>Ga0316208_1003801_pt1 | contig 10522 bp, 9 predicted proteins | sample 3monopyrite_MG_FD_204944 | JGI IMG/M metagenome (GOLD analysis project Ga0316208, IMG submission 204944) | Microbial mat bacterial communities from mineral coupon in-situ incubated in ocean water Damariscotta River, Maine, United States -... | ecosystem: Environmental > Aquatic > Marine > Coastal...
GGCAGACGTGCACGTAAATCATCACGATCGAACCACCAGTTATCTTCAACAATAGAATTTACCACCAATGACAAACGAGGTAAAAATATTTCCGGATCTTTCAGTTCCAGTTTAAACATCCAGGCATCCATTTCTTTTTGTGTTTGTACATTACTATGGCGTTTAGCCACATTACCTAAAATAGTTTTTGCTAAAAAGGTCATGCTGTCATGTTCTTTATCGTTAGAGCGAATATCTGCAATATAATAGCCCACCATTGCAGCAACCGCAGCACCATCAGAATCGGCCGGGGTTTCATCAACAATGTGATTTAGCATAGCAACAGACGTATCTGCTGAAATAGGATAGGTTACGGCTAACCAAATACCATGGCCTAATGCCACAATTGATGCAGGTTGTTCTGCTTGATACATAACATTGCATGCTTCGACCGCATGTTGCCATTCTTCATGCTCAATAAAGACGTTAAACGTGGTGCGCGCTTCATTCCAGGCATGTTCTTTTTCATCTAACGCTAATAGCAGTTCAGAGATATCAAGTTGAACTAATGCGCGTTCGAGAGCACTCGCATCAGCGGCTAACGATTTTAATTTATCCTGATAACTGGATAGTTTTTCAGCGAGCTCCTGGCGTTCGTCACCGGATAAAGCCGCACTGATGTCATTCGATTCACTCATTTGAAACTCCTACTTTCTAACCAGAACATTTTGGCCGGCTATTATAACGAAAAAACATAAGAATTTGCTTATATATCATGCAATTTTAACCCTTAAATATAAAGGGTATTTAAAAGTGAACTAATAATATAGTGTGACTGTCATCTGTTAACAATTATAAATAAATTCATTTTTTAAACTTTAAAATAAGGTTAAAACGATGTCCCCATTCAATGATGTATCTGGTCAACAATTAGATTTTCTTTCTTCATTATTCATTTTCACCATTGGTTTTGTTGTTCTTATTATCATTATTTTGTTTATTTCTGATGTTACCCAAACCAAAGATGCTATTCGTCGCAATTATCCTGTCATCGGTCGTTTTCGTTATATTTTCAGTACGTTAGGCGAATTTTTCAGGCAGTATTTTTTTGCTATGGACCGTGAGGAAATGCCGTTTAACCGTGCAGAACGTGAGTGGGTGAACAAGTCATCAAGAAATATTGATAATACCATGGCATTTGGTTCAACAAAGAACCTCAGTCCGGCCGGCACCCCTTTATTTATTAATTGTCCTTTTCCAACCTTAGATGAACAGGCGACCACTTCTCCGGCTGTGTTGATTGGGCCGTACTGTCAGGAACCTTACAGTGCAGGATCGGTTATTAATATTTCGGGCATGAGTTATGGCGCATTATCAGAACCCGCTGTGCGCGCATTATCGAAAGGGGCAAAGTTAGCAGGTTGCTGGATGAATACTGGTGAGGGAGGATTATCCACTCATCATTTAGAAGGTGGCTGCGATATCGTGATGCAAATTGGAACGGCAAAATATGGTGTACGTTCAGAAGATGGGAAACTCGATGATAATAAGTTGCGGGAAATCGCGAATTTGCCACAAGTTAAAATGTTTGAAATTAAAATGAGTCAGGGCGCTAAACCCGGTAAGGGCGGTATCCTGCCCGGTGCAAAAGTTACCTCTGAGATCGCAAAAATTCGTGGCATTGAAGTAGGTCAGGATTCTATTTCTCCCAATCGTCATCCGGAAATCAGCAACATCAAAGAATTAATAAAATTTATTGGACATGTTCGTGAAGTCACAGGAAAGCCAACCGGCTTTAAAGCGGTTATTGGTGCTGAGGGTTGGTTGAAAAACATGTGTGAAGAAATTCAACAGTGTGGCATTGAGAGTGCGCCAGATTTTATTACCCTTGATAGCTGTGATGGTGGTACGGGTGCAGCACCAATGCCTTTAATGGATGATGTTGGGCTACCGATTAAAGAATCATTACCGATGGTTGTTGATATTTTAACGCAGTATGGTTTACGTGATCGAATACGGATTGTTGCTTCAGGTAAATTAATTACCCCATCAGGCGTGGCATGGGCATTATGCAGTGGTGCAGATTTTATCACCTCGGCGCGTGGCTTTATGTTTTCGTTAGGTTGTATTCAAGCGATGAAGTGTAATAAAAACACCTGCCCAACCGGGATCACCACCCATGATAAGCGTTTACAAAAAGGCTTAGACATAGAAGAGAAAGCGGTGCGGGTTAAAAACTTTGCCAATAAAATTCATTACGGTATAGGTTTGATTGCACATTCATGTGGTGTTAAACATCCACGGGAATTATCACGAATGCATTGCCGGATAGTTCAGTCAACAGGAAAATCAATATTACTGGTTGATTTATATCCTCAGCCTGAGGTATTAGAAAAGTATAAATAATGTGTAGTCGTTCAGACTTGATCTTACAAAGTGAGGAACAGAGATCCGGTGTAATCTGGCGTTGGGTAAACTAAAAAAGTTGGCTAATAGCAGACATTCGTAATATTATTTGAACAGGCTGCATGCGACCCGTTGGAAACATACATAGCTTACGCATGAATGACAGCTCTCAACTTAAAAGCAGTCATCGATTTACTTCTTAAAACTTTTTAATTTTATTCTTAGTAAACGACACACAAAGAAATATTGTACTTTCGCTTCTCAGCGGAAGCAGCCGCTAAGCAAATAAATTGGAACATTGCTGCTGCAATTATTTTTAATTTAACCGAATAGAAACAAGAGTAGAAAATTATGTCCCTAAAAGTACTGATATTAGGCGCTGTTGCACTTACATTCTCATCAGGTGTGATGTCAAAAGAGACGCTTAAAATAATAACCTGGAAAGGTTATGCCCTCAAACCCATTGTTAGTGCGTTTGAAAAAGAAACAGGTATCAACGTTAAGATAACCTACAGCAACAATGAGGAGATGATCGCTAAACTTCGTGCTACAAGAGGGGCGGGCTTTGATTTGGCACAACCTAGCCAGGACAGGATCGCTTTCGTGCAAAAGAAATATAAGATTTATCAACCGATTAATTTTACAAAAGTTGATACAAACCTGTTAATTGACTCAATGGTCGCTGCCGTTAAGAAGAATACAGAAGTTAATGGTAAATCCTATGGCGTTCCACACGTCTATGGGACTACAGGTTTAATCATTAACAAAAAAGAAGCACCTGGAGCAAACGATTGGTCTGATCTGTGGAACCCCAAATATGCTGGAAAAATCTCATACAGACTAAAAAGACCCCTTTTGATTGGTGCTGCTTTTGCTATGGGTGTAGATCCCTTTGCGCTGTATGGTGACAAGAAGGCCTACAAAGCGTTGATTGACCGGGTTGAAAAGAAGCTTATTAAAGGGAAAGGACTTGTAAAAAATTACTGGACAAGTGGCGATACTCAAGTTGAGATTATAAAAAGTGGTGACGCCAACGTTATATCTGGTTGGGATGCCAAGGGTTGGGCTATGCATAAAATTAATTCTGATATTGATTTTGTCGCGCCAAAAAGTGGTGCTTTAGGTTGGATTGATACCTTCGCTATTCCCGCAAAGGCAAAAAATGTTAGCGCCGCCTATAAATGGATTAACTTCATCTCAAGACCTGAATATGCGGCACTTATTACCAATAGTGAAAAATATGGCACGGCCTCCAAAGATGCCTCTCAATATTTAGAAGCATCTATTAAGGCCGATTTCGAAAGGTCCTTCTCAAAAGCGGATATCGATAATATCAAGTGGCATCCTCCGGTTCCTGCAGGCTTCGATAAGATTGAATCAAAGGCTTTAGACAGGATTAAAGCGGCTAACTAGAAACTCTGAGTGATCCCCATGTTGTTAAGGTTACAGGTCATTGCGAGGAAACACTTAAAAACATGTGTTTTTAAGTGTTGACGCGGCAATCTCAAGTTTATTCCTCTAAATTATGAGATTGCTTCGGTCATTTTATTCTCTCGCAATGACGAGGTTTTACTCTAGTATTAATGTATATGTTGTTAAATTGTTGTTGTTGAGCAGTTTTATTTCTAATTTCGTGGGGATACCTCAGCTAGAAACTTTAGATTTACTTTTTTAAGACCACTGAATAACACCATATCGTCGAGCACAAGAGTTATTAAGCAGTCTTTAGCATGGATTTTAAATGGACAACATATTAGAAATAAAAAACCTTTCAAAACATTTTGATGATTTTACAGCCGTTAAAAATGTTGATTTCAGTGTTGAAGAAGGTGGTTTCTTTTCGATTCTTGGTTCATCCGGTTGTGGAAAAACGACCCTTTTACGCATTATTGCAGGCTTTCAACAAGAGTCAGAAGGTGACGTAATAATACGTGGCCAATCCATGAAGGGCATTCCCCCTGAAAAACGCCCCGTCAATATCGTGTTTCAAAATCTGGCGCTCTTCCCAATGATGAATGTTAGAGAAAATGTCGCTTTTGGGCTAAAGAGGCAAAAGCTAAACAGGGCCGTCATCAATTCTAAAGTTAACGAGATGTTAGAGCGTGTTGGCCTGCATGGTTATGAAAATAAAAAAGTCACTGACTTATCCGGTGGCCAACGGCAAAGAGTTGCTATTGCGCGATCATTAGTGATGAATCCTTCCATCTTATTGCTTGATGAACCCCTGGGCGCGTTAGATAGAAAACTCAGAGAACATATGAAAGTGGAACTTAAACTTCTGCAAAAGGAAATTGGCACCACATTTGTTTATATTACCCATGACCAATCTGAAGCATTAGTGATGAGTGATAAAGTCGCCGTCATGCATGATGGCCAGTTTGAACAGATCGATACACCGCGAAATCTCTACAAAAATCCCAGAACATCGTTTGTCGCAGGGTTCGTCGGTGATACTAACCGCTTTGAACTACTCTCAACAGAAGGTAATTCAATGATGACCAAAGGTGGTTGGAAGATGCCGCAAGCTGATCTTAATAATAAAACGCCTAATATTAAAGAGTTGTACATTCGCCCCGAAGCTTTGATTCTCAACCCGGCTAATAATCTTAATGGCCTTAATGACATCGAGCAGCTTCAGTTTGAAGTCACGATTAAAACCATTCTTTTTGACGGATCAAATACCAAGCTTTCTACAATGGTTAACGGAAGTTCTGAAGAGCTGCTGATTTCACTGCCACAAAATGCGCAATTTGATGGCATCGAAGAAGGGAACCAATTGAAAGTGGGTATCCATCGTAATGATTTAAAATGTTTTTAGAAAAAGTATTTAGAGATGTATCATGAACAGCAACAATAAAAACAATTTTAATATCACCTTTTATTTATTGATAGTTCCCGTTTTAATCTGGCTCATCTTCATGATTGTCATCCCCCATGTTGAACTGCTTATCAGTTCTTTTCAGATAGAAGATGATATGGGCGAAAGGGTTTTTTCATTCGGTAACTATATCGAATTTTTTAGTCAAAAAATCTATTGGCTAACCTTTGTAAAAACGGCAGCTTACTCCATTGCTGTCACCATATTGGCTTTCATCATTGCATTTCCTATTGCATTTTATTTAACCAAGGTCACATCAAAGAAGAACGCCGGCTTTTTAATGCTGCTGTTATTAATTCCTCTCTGGGTGGGTGAATTGGTCACGGTTTACGGCTGGATGGTACTGCTTGGCGATCATGGCGTTATTAATCATTTCTTGATAACGATTGGTATCATCAACGAACCCATCAATATGTTGTATAACAATTTCAGTATGGTTGTTGGTCTGCTTTATATGTCCATGCTCTTTATGGTGATCCCTGTGATGTCTACTCTACAAAGTATGGATGATTCACTGATTGAAGCTGCGTGTGATCTTGGCGCATCAAAGTGGGATATTTTCACAAAAATAATTATTCCTTATTCCATGCCGGGCATTACTTCCGGTGCAATTATCGTGTTTATGTTGGTCATAGGCGATTACCTCGCGCCTAACTTATTGGGTGGTAAGCATTCGTTGTGGTTTACAGAACAAATTTATAATGATTTTCTCTCAACGTTTAACTGGAATGAAGGCGCCGCATTCGGCTTCTTACTGCTTATGCTCTCTTCCGGAATTATCTGGCTTGCACTTAAATTATCAGGTCAAAAACTAGAGAAGGTAGGATCATGATTCGTTCACTTCCGAGTTCGCCTTTGTACCGGATTGGGTATAGAATTTATGTTTTCCTGTTTTTTACGTTTTTGCTCATGCCGCTGATTGCTATCTCCGTTTTGGCATTTAATGATTCTAATTTTATTTCTCTACCCTGGAACGGATTTACTTTAGACTGGTTTTTCTCTGCTACTGATGAGAGACAAGGGCTTTTTGCTGATGAGGAATTGATAGCGAGTATTTTCACCAGTATCAGTACCGGTTTTTTCGTCGCAGTAATGTCCACACTTGTTGGAACGCTTGCCGCATTACTCTTTGAAGAAGAGGAGTTCCGATTAAAAGGGGTGTTATACTTTTTGGCGTTAGCGCCCTTAGTGATTCCCGGTGTTATTTTGGGTATCTCACTATTGCTGACCGCGACATCTGCTGGCAATCATATTGAGAATACGTTTGGTCTGGATGTTGAGTTGTTTAGACCCAGTTATTGGTTGGTTATTCTAGGACAATTTTCCTTCTGCGCGACCTACGTTATGTTACTCGTTTCAGCACGTTTGAAAAAATTTGACAGGACGCTTGAAGAAGCGGCTCTGAGTCTAAAAGCGACACGATTAGAAGCTATATGGTATGTAACTATTCCTTTTCTTCGTCCCGCAATAATAGGGGCTTTTGTGATCGCTTTTATATTAAGTTTTTCAAATATAAACACGACAATCTTTTTGATCGGCTCAGATCCTACCTTACCTATCGATTTATATTCTCGGATTCGATTTAGCTCAACACCGGTACTGAATGCGGTTTCATTCTTGATTGTGCTTACAATCAGTGGTTTGGCGATCATCAATTTCTTTGTTAATCGCTCAAAATAGGTGAATGATGTAGTACCTATTATGCAAATTATATAAACACATATCCATATGTGTAAATTAGATGTGTGCTACTATAAATAATGAAATAAAAACGGGAAAATATTTCGTTTTCCCTTTTTGTTTTATAGTGGTTTTAATGCGGTTGAAAATAACGTTTGCACGTCCATCCAAAGTCCGTCTGCTGTCATAAGCTTTTCTATTTCAACACGATGCTTCGCTTCAAACTCGGCACGATGTTCTTGTGGCAGTTGTTCATATAAACCACGGTAACCTGCGCTTTGAATGACTTCCCACCAATACTTAAATTCGCTTAAGTGATATCCAAGTTGTGCTTGTGTTACTTGTGGTGCTTCAAAACCATTATCGACAAGTATTTGTTTGCACAAGTCTTCATCTGCAAGTTGTAACCAGCGCGGTGTCGGAGGGACAACATCATATTCAGCCAGGTTTTTCATAAATATTTCTGTTAGGGGCTGAAAGGCAGAAGGTGCAAAACTGGTAAAAATAATTTTACCACCTGGCTTTAAAACGCGTAACCAGCTTTTTAATGCGGCTGACATATCCGGCATAAAAAATAAACCGTATGAGCAGGTAATAACATCAAAATAATTACTTTCAAATTCTAAATTTTCTGCATCCATGATATGAAAATCAACATTGTCAAAGCCCGCATGCTTTAATTTTGTTTGCGCCTGATGAATCATGTTCTTGGATAAGTCTATTGCCTGAACACGACCACCATGTCTTAAACACTGTGCGGCAGCCATCGCAACAACACCTGTTCCTGTCGCGATATCGAGAACCTGACTACCGGGTTCTATTTTTGCATAGTCAACCAGTTTGTCTGCGCAAAAAGGAAAAAAGCGTAATGACGGGTTATCATATTTAGTTGCGATTAAATTAAAGACACTTGTAATGGCTTGTTTCTCATCCATGTCATCATCCTAAAATTGTTTTGAGTTAATGAGGTTAAATTTAAGCATAATTTGACTGAATAATCTGTTGGGTAAACTCCGGTCGCAAATAAAAACCACGTGGCAGGGTTTGTATTGTATTCCCTTCCTCATCAAGCGTCGTCGTTAATGATTTTGCGTTTGCTCCTTTCGGCCGTATTTGTAAATATCGTCCCATATGAGAGGTTATTTGATCTAGTTTGCCAAGACAAACCAGCTCCATTAATTCTTCCCAGTCCTGTTCAAGTTGTGAAGCTTCTTCATCACTCGGGCTCCATAAAATAGCATTACCAATATGGCGCGAACCCAGCGCTATTCGTTTATCTGCTTCAATCGGTAACCATAAAACACGTTTTAACTTTCTTTTTAGCCAGCAGGTTGTCCATTCCTGTTCGTGTAGATTACTTAATGGCACTGTGCAGACATAGGTCGATTCTTTTGGTTTACCTGCGGCAGTCAGTGGTAATGTTTTGAGCTCAACATGAATGAGTTGAAAATCGGGTTCAGCTTTGGATGACGCAGTTGCACCTAAACTTGTTTCAAGTAATTGTCCCATCCAGCCTTTTGCATGTCGTACATCTGACGGTAATGGTTGATTAAATTGAGTTGCCAGTTCTTCAAGGGTTAAACCAGCTAATTTTCTTGCACGATCTAATAATTCCTGTTCACTTTGTGGCGGCTGAGGAGAGGAGGCTGACATACGGTTATTGTATGTCAGTCATTCAAACTTAAAAAGTTTAACGGCTAATTAACTCAAAAGAAGATGCACCTTTACTACAGGAAATAACGTTATTATTTTTTGTTTTACAGGTTAGTTTTCGTTTCTTAGCTTGTTTTCCTTTTTTAATGCGCGAGGGTACTTGTTCAATCAGGTTACCGTCACCATCTTCTACTGCCAGCGCAGCGATATTGAGAACATTATTCGTATAAGTAACACTGAACGAGGTATTGTTATTTACTTTAATATGACTTTCTGTATTGTAAGTAATAATTTCAGAACCGGTGCTACGTTCTTGTGACGTTGAAATACAATGTAAAGCGTTATACGTATCGTTGACACAATTCGTAATATTTGAAGGCAGGTATGCAACCGCTTTTTTACGTTTAAACCATAAACCATTGGTAATCGTTTTCATTAGTGCAGAAGGTCTAGGCTTTGTATTTGCAACATGTTGTTTTGGAACTGCGCGATTAATAGTACCGCCTGTGTTTAATAATTTTTTCAGGCGAGCAAGTTTATTTTCGGCAAGATAGTAGCCATTTTTTTCTGCCTGAGTGTACCAGTGAATGGCTTTTTGTAAATTTTGCGCAACACCTGTTCCAAGCTCATACATACTGGCAAGTTGATGTTGTGCATTGGGAACATTACTCTTCACGGCTGCATTTAAAAGTCGTAATGATTTTTTATAATTTTGTTCAACGCCGCGGCCTTCAAAATACATAATTCCGAGACGTGATTTGGCAGAGGCATTTCCCGCATCGGCTGCTTTTTGAAACCAGTTTGCTGCAAGTACTAAATTGATGTCTGTGCCGCGACCACGCTCATAAAGTTTGCCCACCTCATACATAGCTAAAATTTTGCCTTCTTTGGCGGAATTGAGTTGTTTATTAAAGCGTTCAACCAAAGCCCAGTCACTCTTGTCGGCGAATGAGGGTATGTTGAAAAATAAGATTAAAGTTGCGACAGCTAAAAACTGCAGTAATATTTTTTGATTGGTCGTCGTGTAACAGCGCATGGTTTGGGGGACTCCTAACAGCCTATCGTGAATGTTTATTTGTGCATTAATTATAGGTCTAATGTAGAACAATTCTAGAATAATTGAGGGATTTTGTCAGTTGTTTGGCTTATTTGAGCAGCCAATGCCCGGACTTACCGCCTTTTTTCTCGGTTAAGCGGATATTTGTCATGGTCATACCGCGATCAACCGCTTTGCACATGTCATAAATCGTCAATAATGCGACCTGAACGGCGGTGAGTGCCTCCATTTCAACCCCGGTTTGGCCGCGAGTTTCAACCTGACAACGACAATGAATACTGTTGTTGTCTGAATTGGGTGTAAATTCAATATCAACATGGGTCAACATGAGAGGGTGGCATAAGGGAATGAGATCGGCGGTTCTTTTTGAAGCCATGATGCCGGCAATACGGGCAATACCCAATACGTCCCCTTTTTTATGATCACCAGATAGAATCTTTTTTAACGTTGCCGCTTCCATGCTGATTGTGCCTTCACAAACCGCCATGCGGTGAGTTTGGCTTTTTTCACCAACATCGACCATATGGGCTTCACCCTGCTCATTAAAATGTGTTAAATCTGACATGCTAGTCCTTATATATCAATAGGTTAGGATTGTTATCGTTGGTTCAAACGTTAAATCATGATAGGCTTGCAAACCTGAATACGCAAACGAGAGAACGATTTTTTATGACAAACCCAGTAATAACCGTGAAATTTTTTGCCAGTTTACGTGAGGTTGTTGGCAAGGGTGAGGCCGAAATGACACATACTGCTGGTCAAACGGTGATCGATGTCTGGAATAGCGCTACTAATAAACTGCTTCAGCCGGAGAATACTCTCATGGCCGTCAATATGGAGTATGTTGATGCCAGTCATCCAGTAAAAGC
>Ga0316208_1003803_pt1 | contig 10519 bp, 11 predicted proteins | sample 3monopyrite_MG_FD_204944 | JGI IMG/M metagenome (GOLD analysis project Ga0316208, IMG submission 204944) | Microbial mat bacterial communities from mineral coupon in-situ incubated in ocean water Damariscotta River, Maine, United States -... | ecosystem: Environmental > Aquatic > Marine >...
AATGTGATTAATCTAATAATGATAACTGTGACTGAATACTGAGACTGTGACTGAGACTGAATACTGCCTACTCAACTGATTTTTTTCGCGCAAAGACGCAAAGGCGCAAAGTTGAATTTGAAAAATCTAATAATGATAACTGTGACTGAATACTGAGACTGTGACTGAGACTGCCTACTACCTACTGGGTTCTTGCTTCAAATATCTTCAAATACAAAAACGTTCCCATTTTTCTGGCACGACGTTTAGCATTTTCAGCATTATCCCCTTCAAAAAGTTCTTCTATAGTTTCAAACCAGAGGTTTAGCCACAAGCCAAAGTGTAATTCTGTGATACTATTATTATTTTCTTTATCAACTTTCACATGAGCTTCTAGAGGGTCGCCCTGATACTTATGTTCTAACTTGCGGGTCATAAACAAACTGGTTTCCCAGAAACTAGTTAATTTATCTAAATGTGCATCCCAATCTTTAATGACGTCATTAAAAAAAGGTCCTAAAACATTGTCTGCTCTAACTTTTACGTAGAATGAGGACACTAATAAAAATACATCTTCTCTTGTTTTGATATCGTTTTTCATGGGTTACGAAATTAGGTTATTTTTTTCGTAAAAATGAAAAGCCTTGAAAATGTTACGCAGAGATTCACGAGGATTTCACATAGTTGCACATTTATTAAAAACGGAAGATTTTTTTTATCACGCAAACCTACCTGCCGGCAGGCAGGGGCACAAAGACTTACTTAGTTCTATAAATAATACTAAAAACGTAATACTACTGAAAACTGAGACTGAGACTGAGACTGAGACTGAGACTGAGACTGAGACTGAGACTGAGACTGAGACTGAGACTGAGACTGAGACTGAGACTGAATGTTGCTACTAAATACTGTTGCTGCGAATAACTGCGCAAGGGATAGAAGTGGAAAGCCCACAGCGAGGTAAGAGCGAGGACTTGCAACGGATAGCCCGACCCAATAGGGATGCGCCCAAAAATTAATAATTCTGCAGTCCTAATTCATATTTCATTAGTATTTTAGCAATATGATTTCAGTAGTAATTCTTGGCGCTGGGAATGTTGCCACACATTTATTTAAAGGGTTTGAAAAAACGGATGAAGTTTCTGTGATTCAATGGTATAATAGAAGTTTAAATGCCTTACAATCGTATAAAAATTTAACGGATATTACGGATGATATAAGTACATTGAAAGATGCCGATGTGTATATTCTGGCGGTTAGCGACGACGTGATTTGTGAATTATCGAGTAAACTTCCTTTTGAAAACAAACTGGTTGTGCATACTTCAGGTAGTGTTAGCGTTTATGATATTGATAAAAAGCACAAACGTGGTGTACTTTACCCGCTGCAAAGTTTTAGTAAACATGCCGAAATGGATTTTGCGAATGTGCCAATTTGTATTGAAACGATTGATAAAAAGTGTTTTCCAATTTTAAAAAAACTTTCTTTAAGTTTAGGAAGCCCAATAAAACGTATAAATAGCGACCAGAGGCGTGTACTGCATCTAGCAGCGGTTTTTGTGAATAATTTTACCAATCAATTATACCGAATTGGGCATGAAATTACTGAAAGTGAAGGCGCTGAATTTGACTTATTGAAACCGCTAATTTTAGAAACTGCTCGAAAAGTTCAAGATATGTCGCCTTTCAAGGCACAAACGGGGCCTGCTAAGCGCAACGACAAAAAAACTATAAAAAAACATTTAAAGGCATTAAAGAGCAAACATCATAAAGATATTTATGAATTGCTGACTAACTCGATTAAACATACACATGGAAGAAAAAAGTTATAAGGAATATTTAGAGCACATTACTACATTAATTTTTGATGTAGATGGTGTTTTAACCGATGGTTCAGTTACCGTTACTACCACTGGCGAAATGCTACGCACCATGAATATAAAAGATGGCTATGCTTTAAAAACGGCTGTTGACAAAGGGTTTAATGTCTGTATTATTTCTGGAGGATCTAATGAAGGGGTTCGCTTAAGATTGAAAGGTTTAGGTATTACAGATATCTATTTAGGCGCTCATAATAAAATAGAACAGCTTGATGATTACTTTAGTAAAAAGCATATTAAATCTGAAAATGTATTGTATATGGGCGATGACATTCCTGATTACCCGGTAATGAAAGGAATAGGCTTACCGTGTTGTCCGCAAGATGCAGTGCCTGAAATAAAAGGTATTTCAAAATACATTTCTCATAAAAAAGGTGGCAAAGGTGCTGTTCGAGATGTGATTGAGCAAGTTTTGAAAGTTCAAGGAAAATGGAATGGTAATTACGGAGCTAAGTATGACTAAAATTAGTCTATAGTTTTCTGTCGCAGTTACAGGAAAGACGGTGAAATATTTGTCAATTCGTGATACATTTTAACTATTCACTCTTAACTTTCAACTAAATGCTTAGCATTCTAAACCTCATCCGATGGAAAAATTTAATGATGATTGCATTAATGCAATTACTCATTAAATACGCGCTTTTGGAACCCTTTGGAGTACAAACTACTTTGAATAGTTTTGGTATTACACTTTTAATTATTGCTACCATTTGTATAGCAGCTGCAGGAAATATTATTAACGATATATATGATGTTGAAACTGATTTAGTAAACAAACCAGATACCGTTATTATTGATAAATCTATTTCAGAAAAAACAGCATACAACCTATTTATAATACTTAATTTGATTGGGGTTGGTGTTGGTTTTTATTTATCTCATTTGGTTGGTAAAGCGCCTTTTTTCTCATTATTCGTTATAATTTCTATATTACTTTATGTGTATGCATCTTATATAAAGCGCACACTTTTAATTGGTAATATTGTTATTTCTATGCTGGTTGGGTTAAGCGTAATTATTGTTGGAATATTTGAATTAATTCCTGTCATGACACCTTCAAACCAACAAACTCAAGTCCTTTTTTTTAAAGTAATTTTAGATTATGCTTTATTTGCATTCGCCATAAATTTATTAAGAGAAATAGCCAAAGACATAGAAGATATTGATGGCGACTACAAAGCTGGAATGAACACTTTACCTATTGTAATTGGACGAGAACGTGCTAAATATGTATTGACTGTTTTAAGTTTCTTTCCATTAGCAGGGATCATCGTTTATGTGATTTCAGATTTATACAAACACCCTATAGCTGTTGGCTATTTTTTACTATTTATTATTGGTCCGCTTATTTATGTAAGCATTAAAACCTTTAGCGCTTCAACAAAAAACGAGATGCATAACATTTGTAATATGTATAAATTAGTCATGCTTTTTGGGATGCTTTCCTTACTTTTATACAACTACGTCATTCTCAATTAATGCTAAACGAAAAACTTAAAAAACATCGAATCATTTTAGCTTCTGGATCTCCTAGAAGACAAGCGTTTTTTAAAAATTTAGGACTTGATTTTGAAATTCAACTAAAGCCTGTTAAAGAAGAATACCCACCACGATTAACTCATTTTGAAATCAGCAATTATCTCGCTCAATTAAAAGCTTTACCTTTTAAAAAAGAATTGCTACCAAATGATATTTTAATTACTAGCGACACTATTGTTTGGAACGACAACACTGCTTTGGGGAAACCTCGCAATGAAAATGAAGCATTCAGTATTTTAAAATCATTGAGTAATAAAACGCACGAGGTAATTACTTCAGTTTGCTTTACCACGACTAACTTTGAAAAAACACTTTATAATATTACAAAAGTAACCTTCAAAGATTTGTCTGATGAAGAAATTAACTTCTACATAAAAACCCATAAACCTTTTGATAAAGCTGGAGCTTACGGAATTCAAGAATGGATTGGACAAATTGGTGTTACAAAAATTGAAGGTTCCTATTTTAACGTTATGGGTTTACCTGTTCATCTTGTTTACAAAACGTTAAATGCCATTGCAGAAACATCTTAGAATTGTAAATTTATACAATGGAAATACTCAAGAAATTAAAAACAGTCATAAAAGCTGAAATTCGATTTTGGCTATTAGTTGGTTTGGTATTATTAATTGCATCATGCCAAAACAAGTCGGCATCCAATGGTTTGGTTGTGCATTCTAATTCAGAAATTGTAGAACAAGAAGTAATAGTAAAACATGAAACATCTTCTGAATTTAAAAAATATTGGTATGCTGGAGAAGCTGAAATTTCGTCTTACAAATTAGAGCAAGCGCGTTATGGCGAAATGCGAGAAGGAACAGCTGTTCTAATATATGTTACTGAAGATTTTCTTCCGAATATTCAAGTAAAAGCAGATCATCAAAATGCTAAGAACATTCCTATTTTAAAACTTAATGCTACTAAAAAATTCAATACTGGTGTTTATCCATATTCTATAATGCAGAGTACGTTCTACCCTGTTTCAAATAATAACCACGCAATAAAAGTATCAAGTTCTATTCAAGAATGGTGCGGCCATGTATATGCGCAACTCAATAACAAAGCACAATTTGAAATCATGTCGCACTCTTATTTTGAAGGGGAAGCAGATCAAAATTTCAAACTTGATAAAGCCATTTTGGAAAATGAATTATGGACAAAACTTCGCATCAACCCAAATTCATTACCAACAGGAAATTTAAAAATAATTCCGTCTTTTGAATTTACCAGACTTAAACATAAAACTATAAAAGTTTACGAAGCCTCAGCCACTTTAACAGAAAACATATATTCCATCAATTATCCAGAATTAAACAGAACATTAACTATATCATTCAACCCAGAATTTCCTTTTGATATTTTAAGTTGGGAAGAAACCTTTAAAAGTGGTTTTGGAGCAAATGCTAAAGTTTTAACCACCAAAGCCACAAGATTGAAAACTATTAAATCTCCTTATTGGCAAAAGAACAGTAATAAAGATGAAATACTTAGACAAACACTTAAATTAGATTAAATTTGCCCTTTGTTTGCATGCATATTTGAATAAAATCATCCATTACATTATGTTTTTGAATGTCATTAAAAATTATCAAAGTGAGTTAATTATATCTGGCATTGTGCTTATTTCGTTACTATTAATTAGGTTTATTATTCATTTTACAATTACCAAGGTAGCACGAAATAATGGCATCAATGAAGCTAGAATTAGACTTATTAGAAGATACATAACAGTAACTTTATTTCTAATAGCCGTACTTATTGAATCTTTTATTTTCGGAACAGAATTCAAAGAAATGGCAGTTGTTTTTTCATCTATTTTCGCTGTAATAGGTATTGGATTATTTGCCGTTTGGTCTATTTTAAGTAATATAACCTCCGGAATCATTATGTTTTTCAATTTTCCTTATAAAGTTGGCGATAAAATTGCCATACACGATAAAGATTTTCCAATCACTGCAATTATTGAAGATATCCGTGCATTCCAATTGCATTTACGTATTGAAAATGGCGATTTAGTAACCTACCCCAACAACCTCATGCTACAAAAAGCTGTAACACTTGTTGAAAAAGATGCCATTGATGACATTGTTGAAGATGACGGTGCTGATACTGTATAAATATTCCATATATTTAAAGTGTAATTTTTAGTAATGCCAAGAAAAAGAGTATACCGGTCAAAAAAGAAACTAGGACAAATTCCTGGTAGTGTTATTTATACGGGAGAGCGTTCCAAAGAAAAGCTTTTTATAGACGTTTTTGATTATACCAAAGAGTTTTGCACTGAAAAAGAGTTACAAACTGTTCAAGAAAGTTTTAAATATAAAGATACCGATTCTGTAACCTGGATAAATCTAAATGGTTTAAACCACGTAACTCAAATTGAAGCACTAGGCATACATTACGATTTACACCCTTTAGTTTTAGAAGATATTGTAAACATTGCTCAACGTCCTAAAATTGATGAGCACGACGATTATCTTTTCGTCGTTCTAAAAATGTTGTATTATGATGCCAATGAGAAGATAGTTTCAGAACAAGTTAGTTTTGTTTTGGGTAAAAATTATGTGCTATCCTTTCAAGAATCAGAAGGCGATGTCTTTGATTCTGTTAGAAACCGTATACGTCAAGCAAAAGGTCGTGTTCGCACCCTACAAACCGATTATTTACTTTATGTACTAATCGATGCTATAGTAGACCATTATTTTAGTGTCATAGAAATTTTAGGCGATAAAATTGAGGATTTCGAAACTGCCATTTTTTCAGGTGATGTTGATGACGATATTAGTCAAAAAATTCAAAATTTAAAACGTGAAATCCTAAGAGTACGTCGCGCTATATTTCCGCTTCGCGAAGTTATAAGTCGTATTGAAAAAAATGAAAACAAACTCATTCAAAAAAAAACAATTACGTATTACAGAGATATTTACGACCATTTAATTCAAGTGTCAGAAAACATAGATATTTACCGCGAAATGATTTGGAGTTTAATGGATATGTACATGACAACCATTAGCAATAAAATGAATGAAGTCATGAAAGTGCTAACCATAATGGCTTCTATTTTTATTCCACTAACATTCATTGCAGGTATTTACGGTATGAATTTCGAGTACATCCCAGAGCTTCAATATAAATACTCTTACTTCATCCTTTGGGGGATTATGATTGTTTTGTTTATTGGTATGTTGTATTACTTCAGAAAGAAAAAGTGGCTGTAGATTTTAATATTGTCACTTCGAGTGTCCCGAATTTATTTCGGGATGTATCGAGAAGTTGGGCGTTACCACAAGGGTCGGGCTTTACGTTACAATCTTTTTAAAAACGTCATTGCGAGGACGAATGGCGTGGCAATCTGTTAAATCCTATCTCCAAACCTAATTAATAGTTCATCAAGTTTTAAAAAGGATTTCCTCTGCAATCCCTAACGCAAATGGTAACTCTATTTCAACTACAAAAATGTAAATGTTAAGTTCTAACTACAAATTTGATTTTGTCAGAAAAATTAGCTAACTTCGTTTAACAATCGATAAAGTTCATTGAAACGGAACCTTATCTTTGCATTGCAGTAATTAGAACAGAACCCTAAAAAATAAACATTATGACATTAAGAGAACTAGGAGAAAAATTAAATGAAATGTACAATAATGCTCCAAGTGGAGATTCTGTTGCTATGATACATCTTTTTGGAATTAAATATGCAAACGAAATCTTACTCAGTCGATTTTCAAAAAAAGACATTGCAAATGCGGCAAGAATTCCAGAATCCTATGGAACTGAAATTAGTAAAGGAGTAAAATTGGCTAAGTATGTAAAAGAAAAAGTAATTAATGAAAATTAGAATTAAAGAAAAATCAATTAACTTATTGGAAAATAATTGGTTTCAACAAATAATAATGACTTTAAAGGACTTAGATTGTTCGGGATATGTGAAAGGCTTGACCAGTTTATCACAATCAAAACAAAAAATTAAAGTTGAATATTTACAAAAGTTCATCACTAATTTACTTGAAAAAGAGCATCCTGGTTTTGAATGGAAAACAGAGTATAAAGTAAGTGAAAAACGCGATTCAATTGACATTTATGGAAATCGAAATGATGAAATTGTAATAATTGAATTAGATAAGTGGAGAGCCGACCAAGTTGCTAAAAAACTAATATCAAGAACAGCTCTAATGATTGACAAAAAAATTGGATTTATTTCTTTGTGTTATGCAGGAACTGATAGAATGAGTAAACCAGAATGTCTCAAATTCTTTAGGTACGGAAATATAATTCAATCAAAACTGAATAATTATTATGCTGGAATTATAATAGAATAACTACTGGCAACAACGGTAACCGTTGCACAACACTCTAATAAAACCAACCAAAATTGATATACCCCCGCTACCGCTAATTTGTAATTAGTGGCGTCAAAATCGCGAATAGTCATCATTTCATACAAAAAAAATAAGCTTTTAAATCTATTTTAGAACGAAACAAGATTACCGCCACTAATTACAAATTAGCGGTAGCGAAAAAACACTACATATTATACCCAAGCGTTAAATAAAAACTAAAACCAGCATAATCGCTGGTTTCTTTTTTATATTTGATTTTAGCTAAACCAAAACCATGCAGAAACGCTTATTTTACTTATTTATAGGGCTTTTAACAATATCTATTTCACAAGCTCAAAAACCCAAAACACCTTCATCATCAGAGATCTACGAATCTATTCAAAAACTTAATTTTCTAGGTTCTGTTCTATATGTAGCAGCACATCCTGATGATGAAAATACCCGCTTAATAGCATACATGTCTAACCACGTTAAAGCAAGAACTGCATATTTATCGTTAACAAGAGGCGATGGCGGACAAAACCTAATCGGACCAGAAATTAGAGAACTTTTAGGGGTGATTAGAACACAAGAACTACTTGCTGCAAGACGTATTGATGGTGGCGAACAATTATTCACGAGAGCCAACGATTTTGGCTACTCAAAACACCCAGACGAAACTTTAAAAATATGGAATAAAGACCTAGTTTTAAGCGATGTTGTTCTAGCTATTAGAAAATTTAAACCAGATGTAATTATCAACAGGTTTGATCATAGAACACCAGGAAGCACGCACGGTCACCACACAAGTTCTGCCATGTTAAGTATGGAAGCTTTTGAACTCGCTAACGATAACTCCGCGTATCCAGCGCAACTAAAACAGACTGACCTGTGGCAACCGCAACGTTTATTTTATAACACAAGTTGGTGGCGATATGGTAGTAGAGAAAAATTTGATAACATTGACAAAAGCAATATGCTAAGTTTTGATATTGGCACATATTATCCGCTAAAAGGGATGAGCAATAACGAATTAGCGTCTTTAGCTAGTAGTCAACATTTATGTCAAGGGTATGGGAGATTATCTCAAAGAGGTTCACAACTGGAATATATTGAGTTTTTAAAAGGCGAACCACTTACTGATCATGCAACTATTTTTGCAGGTATAGATACTTCTTGGAATAGAGTAAAAGGAGGACAAGCTATCGGAGTCATATTAAATGACATTGAAAAGAACTTCAATTTTAGTAATCCTTCATCTCATGTCGCTCAATTAATTAAAGCCTATCAATTACTTCAAAATATTGAAGATAAACACTGGAAAAATCAAAAATCAAAAGCACTAAAGAACATCATCCAAATGTCTGCTGGTTTATATTTAGAGGCTTCTGCTGAATCTAATTGGGCAACTCAAGAAGAAAGTATAAACTTAGATATTGAGGTGCTCAATAGAAGCACACTTCCCATGACGCTGTTAAGCTTAAACAACGCGAATAATTTGAGGATTTCAAAAAATATTGATTTAAAAAACAATACAAGATTCACATTCAAAGAGGTATTAAAAGTTAGCGCCAATGAGCAACCAACTACACCCTATTGGTTGAATGAAAAAGGAACATTAGGCATGTATAAGGTAGAAGATTCAAACCTTATTGGATTACCAGAAACACCAAGAACGCATAACATTGATTTCAATATTTTAATCAATAATGTACCATTTACTTTTACCAAGGCTATTGTTCAAAGGTTTTCAAAACCAGACAAAGGCGAATTATACCGTCCGTTTGAAATCATACCTGAAGCTTCAGCAAAAATTACTGAAAAGGTTATCATTTTAGATAGTGATCAACAACGTGATATTACTGTGGTTGTAAAAGCTGGTAGAGATAATTTGGAGGGCGATGTTGAAGTATGCCACCCTAATGATTGGAGTGTTTTTCCTAAAAAACAAAAAGTTTCTATTGCACATAAAGGAGAAGAACAAACGCTTATTTTTACTGTTATTCCTCCTAAAGAGCAAAGTGATGGGTTTATTGGCCCTATCGTTCACATCGGTGATAAAGATTACACAAAGGAATTGATTGAAATAGACTATGAGCATATTCCTTTTCAAACCGTATCGCTACCAAGCGAGAGTAAAATTGTTCGTCTAAATATTAAAAAACGAGGTGAAAACATTGCCTATATTAAAGGTGCTGGTGATGTTGTTCCAGAGAGTTTAGAACAGATTGGTTATCATGTTCGAGTATTGACACCAGAAGATATTAACGCTGAAACTCTAAGTAAATTTGATGCTGTAGTTTTAGGTATCAGAGCTTACAACATTATTGAAGATTTAAATTTCAAACAACAGCATTTGTTTGATTTTGTTGCAGAAGGTGGCAATATGATTGTGCAATATAATACCAGCCGTCGTGTAAAAGTTGATGATATTGCACCTTATGATTTAAAACTTTCTCAGGATAGAGTCACTGACGAAAATGCTGAAGTTCGTTTTTTAAATCCGAATCATGAAGTCCTTAACTTCCCTAATAAAATTACTCAAAAAGATTTTGAAGGATGGACTCAAGAACGTGGTTTGTATTTTCCAGATATTTGGGGGCCTGAGTTCACTCCAATTCTATCTATGAATGATAAAGGTGAAACTGCTAAAGATGGCAGCTTACTAGTGGCAAAACATGGAAAAGGGTATTACATTTATACAGGTTTAAGTTTTTTTAGGGAATTTCCTGCTGGCGTTTCTGGTGCCTATCGCCTGTTCGCCAACATGCTATCTTTAGGGAAAAGCGAATTGAAACAAGAT
>Ga0316208_1003804_pt1 | contig 10517 bp, 8 predicted proteins | sample 3monopyrite_MG_FD_204944 | JGI IMG/M metagenome (GOLD analysis project Ga0316208, IMG submission 204944) | Microbial mat bacterial communities from mineral coupon in-situ incubated in ocean water Damariscotta River, Maine, United States -... | ecosystem: Environmental > Aquatic > Marine > Coastal...
TCGTCTCCGGGATGCTGCTTGCCACCGGCCGACGGACCGCCAGCGCCTGGTTCGCCGCCGCGGGCGTTCAGGACGACTGGGACCGCTTCTACGACTGTCGGATCACCGTCGACCGTCAGTCACAGAAGATCGCCACGGTTGTGCTGACGATGCTGCAACGCTTGAAGGCCGCCTTCCGTCTCAGAAACAGAAGCGTTCTCTTCGTCGGCCCTGCCTGGCATTTCGACATCCAGAGTGACGACGTCCGGCTTGAGCTTCTCGACCAACTGCACGGGATGCTCCTGTTGTTACACCGTTGCCGTTTCGGCTGCTTCCTGCATCAACGCTTGGGCGAGCGAGAGCAACTGCTCGTCCTGATACGGCTTGATCATGTAGTCGGTGGCTCGTTCAGCCAGACGCTCAACTTCTTCCGCAACAACCGCGAAGCCTTGACCGGCTTCACCAGCCATAGCGGCCTGAATCGACGCGTTCAAAGCGAGGATACTCGTTCGGTCGGCGATGTCACCGATCAGCTGAACGATCTCACCAATCTGCTGGCTGGACTCACCAAGACGCTTAATACGCTTGGAAGTGTCCTGAACCTGATTTCGAATCCGGTCCATACCCTTGATCGTGTTCGGCACCGCTTCAGCACCTTTGACGGCGTTGTCACGAGCAGTCTGAGCAACCTCAGCAGACGAAACCGTGTTCTCAGAGACCTGCTGAATTGAAACAGCCATTTCGTCGATCGCGGCGGTTGTATCAAGAATCTGAGCAGCCTGAGCTTCAGAACCGGTCGAGAGATGCTCGGTGGTGCTCTGAATTTCGTTGGCCGAACCGGACACCGTAACGGTAGCACCCTGCACGTTCGAGACGATTTCCCGAAGCTGCGAAACCATGTAGTTAACCGAGCTGGCCAGTTCGGTGAGGCCTTCTCCGGCTCTTTCATCGACTGCCACTTCGCTGGTCAAGTCACCGTCGGCGATCGAGGCGACCTGAGCTTTCAGCGTGTCGATGGCACCTTCCAGTGCTTCTCGCTGGTCCTGAGACTGAATCAGCGACATCGTGTTATCGCACATCGAGTTCAGCGACAGGGCCACCTGACCGAGTTCATCCTGTGAAACAACGTCGCAACGAGCGTCGAACATACCCATGCCGATCTGACCAAGCATGCCCTTGATCGATGTTTTCGGAAATGTGCGGATCCCGATCACTCGATCGACGATCAGGCTTGTCGTCAGATCAGTGTTGTGCGACCGGACGATCAGCATTTGTCGAGACTGTACGAATTCCTGGGTGTCCATGTTGAGATACTGACGCAAGTCGACGACCGAGATGATTTCGCCACGCAGATTGGCGAGACCTTCGATCCAGGCCGGAACGTTCGGAATCGACGTGATTGCGGGCAGGCGATCGACTTCAACGACGTTGTCCATCGCGACCGCGTAGCGAGTTTCGTCCAGCGTAAAGACGATGCACCTCACGAGGTCCGCGGCAGCAGTGACGTTGCCACTGGCCGCATCTTCCAATCTTCCAGATGTGCCGCCCCGTTGCTTTGCGAGTCGATTTCGCCGATGAGATGGTCCAGTCCGCCGACGATTGCTTCCGCAGAATCATCCTGCTGATCAAGCACGCCCAGCATGTCTTCTCCGAAGAAACCCGCGACGGAATCTCGGATTGAGTTGCTGTCGTCAGACGTTTCCAACGGGTTTGTTGCAGAATTTACCGGAGCATCGTCATGAGATTCCGGCTGACGTTGTTCGTTGTTTTCGGATTCGGAAGTCACGTTGGCACCTCGTTAACTGTTGGCCCGCGTTGTCGCGGAAATTTGTTCGTTGATGAGCGGTTGTTGATCCAGGTGTTCTACTCGGCTGATGAAACCGCATGGTGAGACACTGCGTCCGGCAGTTCACATTCGACTGGCGTGTTTTCAGCGACAGGTTTGTTGCCGGGTTCTGCGCTGTCGTTAACTTTGGTCAGGACGGAGTTGAGCGATCCAAACTCCGACGCGATCGCTGAACGCTACCAGACGCTCTGAAACTTCCTGCTGAAAACTGATCGACTCGCTATCCAGCGTGCTGCCCGCGACTCGTCGGTGTGATGCTCATCAATGCTCATCAGAAGATCGTCGCAGAGCGTCAATAGTTGGGATGCGATGTCGTGACGTTCTGTCTGTCCGAATTTTATTCTTTTGCCGAATTCAAGTTCGCCCATCAGCGAGGATGGCTTCAGGTCGGCGATTCTTTGCTTCAATCGGTCCCTGATCTCGCGAATTTGTGGCATCTCATTGGCGACGTGCTCGGGCCCGAAGTGCTCGACGACGAACTCGACGATTTCGACAAGAATGGTTCGACCGATGTTCAGAACGTAGGCCGCCCGGTCGTGTTCTTTCACCTTTTCCTGTCGCTGCAACTGGTGATCGCACTGACCGAGCAACTGAATGCAATCGATTTCGAACTGAGCGGCATCAAAGACAGCATCTGCCTCGCCGTGCTTCTCAAGTTCTTTGGCAAACTGGTCAAGGTTCATGATGATTCGAACGCAAACGATGGATCGATGTGGGCATCCTGGTGACCAGAATCGTCTTTGCAGTGCTGGTTGTAGAGGCCCGCGAACGCAGCTTGTGAGAGATAACTTCCGACGCTGTATGCTTTACGAAGTCTGTGCCTCAGCATTTTCGCCGATGTACTTCTCGACTTCTTCGATCAATCCTTCCGGCACGAACGGCTTCACGATGTAGCTGGTGCACCCGACCATCTTTCCGCGGATTCGGTCAAAGACGCCGTCCTTACCGGAGAGCATGACGACGGGAATGTGCCGCGTTCGTTCGTGCTTTCGAATCAGGCTGCAAAGTTGATAGCCGTCGAGTCTCGGCATGTGGATGTCGAGCAGGATCAACCACGGTTCGTGACGGGCGATTTCTTTGATCGCTGACACGCCATCGAAAGCTGTCACGATGTTGTAGCCTCGACCTTGAAGCGTCATCTGGACGAGCTTGCGAACCGTCGGGCTGTCGTCGACGACGAGGACTGTCGGAGTCACCTTGCTGTCGTCGACGCTGTTTTTTTGATCGGCACCGACCTCGATGCCGGCTTCGTGGGCGGCATTGACAAAGTTCGACTGAACTCCGGCGGCGTCATCTGTCAGCTCTTCCTCGGCAACTTCGGCGGACAGAATTTCTGCCGCAGCGACTTCAGCAAGTGCTTCTTCCTCGACCGCCAAAGCGGACTCGGCAACGGGGATGAACTCATCGGCTTCCGCAGACCACTCCGTTTGATCGTCGCATGAATCAAGGCCATCTGCCCACGCCGGGCTTGATTCTTCGACCGGGTGATCGGCGACTGGTTCTTCTGTCTGTAGTTTTTCGGCGATTGGTTCTGCCGGGGCATGAGATGCTTCTGTTGAAGGCGTATCGTCCTGTCGAACGGTCCAGGGATCATTCGTCACTGACACGCCGGCCGCCAGGCCGCCGTCATTAGACGGTTCGCCGTTTTCTGATTCAGCCAGCATGGCTTGCGCGACGGCGAACAGGTCAGTGTCAGGATGCGGCATCGTTTCGGAGTTGACGTCTGGTGTGTCGCCGACTGAGGCGGCGTCTTCACTGTGGACTTCCGCCGTTGGCTCATTCAACGCCTCGACGCATTGTTGTTCAAGCTCGGTTTCCGGTGCCGACTCAGGTTCTGATGCAGCCGCAACAGCTTCGAGGTGAGTCGGTGCGGGCTCGTCATTTGGTTCAGCGGTTGGCGACTCCGGCAACGCAACAACGGCGTCCGCGACGGAATCTTCGTGGTGCGTATCACCAATTCGGGGCGGTTCAACGGTGCCCCCCGAAGTTTCGGTGGCGTCGCCTGGGCAACCGTCAAAGCTGGTTTCCGTTCCGCACAGCGCTCGGGCGAATGCGATTCCGGCTTCGGCGATCTCACTGTAGCGAGCGTCTCGCTGAGCCACCTGCAGGCATTGATACATGCTCGACGGCGAGTCAGACAGCCAGGCCAGCCACAGCCAGACCAACGGGTCGTCAGACTGCATCTCCGCAGCCTGTTGACAATGGAAGCGTGCCAGAGCGGGTTGCCCGGCTCGTGCTGCGTGGATGGCTCGTGAAAGTGAATCGGTATTCTGCATGACAGCGAGTCCTCAAGGATTGCTGTGCCGCATTGACGGCCCGGTTTTTGATCCATGACGCACGTTGGGAACCTGTTTTCAGAACGTGAGTGCCGAAACCTAGTCCTAACACTGTTGCGGCGGCGGTCTATGGCGGCGTGGCGACAGGCGTTTTGGAATTGCGAGACGGACCTGAACGGTGCTTCCGGCTGCGACGATTCCCTGGATTGTGCCGGAAGTTTCAGTTCGTGAGATTTCGCAGGCACGCAGATCTCTCGGCAACGAGGCCTGACCTAACGGTCCGTTGAAAAAGGGAATCCGGTGTGTCGTGAGTGTCGAAAAACCCGAGAACGTCTTCACGGTGGATTCGATTGACGCCTTCTTTCGTCCCGTGGACAGGCCTTCCCAGCGAATGGTCGCCCCAGGCGGCTGATTTGAGAACGGCGTTGAGTTGTTCGTATGGCGAATCGGCAACGAGGTCAATCTCCCGTTGAATCGCATTCTTTTCCTGCTCAAGATCGTCTTCCGGGGCGGCTATGTTGACCAGGATGTCACCGACGAGTTCCATCGCGTAGGTCACGTATTCGTCGAGGATGTCCGCGTAAACTCAGGTGTAGTCGCGGGCGGTGAACGCTCCCATTTGACCGCCGGCGCTGTCCATCATGCGGTACAGGTCCGCTCCTTCGCGGTCGCGCGTTCCCAGGAACAAAGCGTGTTCCGCGACGTGAGCGAGGCCGAGTTGCTCGGCGGGGTCATCCTGCGGCGAAGCACCGATCAGGACTCCCAGCTAAGGAACGCGTCGAGAATAACTTCCGTTTTTCTGTGGCACGCGACTCCGTCGCGTTAGCCCGGCATGGGCTGACGACACGGAGAGGCTGTGAGTTTTAGCAGGCTGGAACAAGCACAGCGCAGTTCCGGCAGAGGACATGTCAATAACCATTCGAATTGCCGGAACTGCGCTGCGCTTGTTCCAGCCTGCCGCCGGCGAATTGAAAAACTCACAGACTGGGAGTGTCGTGCCACTATGGGGAACTTATTTCGAACGCATTCCTAAATTGATCGGCTGCCGGGAGCGGACTCCGTCAGAACGCGAATGCCGTTTTCGAGTGTGCTTGCTGAAGTCATCAAGTTCCCCACGGTCGGATCCCGCGCGGAGCGTGCACGGAGAATTGCAACACTTGAATCTACTCGCGTGTGACGGACCGACGTTAGAAATCCCGTGAATGTGACGGTGTTTGACTGCTCCGTTCGGCATCCGAACGGCGCCGCTCCTACAGGTGGGCTCATTGTTGCCGACTGGCGAAGCCGCGCGTTGTGACAACGCCGCGCGAGCAGCAGCGCACCTGCCTGGTCATCGGATTTCTGCGCGCCGGGCTCTTCCGAGTCTACGGAAAATCTGGAGCGGTCAGCTGGCCGTGGCGGCGGCGGTCGGGACTTCTTCGGCAGATGGACGCGCCAGTTCGCCGCGGCGGCGGCGGAGCTTTTCGAGGTAATGTTCCAGCATCCGGTTCTTTGGAGCGTTGCTTGTCAGAATCTGCAGACGATCGATGGCCGTTTCAAGATAGCTGAGTGCCGCCGCTGGTTCATGCTGAGCGACGCTGATTTCGGACAGCCCCCACAGAGACTGCAAGTAGGCAATCTGGTAGAGCGACACGGTTGCAAAGCGCTCGGCCAGAGGTTGTTGAAGATCGATGGCCTGGTGGAAGGACTCTGCCGCGAGCCCGAAGCTTTCCTGTCGCTGAAGCAGTACTGCCTGGCGACACAACGACGTGCCCATGAGAGCCTGGTATTCGGTCACGTTGGGGTAGCTCGCGATTAAGTCTTCACACAAAACGATCGCGCGACGAACTCGCTGCAGGGGTTCTGTTGAAGATTCGGTGTCGCTGTTTCTCGAGGAGCGAATGCAAAGTGTGTCCGCGAGTTCGAAGCGGTAGATCGGTTCTTCTGGAAAGTCGCGAGCGAGTTCGTCCAGATGTTGAATCGCCGTCGCGATGGCAACTTCGCCCAATTCGGGATCGTTGGCGATTCTTGCAACGGTCGCCCGATTGCGCCACGCAATCGCCAGTTCCAGACGATAGTCAGGTCGCGACGGCTCCTGCTCAAGCAACTCGGTCAGTAGAGCGAGTGATTGGTCGCTGGTTCTGCGGAACATTTCGGACCAGTTTCTGAATCCACCTCGCGAGCTTCCACCCGGCCCCGGACCGCGTCGGCTTCCTTCTGGTCGGGCTCCGTCCGAGCGTTCCTGTTGCGGTCGGCTGTTGCCGGAGTTGCTTTCGCCCGATCGCTCGTCGCCTGGGCGTCGATCACCCGTTTCACCGTCCGACCGGCGACTACGTTCTCGACTGCTTTCGCCGCGCGATCGTTCGTCCGAAGGTGGTCGACCACTCGATGAGCCGCTCCTGGCAAGAGACATCAGCGCGGACATCCCGGATCGGGATCCGATTGTTGTCAGCAGGCCGAGCGTGCGGGCGAGTTCGAGTTTTCCGTTGGACGTGTCCATGACGCCAGCAGTTTCCTGCAGAAGGTCTTTCGCATGGCTGTGTTGCTCAACGGCTCCCCGCATGGCACCGCGTCGACTGGCGGCGATCGCGATTTCGTTGTGGATGCGAGCCTGCGCGATGACCAGTTGCAGATCGTCTGGCTTTTGTGCGGAAAGAGTCTCAAAAGCGTCGAGAGACTGGCGGTAAGTTTCTTCGGCTTCTTCGAACCGACCGAGTCGTTGCTGGATGTCACCGACTCGCTTTCGCGCGGACGCCGACTGCAATCGAAGGTCCGTCCTATTCTGACCGGCGAAGTCGTCGAAGAATGCCAGCAACGCTTCCAGCAGGTCGGCATCGGCCGCTGTTAACATCGTGTCGTAGACGCGAGGTTCCTCGTCGCTGGAATCATCATCGTCCAGGTTCAATGTCAATGACTGGGGGACTCCGCGAGAGGCGACGTTGTCGATGATTGAGTCGAAGGCTTCGATGGCCAGTTGCAGGTTTTGTTCGGCGCGAGCGTACTCGGCACGAGCCAGCTTTGACGAAGTTCGCTCCGCAATCAGTGACTGGTCGAGTTGAGCCTGTCGTTCTTCGAGCTGCCCTTGACGTTCTTCGAGTTGGGACTTCTGCACTTCGACAATGTCCAGCGCCGCTTGAGTTCGGTACTGACCGACAGCGAAGACAACCGCGACCGTCGCCAGCAGCGCGACGGTCGCTCCGCTGAGGGATGCGACGACGGGGTTTCGCCGAGCCCATCTGACAAACTGTTCTGCCCCCGTCGCTCGGCGGGCGAGTACGGGGCGATCTTCCAGGAATCGCCGAAGATCATTCGCGAGTTCGCCGGCAGTTCCGTATCGGTCTGCCGGGTTTGTCGCGCACGCTTTTTGAGTGATGGTTTCGAGGTCGCGCGGAATGGCATCGTTGATCGAGCGTAGTCCGGGCGGCATCGAACTGGTCTTTTGCGAAATCAACGGGCCATGTCGAGACTCTTCAAACGCCGGCCTCAGCGCCAGCAATTCGTAAAGCGTCAGGCCGAGGCTATAGATATCGCTGCGCGTGTTTGAGTCGCCATTGAACTGTTCCGGAGCCATGTACCGGAGCGTTCCGACGATGTCGCCGGTGTTGGTAATGCCTTCCTGATCCTCGTGCCGCGCGAGCCCGAAGTCGGTGACCCAGACAACTCCCTGTCGATCAAGTAGCAGATTTGACGGTTTGATGTCTCGATGCAGAACACCGTGCTGATGCGAATAATGCAGCGCGTCGGCCACTTGAACGCCAAGCCTCGCGACGCTTCGCCAGTACTTCATAGAAATGGCAGGCAGGCCGTTTCCAGCCGTTAAGCTCTCGGCTTCTGCTTGTGGAGTTTCGGATTCGGCAACTGAATGAGAACTGGCGTCTCCGCTGAGAAGTTGCTCGGATGTCGAGTCGGTATCCGCCTGCAGTCTTCGATCTTGGTGTGTGCCGGACAGGAGAACGTGTGCGGCACCTCGAGCATTGAAGAGCCGCGTCGCGTCGCAACTTTCATCGACTCGCAGGTCATTTCGTGGGATGTCGTTGTCAGTGACCGACGCCAACAGCCTGTCGGACAGTGACCCGCTACCAGACTGACCAGAACCGTCGCGTTTGATTGCTCGCCCACCGACGGAACGAACAACGTCGCTCAGCGGCACGCCATCGATGAACTGCATCGCGAAGAAGTGAAGGTCTCGTTCCTCGCCGGTGCCGTAAACCGGAACGATGTTTGTATGGTGAAGTCGGGCCGCCGCTTCGGCTTCGCGATTGAACCGCTGAATCTGTTTTTCAGAGCCCGCGACGTTCGGCCCGAGAACTTTCAGCGCGACGCGTCGCTTCAACGATTTCTCGACGGCCTCATAAACAATCCCCATGCCGCCTCGACCGACTTCACGCAGGATTTGAAAGTCGCCCAGAGTTTCCAGCGAGTCCGTGATCAGGCGGCTGGTCTGTCGTTCAAACTTCCGTTCGGTGTGTTCCCTTCGGCTGAGTTTCTCCATCATCTCAATGGACGGAAACGTCGCGCGGATGTCGTCTGCCAGTTCCGGATGTCTGGCGACGTAGTCGTCGATGGACGGCCCGATGCCTTCGCGCAGTTCGGCAGCGAACTCGTCCGCCAGAAGGTCGACGGGGTTTCTGTCAGAAGTCGTGTCTGTCACGAATCCGGCCCCTGAAAATGAGGAAGCGTTGCCAGCACGTCTCCGAGTCGCTTGATCGCTCGCACATACCGATTGCTGGCGGCTGTTCGACTGATCTCAAGAATGTCGGCGACCTCGTTATTACCAAGTTGTTCAAAGTGCCGCAGAGCAAGAACTTCGCGGTCGGTGTCGTCCATCGTGGAGAGGGCTTCACGGAGTTGATCGTAGTCTTCCTGCCGACGGGCGGCGCCGCTGGGTGACGTCAACTGACCGACCAGTGCTTCGGCAATTGAAAACGCTGTCTCGTTGGGATTCTTCCGGTTCAGCCGCACTTCCATTCCAGGATGCCGCTTCTGGCCGAGGTGTCGCCGATGGACCGACACTAACGTCTGCCAGGTGATTTGCCGGACCCAGACGTAAAACGCGACGGTCGGATTGGACGTGTAGTCGCTGATTCGGCGCGCGATTTCGATGTACGCCTCCTGAATGATGTCCAGAGAATCGACGCGCCCGCGCAGCCGCCGGTCGAGCCGGAATTCGACCATTCGTTCCAGTCGAGGCTGAAATTCAGAGAACAGTTCCGCGACGGCAGCGTCGCCGCCAGCGATCAGCTTGTTGATGACCTCTTCTTCCATAACTCCAATGTGACTTTGTGACTCGCCGAAAGCAAACTGTTGTTACCGCAAGGCTGGTCAGACGATCCACACAGCGGGGCAGGGAGCCGTCGTGTCTGGACGGAATTCCTCGGGATTTCGCTGTGGATGAGCGGGGCGGTTTTTCAGTACTTCCACGAGTATCTCGGGCAATCGACATGGCTGGCCAGAAGCTCGCGGAGGTAATTCAGGATGGTCAGGTTGAAAGTTCTTCTGAAAATTCGAAGCGGAATGAGAATCCTGATCCTTGCAGGAATCGCGGCGGCGTGCCTTCAGTCGTCGACGATGGATGCTCAGGATAGTGCTCGTTCAGGCCAGTCCCGCACCTCTGTTGCCGACCGGAAACCTGCTAATCGAGACCGGTCAGGAGAGAAGTCGGCCACCGCAACGGAGCGGTCTGGAAGGTCTTACGGGAAAGCTGGAAAACGAAGGCCGGACTTCAACCGCGACGAACGGGACAACCGCGATGAACGCGACGCTCCTTCGCCGTTCTTTCTCGAAGGTGACTTTGAGAGCCTCCCGGCCAGCGAAGGATTCATCTTCGTGAATGGCGAGTTTCTGTCTCGTCCTTACACCTTTCGTTCGTCGGAAAAGCGGACGTTCGTTAACGATGTGATGATCGCCGCAGAGCTCGTGAGGGTCGGTTCCGTGCCTGGCTCTGACGATGGCGAAGAAGGATATGGCAGAGGGGGGCGAAGGCGGGGGCAGGGGACTCAGCAAAGTTACGCTGAGTTCCTTAGTAAGCGTTTTTCGGAATCAAGACAGGTGCTCGTCGCTTTTGATGGGCTGCCACCGGCTTTGTTGTCAAAGACGGCTGGCGGAAACGATCTGCTGAGCGTCCTGGTTTCAGAGAGTCACCGGCCGATATTACTCCCTGAAGTGCTGTCGTTTGCCGGTCCGCCAGACGCTGCTGCAAAGTGGTCTGACTGGATTGCGAGTTTCCAGCCGAACAACGAATTCCTTGCGGCAGCTCAGCCGATCGTCGATGCCATCGATTCGGTTGATCACGAGGGGCGGGTCCGAAATGCGGCGATCCGGCGGCTGGAAAGTTTTTCGTACCCGCTGACGATTGCCGGGATGATTATGAGCGTCTTCGCGATCGGTCATCTGATGTCCAACCCTCCGAACGGCGGCAAATCCCCAGACGAAGTAGA
>Ga0316208_1003807_pt1 | contig 10513 bp, 8 predicted proteins | sample 3monopyrite_MG_FD_204944 | JGI IMG/M metagenome (GOLD analysis project Ga0316208, IMG submission 204944) | Microbial mat bacterial communities from mineral coupon in-situ incubated in ocean water Damariscotta River, Maine, United States -... | ecosystem: Environmental > Aquatic > Marine > Coastal...
AGGGTGTGACAAGCGGAGCGAATCAAACGGCCGGTGTGCCGGCGCGGGCAATCGTCAAAATTCGAAGCCGTCAGGATTGTTCGCAGCTCTCCGCGCCGGCACACCGCGACTACCGTTCGGCCCGCTGGTCACACCTTACAATTGAAAAACTCACAGCCTCTCCGAGTCGGGTCTGTTTGTGAGGACTCGACTCAGAGAGTCGAGCTACCCAAAAGTGTTTACACGCTGCTGAGCTGGCAGACGATCTGCAGCAGTTCGTGTGAGCCGGCTGCTTTTTGAATGCGGGCGGTGAACTGGCTTTCGATTGACTTCGGGATGTCGTCGGAAGCCGAATTCAGGATTCTCGTGGGCACCCCTGCGAACTTCAGATGAGCAGTGATGATTTCGGCGGTGTGGCCTTGGAAGTTGTAGTCGCACACAAAGACGTCGAACGATTCTGAAGCCAGCGATTCGATCGCTTCAGAGCACGATGAACCGCAGTGACCTCGCAGCCGAGAACTCTCAACAGTTCCTGGAGCGAACTTCGCAAACTGTCATCATCATCCGCGACGAGGACACGCAATGCGGGGGCATGCGTGTCCGCGTCGGAGTTTTCGTCAGGTGTACTGTCGGGCTTCTGGTACGCGAAAAAGTTGGCGACAGTGTCAGTGCGTTCGATGGTCGGTGTGACCAGGCGGAGCGGTTGCCAGTCCGGGCGGTTTTCTTCAATCCAGGTCTGAATGTTGCGATGGCGAATGTGGTTGACGGTTGAATGGTCCCCGTCAAAGCAGGTCGAATATATCAAAACGCATCGATCGGACGAGTCGAACAGATGAGTGAGATGGGCGTCGTACACGGGCTGCTCGATCAGGTGGTACAAGACGTCAAGCGACACTGTCAGGTCGGCCTTCTCGCCAGCGTAATCGTCGAGGTGTTTGAATCGGCGAGTCGCGTTGCCATGAAACTGTGCTCGCCGCTGCTGGATGGCCAGGCGACTGACCTCGAAGCCGAGGTAATCGGGATACTCGCACATTTCGAGCTGCACACCGTCTCCAAATCCGAACTCAATGGCAGTTTCAATATTGTGCAATCGAATGAAGTCGTTGATGAAGACCGCTTTGTACAACGCGTTCGCTCCGCGCGATCCCGTTCCGGATGTGCGACCTTTTCTGTAACGCCGTTGCCAATACCGGGCCGACTTGAAGAACGGTCGGCGTATGCGGTTTTCTAACTGGCTCATCGGCGTACCTTGTAATTGTCAAATTCGAAAGAAGAACTATTGGATCTGTCCGACGGGGAGGTGATCCCAGTCGTCGGAGTCGTCATCACCGACTTCGTGCAGCTCGACGCGGTGGCTGTTGAGTTCGAAGTCGCGAGCGTGAATATCAAAATCGTGCAGGACATCGGCCGTCCAGGCGGGCCATGGGGACCACATTGTCTGCGGTGAGGCCAGAGCGTTGGCCGGGACCCACATCGTCGGCGCGATCATGCACACGGTGGCGAAGCAAAATGTTGCAATCATTCCCGATGGCCGCATGACACATCGCGACGGTGTCGCCGTCCTCGCAACGAGGCGGCCTGCTCGGGCTGCCATCAGGCTCTTGCCACGTGCAAACGCCAGAGGTGCATGCAGAGCGTCTTTTCCAGCAGTGCTCTGCTCAACAATCGTCAGCAACATGCGGAGGTAACTGGCGATTTCCGACTTTGACTGAATCGCTGCGTCGTCGCAGACGAACTCGCGAGTCACCTCGGTCCGGTACGCCGCCCACCAGACCATCGGGTGGAACCAGAACAGAACTTCGACAACTCTTTGGAGGAATTGCTGAAGCGGATGTCCGGTTCTGAGATGTTCGATTTCGTGTCTGATAATGAAACGTAACTCGTCATCGTCCAATGCCAGTAGAACGTCCGGCAGCACAATGCATGGTTTGTGGAACTGCCAGCAGAACGGGCTCGACAGGCCCGCGCTACAGAACAGGTGAATGGACTGAGAGCGCTCCTTACCGAATCGGCTTTCTGACGAACTCGACGAGCCAACCGCGCCGTTCCACGGCGCGTCGATGAAATCGCTCCGTGTATCCTGCGGCAGGGAGGACGGATTAAGGGGCACACACTTCTTAAGGAACCGACTGACCCTGACCATGCGGTAGACCAGAAGAGTCAGCGACACGAGCATTCCGATCGTCCACACGACCAACACCACGCGTCCGACGTTTGATTGAAGCGAAGCGGCTTCGGCGAGACGCGACTCCGATGCTCCGGTCCAGGGACGAAGCAATCTTGGATGCGGCAACACCACCGCGAGCATCACCAGTCCCAGAAGAACAACGTAACATCCGGTCCAGAGTCGACACTGCGTCCGCGCGTGCAGATGGCGAGCAGCCCAGTGCGTCACGGCCACGACGAGCGCCGCCTGTAGCGACAACGACGCGGCCAGTTCCAGGAAGTCGAGCGTGCTCACTGACCGCCCTCCAGTGACTTGATCGCGGCTTTCAGTTCTTTGAGTTCGTCAGCGGGGATCGATTGTCCGCCGAGAAGACTCAACACGACGGACGACACCGAACCACCAAACAGCGACTCCGTCAGTTCACTCGCCATCGCCCGTTGCACGTCGTCACGGCTAACCTTCGGCTCATAGAGAAACGCGCGACCGACCTTCCCGCAGCGACTGACGATGCCTTTGCGATCCAGGATCTTCATGGTCGTCATGACCGTGGTGTACGCGAGGTCTCGATCGACAGCGTCAACGACATCCTGGACCGTTGCGCGGCGGCGTTCCCAGACGACATCCATGACTTCGAGTTCGCAGCGTGTTAGCTGGTGAGTTGTCACTGGCTCCTCCGATTCAATTCAAACCAGATGCAGTTAATAAGATGACCGATTCGCAAGCCGCTGATATTCCATCGAATCTACGGTCTCTGAAATCAAAGACACTCGGCCATCACCCCATAAAAACAGTGCCCCGCCATGATGACGGCTGCTGAATTCACACTCGTCGCAGATTTCGCAGTTTGGAGTCGTCTTCGCCATGCCGACAACCCGACACAACGAGTCATCGGCTCGGACGTCAAAACCAACCCACGTCGACGGCAGGCGATGCATCGTTCGCTCGCCCACAAACAACGAGTTGCTCAAGCCCCGCTGGAAACTTGAAAACCGAAGCGAGCAACCGTCAGGGAACGCTCCGTCTGCTGGAACGGGCGATTCCTGGATGTCTTCTTCCGGTTCGACTGTCCCGAAAACACCGACGTAACTCGTTGTTGAAACTCGAAACAGTGGATCGCCAGGAGTGGCAGTGTCTTCATCGTGATAGAACATGAAGGTCGGTTCGGAGATGTCTGACGGACAAACCAATGCTGGAAGAGGCGTTACGCGGGTTGTCGAGTTGACGGGATCGAAGACTGACCGATCGCGATTGAGTCTGCCGTAGACAGAAGACTGATCCATCAGAGGAAGGAGTGGTACAAGCCAGCCATAGGCTGATTGCCTGGTCCATTCCCACTGGCAGCCAGCGGGCAGGCCACCGTGACTCTCGTGGTACCCGTGCAGAGCAATCCCGATCTGTCGCAACTGGCTGACGCATTGTGTTCGCCGTGCTGCTTCTCTCGCTGCGCTGACAGCCGGGAAGACGATTCCCATCAACGATCCAATGATCGCAATCACGACCAGCAGTTCGAGGATCGTAAAGGCTGGACGCGAAGCAGCATCAAACGCTGGTCGGCGAATTTCGATCGATCGACGCGTCGAGGGACTCGTTCGATCGGTCGGCTCCAACTGCTGTTTCCTGCGCATCTCTGGCGTCCCATCCATTCAAAGAATCCATTCGAAGCATGATTTCTACGGATGTGATAGTAGTTCGTCAAGGTGATTTTCCTGTCAGTGTTTCAGGATTGGAATCTTCGAGTGCGCTGAACCGTGTAAGTTCACGACAATTAATGTGCCTGCATTAAAACTAACCAATTCGTATTTCAAGTTGGCGCAGAGTCCAGTACGGTTTCTCGCTGTCACGCCAGCGGTTCAACGTGACGGTCATGTTGAGCAGGTGCTGCGCAGGAAAAGGATTTCACGGAGAGCAGAATGGATCGACTAATTTCACGCTTCGTCACGACGCTGGATGAACAGCAAAACGACTTCGTCTTTGACCTGCCGGAAGCGTGCGGGGGCCGCCCTTATGAATACGCGTGGGCTTCGAAGTTTGTTGCTCCCGAGGCGACGGTGCTGGATGCGGCGTGCGGAGTCGAAAACCCATTGAAGTTCCATCTCGCGGAGACGTGCGAATCCTGTCATGCCTGCGATCTTGACCGACGATTACTCGATCAAACGAAGATGAGGTCATTGACCCGGGCTGCGTTTGGCGAGGAAGCAACCGCTGCGATCTTTCGCCCGGACCGGCAAAACGTCAGGTATTCAGTCGCTTCGCTCATGGATCTTCCGTATCCGGATGCGACGTTCGACCGCATCTTCAGCATTTCGGCGCTGGAACACTTGGAAGATCGCTTCAACAAGTTTCCGTTACTCAGAGTCGTTCGGCCTTTCCTGCCCCTTGCACGGCAGGACATCTTTGAATCACTTGTTGAGTTCAAACGAGTTCTTGCACCAGACGGACTGATCGTTCTTACGTTCGACTTTCCTCGGATCAACCTTTCGTATCTCACTGAAGCCGTCCGTCGCGCCGATCTGGAGTTTGCGAGTGACGTCGACTTCGAACTCCCGCGTAACGCCGTTCACTCGAAACGAAACGGCCTTAACTGTTTTCGCGCCGTCCTCTGTCATGACGCGTCCAGTTTGCAGTTCGATCCAGTCTCGATTCCTTGCATTAACTTACCAGTTCCTGTGTCTGCTTAACTACTAAGGGGTTAGCAGAAATGGATTCCGGTTCAGCATCGTCGCCGCGAGTTTTTATGCAGAGCTGAGAGCCAGGTTAGTGACAGCCTTGAACTACGAAGTAGTTAGGGGTAATCGGGAATCGAACCAGTGGAGTCCCAGACGCCATGCGTCGGTGTGTGTTGTTAATTCTGTTTGTTGCAGCCTTCATCGCCGATGCCTGGTTGCCATCTGCGATCGCGCAACGGTCGGCGCCGAGGGGTGTCGTCGTCTCGAACGCAGGTTCAGCGGCCGGTCGCCGCCCTCACACGGTCGACAGGACCAACTTCTACGGAATGAACATCGATCTGCAGACTGACGAAGCTCGCGTCGTCGTCCGGCAGAGAGTTCGCTGGACGAATCCCGGTCCGATGGCCACGGACGAGATGTTGTTTCACGTCGTTCCGAATCACCGCCCGAATCCGGAGGAAATGGGAGTTTACGAGCGGACCGTTGAGTCGTTGAGGCTCGATCCTCGCACTTCGCTTGACAGAGAGGGGCGACGGTTTCATCTGACGTCACTCAAGCATGGTGACAAAGAGCTTCCTCATTCGATCAACCCCGAAGCAGACACGCACCTGCGAGTTGATCTCGATCGGAATGTTCGTCCCGGACAGACGATCGAAATCGAAATGGAGTACTGGATCGATCTGCCTCCGCTGCAGGGGCGAGTCGGTCAGTTTCAGAGAGTCACCAATCTGCTCAACTGGTATCCGGTGCTGGCGGTGTTCGGCGAGGATGGTTGGGACGCGACGCCGTTCGTCGGTTGGCATCAGCCATGGCATTTTGAGGTGGGACACTACGATGTCACGCTGACGATCCCGGTTAACCAGAGAGTTGCCAGCGGCGGTCGAATCGTCAATCGCTCGCGAGATCGTCAGGGTCGGCAAGTCTTGAAGATTGAAGGCCGCAGCCTGCGTGACTTTACGATCGTCGCGAGTGACCGCTTCGACGTGTACGAGTCCGAATTCGACGGCATCCCCATTCGCGTCCTCGCGTTGCCTGAGGATCAGGGAAACGCCCGGCTCGTGCTGCAGGTGGCGACGGAGTCAATTCGCCGGTTTTCGAAATGGTTCGGTCGCTACCCTTATCAGGAATTCGAACTGGTCGAGTCGTACTTCGGATGGAACGGTAACGAGTCATCCGGGCTGGTCATGATCGATCAGCGGATCCTCGACGCACCGCAGCGAGCCGGACTCTACGTCGAACATCTGGTGACTCACGAAATTTGTCATCAGTGGTGGTACTCGGCCGTCGGCACGGACGGCTTTCGCGAGCCGTTCATGGACGAGTCGATCGTCACGTGGCTGACACGACAGGCCATTGAAGAGAAGTATGGGCAGAACCCGAATGTCCTGGATTTTCCGGGAGCGGGCATCTGCCAACTTCCAAACATTCCGTATCGAACGCTCGTCCATAGCGGCTTCGACCTTTACCGTGATCGCGGTGGAGCACTTGTGACAGACTCTCCGCTGGATGAACTCGGGCACGTCCACAACCTGTTTTTTCTGGTCTACGATCGCGGAGCCCGCATCGTCGGCATGATTCAGAACCGGCTCGGACGTGACCGATTTCTGGCGTTTCTGCAGCACGTCTATCAGCGTTACCGATTTCGAATTCTTCGCCTGTCCGATTTTCAGAGTGAGTTAGAAACGTTTACGGGACAGAGCTGGGACGAGTTCTTCGACCAGTGGCTGCGGACTTCCAGGGTGACCGATTGGGCAATCACCGATGTCGAGGCGCACTCCCATCACGGTGCCCACCACACCATCGTCCACATTGAACAGCAAGGCGAGATAGCAGAGCCTGTCGATATTCAACTTCAAGGTGCAAGCGGCGCGGTGACTAGCGTTCGGCTGGATCCCGATGCGCTGTGGCCGCCCAGCGCCGTGCCCCGGATCGAGCGTGACAACATTCGCAGCTGGCGAGCCCTGTTTGTTACTCGCGAACCGCCGAAGCAAATTGAAATCGATCCACACGGCAACGTGCTGGACATCGAACCGTCCAACAACCGCTGGAAGTTTGAACCAGCCATCCGGTTGAGTCCGTTGTTCACTCCGCTCGACGAGGCACCAATCGTTCATCCGACTGACCGACCGTCGCTGGTCTTTGGCCCCAACATTGACATCGAATCGCGCGTCGGATTGCGGGCCGCCGTCCTGGGTGGCAACGACTATCGCATCTCGCCGTTTATGGCTTACACGTTTGACCCTAACTACGAACACTTCGCGCTCGGTGTCGACGCGGTGTTCTACAACCTGCCGGCACCCAACTGGCAACTCGGCGTGAGGTACGAGAATGCGTTCTTCACCAACCTGAACAATGATCCCGGCAGCCAGACTCGGCTCTATCTGCGAAAGGTGCTGGCTTACACAACGAGCATGGTCTATCCAAACCTCAGCTACTTCGATTTCTACATTCGCGGCGGCGATAACTTCTTTCCGGATGAGGACACGACGCCGCCACTCGACCCACGCATCGAAGACTATCGCGACGTGCGAGCGTTCGGAGTCTCCTTCCACGCAGACACGCGACTGCCCTACTGGAACCCCGATACGGGCTGGCTGTTCGACGTCGAGTACGAACACGGCTTCCGAGCGTTTGGAGACGGCCAGACCTACGACCGCGTTCAAGGTCAGGGCTCGATCGTGCAGCGACTTCCTGACGGACTCGGCTGGCTGTCCGATACGAAAGTTGCCGGCAGACTGGGGGCCGGATACGGCTTCCCGAGCAACGGCGAGCATTTTCGATTCGGCGGACCGGGGCGATTTCGAGGTCTGCATTCGAACCGGCTCGAAGGCAACGCATTCTGGGTTGCGTCAGCCGAATGGCGTTACCCGTTGCTCAGGGATCTGGACATTGAAGTGGCCGACAACTTCGCAGCTCTGCGATCTGTATCCGGCTCGGTCTTCTACGACTGCGGCGAGTCGTACCTCTTCGACCGATCAACCGGCTTCGAACAGGCAGTCGGCACCGGCCTGTTCTTCGACGTCCCGCTCCTCAGTTTCGTCGAGAACCTGACCGTCCGCCTGGAATACGGTCGCTCTCTCGACCGAGGCACAGACGCCTTCTGGTTCGGACTCTACCGCGCCTTCTGAATCGGCGACGCACGGATTTAGCCGGCGAATGCCCGCCTTGCCCGGTTCTTCTTACGTGGCGTGAATCGGGAGTGACGTTAAATCAGATTCTCTGTCTCGTTCACAATTCGAGCTGGTCGTACAGTGGCAGGTGGCGGCGATGCGTTGGCTGTACATCCTCTGAGCATCGCCGTCCGCCGTCAGTTTGCCGGTGTCCTTCTGCTGCTCGATCAGCCGCTTCACCGCGCGGGTGACATTGTCCTGATACTTGCTGGACTGGTTGTGCGTGTACCCGGCCGCGAGGAACGGCAGTACGCCCAGCCCCGTTCCGGCGGTGAACGACCGCGTCGCTCCCTGATGCTACTGCAGATCCCAGCTTCCGTTTTCCTCCTCACTTTTCGCGAGCCAGTCGAGCCCCAGATTCACCGCCTTTTCAGATTCGTCGGAACCACCGAGAAGTTTGATGTGCTGCTTCCGCGTGTCGCCCTGTCGCAATGTGAACAGTGCCTGCAAACCAATATTATCGACGGCCAGTGCAACCTTCATCGCGCGAGCCCGTGTTCGATTTAGTCGCGAAGCGATCGGACTGAAGCTCGGCGGCACGTCGTTTGAAATCTCGCTGAGCTCTCCGACGATGATTCGATTCTCGACACTCGACGGCCCCGTCAATTCCTTTTGCGAGGGAACGTCTGTCGAGACCGGAATCTCAGCCGCGCGGCTGACATCCGCGTCCGTCGCTGCGACGGCTTCCTCTTCGGCAACGCTGCCTTCGACCAGCGACTCAGGATTGTCGAGTGCATCGTTCAGGGTTGAATCAAAAGACTCGCGCGGCACGCGTGAACGTCGTCTGTGCAGCGGGTCGGTCGGCAGCGTGGCCATGGCCACCAGAGTTTCGTCCGTCGAACTTCGAACGGCTTCCGATGGCTTCAGACCGGTCGCGCGAAGTTCGGGCAACGCGCCGGCCACAGCGACTGATTCCGGTTGAGCTTCGCCGTCATTCATCGGTCCGTCGGGATTCTTCTGCAGGGGTGACTTGCGCGGCGGCGACGTTGACCTGTCGTGCCCGCATCGGCTGATCCGGTTTCGACGCCGCGGCGATGGACGTCGGCGTCGACGTGGCTTCAGTGGGTTCGGCTCGCCCAACGGCAGCGGCGACTGAATCCGGAGGCGCGTCCACAGCGGGTTCAGCGCCAGCGGGGAGGTCGGGAAGGTTCGAGTCGACAGCCGCGACGACCGCCACCGACGTCGCGCGAGGACGCCGTTCGAACGGTCGATTCGGAAGTGCGACCGGTTCGGCGGGATAAACAGAACGCGTTCGGGCGGCAGCGATCGCGCGACGTCGGCCGGGATCGTCGGCACCAGCCGTTCGGTGCGTTCGGGCATGCTCGTCGCTTCGGTGACCCGACGCACGACTTCAGGAATCGGGACGGCTTCAAGCGATTTCAGGTCGGCGACTTTTTCAAAAGCCTCGCGGCCGTCCTCGTGTGACTGATGTTCGTTTTTGTCGAGCATCTCCGGAGCGGGCAGCGAATCCTCGAACGTCTGCCCGCCGGGAAGCCCGCGACTGAAATACAGCGTCGCCCCATTGTCCGTGAGATGCGGCGTCACGAACGGCTCCGCCGGGTCTCCCGCGTTTCGAATGCCGGCCATTTCTTCAGGAGTCTGCCAGACGACCTCGCGAATTCCCGGCGCCGAGTCCGCCTGCCAGAGGCCATCGCCACCGATCGTGGCGACCTGTTCAACCGGGCGAGGCAGCAGCCAGACGACCAGCACAAGCAGCAGGACGACCCCGAGAACAACCTGCGCCCGCGACGAGTTCCACAGAAGCGAAATCGGGTTACCCCGTTGAATACTCATCGGCTGCTCCCACACTCATCAATTAACTCGTTCAACCACTGTCCGGTGTCACTCCTGCAGGGCCGCGATTCGGTATTTCATGTCGACTTTATTACAAAAGCCCATCACACGGACGGCGTGTCGGAGTGAGCTGTCTCCGTCGCCGCGAATCAGGGTCGTCTGCTGCGGGTTGCTCTTTTTGGCTTGAGCGATCAGCGCGGCGATTTCGGCTTCGGAATACTCCTGAGCCGCAACCTTGTGCTGACCGTCGCTGCTGATATTCACAATCAGCTCGGGCGTCATCGACAGCGGCTGAGCCTGCGCGACCTCGGGCAGGTCGATGTCCAGTTCGCGTTCAGCCTGGTGATACTCGGTGGCCACCAGGAAGAAGATCAGCAGCAGAAAGACGACGTCGATGACCGGCGTCAGATTCGGGCCTTCGGATTCGTCGGAATCAATCGGGAGTTTCATTCGGACTGCTCCATGCGGGCGAATCAGGGCATTGTGTCCATTAACGACTCGTCGATTTCGCGGAAGTAGCGTTCGACGCGAGCGTTGTACAAAGCCGCCAGCAGCAGGCACGGAATGGCGATCGTCAGTTCGGCTGCAGCAATGTCAGCTTGATCGCTTTGCGCAGAAGATGGACCCAGCATTTCTGAGCGAGCGTGAAGCCTCGATACACCGCCGCGTCGTCGCTGACCAGCACTCCACCGAACAGGTCCTTTGGTAATAACGTCGCCAGTGTGACACCGTCTTTG
>Ga0316208_1003810_pt1 | contig 10504 bp, 8 predicted proteins | sample 3monopyrite_MG_FD_204944 | JGI IMG/M metagenome (GOLD analysis project Ga0316208, IMG submission 204944) | Microbial mat bacterial communities from mineral coupon in-situ incubated in ocean water Damariscotta River, Maine, United States -... | ecosystem: Environmental > Aquatic > Marine > Coastal...
CGAAGCCGTCTCACCGAGGAGCTGTCACTAAAGCCAGAAGTACTTCTGGACGAACTCGACAACGTCTCCGAACAGGACGTAACCCAACGACTTCTGCCCGCAGTTAATCTTTGCTCGAACTTCGGCTCCGATTCGCGGTTGACGTGGGAGATCAGTCTTATCGAACTCGCAGAAGACCATGACGACGCTGCCGGCTTCCTGAGAGGAGTTCGCTCGTGTTGAGACTTTGGAAATTTTGCCCTGGAATTTCTGTTCGGCATCAGTGGCGAGGTAAAATTCGACCGGTCGAGCGAAATCGTTGTTGTTGGCTTTGACGGCGTCGAGGAAGTGACCCATTCGCTTTTCTTCGACATCCAGTTCGAGGTGCCATTCTCCGTCGTCGTGCTTAATTTCGAGCAGGACTTCGCCGCGTCGAACTGGTCGGTTCAGGAGGAGTTGCTCAAGTTGAAATGTCGCGATGACTCCCGAAATAGGGGCTCTGACGCTGAGTGAGGCAATTCGCTCTTCAATGATCGCGATCTGTTCTGCCAGAGAAACCATTTCTTCCTGAGTCTGCTTCATTTGGCCTTCGTACTCGTTCCGTTTGTTCGGATCGGACGCACGCTGATTGAGGGTCGTGTGGATTGTTCTAAGTAGCGCCTCTTTGGATTTTAATTCTCCGATCGCTGCAGTCCGTTGTGTCTTCAAATCAGGGTTCTTGATCTGAAGCAGAAGCTGGCCTTCTTCAACGTGCTTGCCGCTTTCAACCATGATCTCAACGACTTCGCCGTCCCACGGCACGAAGACATCTTTCTGGACGACCGGCATCATTCGGCCCTGGCCTTCGACGCGGTAGTCGTAAGGGATCATGACCATCGCCGCGACGGCGCCTGCGAGCAGCAGGACGACCAATGCCGCCTTTAAGCCGTTGCGACCTTCGAGGAATCCGAAGACCTTGCCGAGGCCTCGCCACAGAGGCATCAGAAACAGACGGTTGTACTGTTTTGCGTTGTAGATTGAGGCTCCGACGTGATCGGAGATCAAGTCACCCTTTTCCAGGACTCCGGCTTTCGGCTGACTTTCGGCGATCTGCTCAATGATGATCCCACCGACGGCCTTGCGAACTTTCTCCTTCGGACGGCCGTTGGAATCTTCCTTATCGATGACCGGGTCTGGCTTGAAAATCGGAATCACGGTCACCATGCGGGAGCCGCTTTCCTGCACAAAGTCAGCAAGAGCACGTTCGACCTTCGGCGCCAGATGGTCGACCTTTCCGGTGTACTCCATCTTTTCGTTGGTGCGGATGACGTTCGAAGCAAGCTTCGTCATTTTGCGAACCAGGTTCGCTCGTTGATTGACACTGTCCTGCCCGCTGATTGCTCGAACTACCGTTTTGCGACCATCGAGAACGGCAACGCTCAGACGGTCACAGCCGACTAAAAGCCGTCCGTCGTTGGCCGCGGTGAATGCGACCTCTTTGACGTCGAGCGATTTATGCAACTGTAGAACGAACTGTTCGAAGTCTTCGGCGATCTTCGAGACGGCCATCGACGAGTTGGCGTCCTCTTTGCCCTGGTTATCGAGATATCGACAGGCGTAGCCAGTCATCTGCTCAACGAACTGCAGGAAGCCCGGCCTTGCCTGCGCCGGAGTGTCGTGTCGCTGGAAGATTTCGACGACGCCGACAACTTCTTTATTGCTCTGCAGGGCGGCGAGCACGAGCATGTCGTCCGTCGGAAGTTTCTCGCTGGTCTCGGCCGGGTGGTAGGTGCACGCCTGGCCGTTGGACAGGACCTCGGTCAGAAATTGCTGGTTGACTGACATCGCGTCAGGATTTTCGTGAAATCCCGTGTTGCCGAGGCCAATCTCGTGGAGCAGCTCGAGTCGATTCGCATCGTTTCGCAGCCACACGACACCCGCTCGAGCGCCCACTGCCCCGACCACTCGCTTCAGGAATTCGTTGAAGAATTCCTTGGGCGGCATGTTTGATCGCGAATGTTCTTCGATCTCCCGCGCAAGCTGAATGATCTTGTCGCGGACTTCCTGGACGCTTGAGTTGGACATGGCTGGCTCAACAGTGTCTGGGCGGCCAAATGGCCATGATGGTGTTGCTCTGGGATGTGCGATTGGTTGGCCGAGCTAGGCATTTACGGCAGCAAAAGCGCCAACTGGTGACGACACTCGCCAGAATTTCCTGTCAAAGCCCGGACTTCTGACAGTTTTGTACAACGTATTGCCAGGTCCCGAAAGCCCAATCCGGCAACGGGTTGGACGCACGAAAAGGGTGTCAGTTCCGAAATACAGCAGCGAATAGCGGCCCGATTGCTTCTGATTGTGGCACGCGATGGCTGTCGTCGACTGATTTTGAACGCTGCCGCATGTGACGACTAAGGAAACTGTGTCGACGGCGGTCGCAATTCCTTCAGGAGGAAGTGTTGTTGCGGCGGGTGCCTGTCAAGGAGATTGACCAGCCGGTCGAAAACTCTACGAGCCCATCACATCTCACATCTTTTGGCTAACGAACCGGACGAGCCACTCAAACAAGAGTGACGCTGCTCGTTCAGAATGCAGATCCGAGCCAGTCTGGTTCAGAACTGCAGACAGATAGCTCGACGAAGGCACCGTACCCATCGCTGGGCACTTATTGCCCGTATCTGGACAGAAGACGAGGCCTCGGAAGAGCTTTCCACACTTCCCACTCGCTACTACAATCCGCCGACTCTGCCTGTCTTTCCCTTCTTCCATGACTGGCAAGGCACGGTTAAGAGCATCCTGACCAGCAACATGGATCACCCGGATGATCCGCTGAGGAGCTTATGAATAGTAAGGAGTTTTTCATGCGTCGTACGATTGTCGCATTGCTATCCACTGTTTGCCTGTTTGGAGCCGATCGCCCGGTCGCCGCTCAGGAAACGATTCCGACAGTGACAATGATGTTGTCGAGTACGGGCGAACTGGAAGCGGATCTCAAAGCCATCATGACGATGGGGGGAAAAGAATCGGCCGAACAATGGCCGATCATTCGGGATATTCTGCCCGCCTTTAACGCGGGGATCGACCCAACGAGGCCGATTCGAATCGACATCATTTTCGGCAAGGATCGGGACTATCGGATCAGCATTCCGTACGTCAACCAAAAGGCCGTTCTGGGAAATATCCAGGGTTTCATTGGCGGAAAAAAACCGCGGCGAATCGGTACCGGCATTTACGCCCTGAATGGTCCTGCTTTTAAAGGCTTTCTGCGAGACCTCACGAAACTCAAGTACGTGGTCATCGCTGCGGATCGAAACAATATCCCTGCGAACTTCGATCCGCTTCCGGATCTGCAGCCACTCCTGGACGCTGGTTACGACCTGGCGGCATCTGTGAAGAACACGGCTGCCGGAGTTGAAGATCGGAAGAAAGCGATCGCTGATCTTCGTGAAGAACTGCTCGGCGGCTTGAAAAAGGCGGACGACGAAACTGAACTCGAATTCAAGATCCGGACCGTTGGACTTGTTCATCAGCTCGAAGAGCTTGAGCGATTGTTCGCGGACAGCGAGAGCCTGGTGATCGGCTGGACGACGGACGCGGCGAAAAAAGAAGCACGAATGGATCTTGAGCTGACCGCTCTGCCAGGAACGGACCTCGAGACCAGCATCGTTGAACTTGGTGCCAAGCCGAGTCTGTTTTCTTCGGCGGCGAAATCAGCAAATTCAATGTTCTTTGGCAGGGTGAACCACGCGCTCGACAAAATGCGGAAAGCACATCTTGAGGAGATACTGACGCTGCTGACCTCGCAATCGGTGGCCGAAGTTGAGGCCTCGGAAAAAATTGCTGCTGACCACAAAGCGGCATCGAAAGATGCAGCGACGACATTTTTCGAGATGCTCAAAGCGGGCAGTGTCATGGGCGTTTTCGATGGGTACGCGGATATTGATTACGGAGAAGAAGGCCGATCGGTCGTTGGAACCATTCGTGCCGCCGACGGATCGAAAATCAACGCTGTCCTGGCATCTCTCAAGGACGCAGGCTGGGATGTTGAGCTGGCGAAAGCCGCAGCACCGGCCAACAAAGAAGACGCGAAGGACGACGACGCAAAGCCAGTCGAAGAAAAGACGGACGATGCTGCCCCGAAGGATGACGCCGCAGAATCCAAAACTGCAGATGATGCGGCAACTGAAAAGCCCGATGAGAAGGCTGCTCCCGCCAAGGCCAATGAGAAGGCAGATGCGGATTCCGCGAGCGATGAGTCAGACGACGCTGCCGTAGAAGCGGCAGACCCAAAGCCGGACGCGGCAGCCGCGAAGCCGGAAGGGGACAAAGACAAGCCCGGTGAAGATGACGCCAAACCAGCCGCCGCTGAACTGGCAATTCACAAAGTCAAAGTGCCTGCCGTCGGCCAGTCCGATTTCCAGAACCTGTTCGGCGAAGACGTCACGCTACTCGTCGCTGGAACCGCCAACGGAGTTTATTACGCAGCCGGGCACGGAGCTGAAGACCGTCTTCGCAAAGCGGTCGCGGAAGCTGGCGAAGATCAGGCAAAGAACGATGGCACTTTCATCGAAATCTGGGCCAAACTTGGCCCGTGGCTTGAGTACCTGAAAGAGCGTCGCGAACGCCGCGAAGCTGGTCAGGATTTGAGCAAGTTGACCAAAGAAGAACAGAGTGCCCGAAAAGAGCGTACCGAGATGCGCGATATGGCGATCAAGGCGTTCGGCCTTGGGTTGGACACAATCCACATGCAGCTGAAGAGTGATCAGAAAAAGGTCACAGGCTTGACGACGTACGCTGAAGGAATTCTCCGGTTCGTCGGTCGAGCCATCGCGAACGTGGCGGAAACCAAGCTGGGCGGCTAAGTTGCACAGGACTCTACACCGCAAAACGCAGCAGCCGCTTGAGAGTATCTCGCTCTCAAGCGGATTTTTTGTTGATGCATGACTCGAAGAATGCTTCGTCAGTCAACGGTCGATGATCCCAACTTCTGAAACCGATGCCCAGGGTCCAGCGTTGACTTCGGACAGAATTCGAATCAGGACGTAGCGACCGGAGACCGCCTTCCAGGTCTTCTCCTGAGAAGTCTTCACCTTGCGAAACGTCGTCGCTGAGACGCTTTCGCCGAAATCATCGGCCGAGTCACTGACAAAGAATTCGCACTTCGCGAGGGCTCCGTTCCAGCCACCGTCCTGCCGAGCGAGGTAGCGGATTCCGCTGACCGAATGCTTGCTGCCCAGGTCGATAACCAATTCGTGCGGGTGCTTGTCGACTTCTGGTGAGAAGCTGGTGTGCCAATGCGTGCGAGGATCGCCATCGATCGCGTTGATGGCTCGCTTTTGATTCCCGTTGGACTCACTGCTGACCCGCACGACTTTGAGAGCCTTTCGTGGAATCAATCCTTCAGCCGGAATCGAGTTGACCGATCCTTTCTTCGGGATTGGTTTGTTGCCGTACTTTGCCCGGCGGTCCCTTTCGTGAATATCACGGTCAAAGAACGTTCCTTCGACTGCGGGTTCGTGAGCATCTGCAGCCAGCAATCGCAATTGTGTGAGGATTTCCGGGTGGTCATTCGCGACGTTTTTCTCTTCGCTGAGGTCATTGTCCAGGTTGTAAAGTTCCCAGCGGCGTTTCGCTCCCGGCTGAATCGCTTTCCAGTTTTCCATTCTGATCGCGACCTGCGTTCCGATTTCCCAATAGAGATACTCGTGTGAATTTTGTTTTCTGCCGGCGGCCTCTTCGCCAATCAGCTCGGGTAGGATCGACATTCCGTCGACATCATCCGGAGCCTTTGCGCCGGTCAGATCGGCGACGGTTGGCAGTACGTCCGGAAAGTACCACAGCAGGTCGCTCACTTGTCCGGGAGCGATCTTCCCTGGCCACCGAACCGTCATCGGAATTCGCAGGCCACCTTCGTAGAGAGTTCCTTTTGTGCCACGAAACTCGACTCCGGTTGCCGGATTGACATTCGCTCCGTGAAAACCGCGAGGGTGTTCTTTGTCTTTGAAGTAGTCGTTCCCGCCGTTGTCGCCGCAGAAGAAGACGATCGTGTTCTCGTCGAGCGACAGCTCTTTCAACAGGTCGAGGACTTCGCCAACCTGGCGATCGACCATGGTCACCATCGCGGCGTACCGCTTTGCCTGCTCCGGCCATGCCTTGTCCTTGTAAATCGCCCAGGCCGGATCGGAATCGGGAATATCGAAGATGCCGTGCGGCGGCGTGATCGGCATGTAGCAAAAGAATGGTTTCTCTTTGTTTTCACGGATGAATTTCTTCGCTTCGTCGACGATCACGTAGTGCGAGTACGTTTCTCCGTCGCTGCCACCTCGGTTGTTCTTGAGCGTGACTTCTTCGCTGTTTCGCACGATGTACGGCGGGTAATAGCTGTGAGCGTGGACCTGGTCGTAATAGCCCAGAAACACGTCGAAACCATGTCTCTCCGGAACGCCTGTTGAACCTCGCCCGCCGCATCCCCACTTGCCGAATCCACCGGTCGCATACCCGGCGTCTTTGAGCATCGATGCGACCGTCTGCTCACCGGCTCGCATGGGAGTGCCGCCGCCGTTGGTTCGCACCGACGTATGCCCGCTGTGTTTTCCAGACATCAGACAGCAGCGAGTCGGGGCACAGACTGAAGACCCAGCCAGCGCCTGCGTAAACCGAATCCCTTCGCGAGTCATCTGGTCGATCCGCGGCGTTTGAATATTCGGATTGCCCAGGCACGACAACTCGAAGTACCCCAACTCGTCAGCCATGATGTAGACGACGTTCGGGCGAGCGGGGGCTTCTTTGGCAATCGCGTTCGCGGAGAGTGATTGCAGAAAAATCCCGGCCAGAGCCAAAGTGGCGAATGTTGCACGTCTTGCCAGAAACTGAAATGTGACTTTTCTTAGTCGGTCGCCGTGCAGAGGTTTGATGGTTCGCGTTTCCGTAAGACGCCGATTCATGATGTGTCTTCCTGGTCATTGCATTGTCCGCCGGAATTACGATCCGAGTTTGTGGAGTGAACCCTCGGCGGGATTTCCAGTTGCCGGCTTGAGTTTAGCGCTACGGGGTCAACGCTGATAGTTACTCAGATTGCGCGACGACTTGTGCGGCGGTCTGACGCAAAGGTGCAGACCCGCAAAGCGGCGCGATGGCCATTGCACGACGAAGGGCAGGCTTGACAACCTGCCGCTGCCGAGCCATGAGAGAAGCCCGGCTAAAGCCGGCTGCGGTCCGACGAATGCCCAATGACCACCAGCTGAAGCTGATGGCAAAACGGAGTTGGCTGAAGCCGACTCACCGCGGGTTCTCACCCGGAAATGTTGAAGCCGGATTTCTTTCGCGTCATGTCGAGTGTTTCGTGGTTTCTTCAGCCAGCGGTGTCACTGACGACGAAATCAGGCTCGTCGGCGTGCAGTGTCTCGCTCGGAAGAGTTTGCGAAGTGTGGTCGGTGAGGCGGGAGGGCGACCGGTTGGACAGCGGCCAGCGAAGTTGCGAGCCTGGCGTCGATGTCCGCGACCACGTTCTTTAAAGCCGGGATGGAGATCTGTCGCGATTGGGCGAGCAGTTCGATGAGCAGGTCGACTCGTTCAACGGCTGTGGCGCCGGTGTGAAGTGCTCGGGCGAGTGACGAAGGGCGAATCAGATTTTGAGCGGCGGTCGCGTAACGATCGAACGAGACCAGGTCGTCCGAGGCTGCTCCAAGTTCACGAGCCAGGGAGTTAATGGAATCGTAAATCTGGCGACTCTGTTCGAGGTTCGACCAGACCGCGTCGCGAATAGAAATCGGCTCGCCGTCGTTGACCAGGCAGCGAGAGTTCCCGGCAATCAGCATCGGCCACTTCGCCAACGGCACGAAGACCGAGCAGTGAGCTACGACGCGGACTCGTGGAGTGACTTCGCCGTCAGCCATTGTAATTCGCACGGCGTCAACGTCCTCGGCGATTTGCTGCAGCATTTCCTGATGGGCAGGGTCTGCGAACGGTGCGATCTTGAAATTGCTCGGCAGGGTCACATGGACCAGTCCGGGGTTGTTCGGATCCGGACGAATGGCTTGCGGGTCGGGACTGGCAACGGTGATGAGTTGTGGATCAAACGCTTTCCACACGTCGCTCGACGAGTAGGCCGCGGCAAGTCCACGCGCGTCGATTCCCGGAAGCCGCTCGAGAAACGGCAGCGGCGGGATATTCATCAGGGCGATGCAGGGCCGCCTGGATTCGGCCACGCGTTTCATCAATGCTGCGACTTCGTCTTGTGCGGACTGTGGCTCCTGCATGGCAAGTACGATCACGTCGTGCTGATTCGGGTCGGCGTTTGCCGGAGTGACGGCCCCAGGCTGCGCGGCATCGAGACACTGGCCCTGCTTGACCGGCAGCTTGACGACAAGTGGTGCTTCGGTTTCGCGGGCCGGGAGGTGAAGCTCGATGCCCGTCTGTTCGATCGTGGCGATTTCTTCCTGACGTCCGACAAGTGTTACCAGGTGGCCGACCAGTGCGAGCTTTGTCGCGGGAAGGATTCCGTAACTCGACCCAAGAATCAGTGTGCGTAATTGCGTCATCGATTCACTCCAACATCCATGTAAGGGTTGCCGTGATGCTGCTGACCGATGAGCAATAGGATCAACAGAACGGAGGCACAGTAGATCAGTACCAGCGAAGGCGCAACCGCCCAGGCAGGAAGGATTCGTGCCAGTCCCCGTGCCAAAGGAGTGATCATGCTGAGGTGCTCCTGATAAACGACGTGATCACAGGATTTGCCAGAAACAGCCAGGAGCGAATCCGTTGCAGAGCCATATGCCGGCACCGCATTCCTCATGAGTGAGGAGCCGATCACGACGACGGGCGATTCAGGAAACCGCTCCTGCTCAATCAAATCTTGACGGTTGATTCTCTGAGGAGACTCGCTGCCCGGAAGGAGTCCAACCATGACAGCAGTCAGGCAGATGACCATTCCCCAAACGAAATGAAAGTAGCGTGCTCTCATGCTGTCAGCTCTTCAACGACTGAGACCACTTTGCCCATACTTCGCAGCCCTGTGGCACGCGACACGGGAATTCGGAACTTGAATCTCTCCTCAATTGCGAGAATCAACGCGATGTGCGAGAAGCTGTCCCAACCAGGAATGTCGTCCGGAGTTGAGTTGGCACGAATTTCGGCGGCGTCGACTCGGAAGACTTTGGACGCCACTTTCAGAACAGCTGCCGCAGTATCTTCGGCGATCATGCTTCCGAGCGTTCCATCGGCGATGGCATCATCGGAGATAGAATTCTCGATGGCGTCTGCGATCAGCCGCGATCGCTCTCGCCGAAACGGAACCAGCCGTCGAGGCAACGCGCGCAGGAGGAGAGTCCGGAGACAGCATCACCGGGACCAGACCGTCCAGCATCGCCGCGATGAACGTCGAACACGCGAGCAACTCGTTTCGAGTGGCGATCAGAATTCGGTCACCGCCCGAAAGGTTCAACTCGTCAAAGTGCGCTACCAGTCTCTGCGTCATCTCAGAAAGATCGCGATATTGAAATCGAGCCTCCGGATCAACGAGGAATTCGGCGCGAGGATTCTGCTCAATTCGCTGCCAGATTTTCGCAAACGTCAACACGAACTATTCTCCGTCTTCAACATGCAGCGACGACTTTGACGCATCGAAAGCCCGCTCAACGGCGGGGTTGCCAGCGACGAACGTGTTAGCAGCGACGTCTCGCCGTACGAGTGACCCCGCCGCGACGATTGCGTTGGTGCCGATTCGAACGTTTGGCAGCACGGTTGCGCCGGCTCCGATCATCGTTCCGGCCTCAACATGAACGTTGCCAGCCAGCGTGGCCCCCGGACCAATACTCACAAAGTCCTCGAGAGCAGCGTGATGGCCGACGGAAGCGGATCGGTTGATCAAAACACCAGACCCGATAATCGACGCGGCACCGATCACAACGCCCGCATTGATAAAGGTCCCGTCGCCAATGCGGACCGAACTGGCAAGAACGGCATTCGGATCCACCAATGCCGGATCGGCCACACAGCCCAGTTCGACTGCCAGCCGCATCAGTTCGGCACGACGTGAAGGTGCAAACGCGCAGGCAACGAATGGATCGACCGTTCGTTTCGCGTCGAACTTCACAATGTCTATGAGCGGGCAGTCCGATAGCAGACGCGGCGGTCCGTTGACGCTGACCGCCAGCGAAATCGTGATGCCAAGTCTCTTGCCAAGTCTCTTGCAGGTCTCTTCGTAATCGACGACGAGCGGGGACCGAACCCCGAAAAGAACCATACTTCGACCTCCTGTCGTCCTCGGTTTCGAGGCGTATGCGACGGGAACGTCGTGCAGTTCGAATTGGCGGTCAATGTGTGTTCGAAGTGTCGAAGCCCGAGGAGCTTAGGACAAAACAGGCTGGGTTGAGGGTGTATTGATCCTGTGACTGAAACCTGAGAATCACGACGAATCATTGCTGGTAAGCCAGCAGTGGCACCCTACGCCGGTAACCGCATTTCGTGTTGATTTTGCTTAAGTTCTTTGGCGGCACTGATTTGTTGTTTGGTTGCTTTGGTTATTTTTGGCGCACCGATGCGTTGG
>Ga0316208_1003816_pt1 | contig 10497 bp, 8 predicted proteins | sample 3monopyrite_MG_FD_204944 | JGI IMG/M metagenome (GOLD analysis project Ga0316208, IMG submission 204944) | Microbial mat bacterial communities from mineral coupon in-situ incubated in ocean water Damariscotta River, Maine, United States -... | ecosystem: Environmental > Aquatic > Marine > Coastal...
TGTATTGTTAATTGAAACAATCAGTGCAATTCGAGACAGGCTGGAAAGCCTAACCCGGCGTAACCGGAACCATACAGGAGATAAAATTAACCACAGAGCCGCAGAGATCACAGAGAAAAAAACTCGCAATGAGCACGACAAACTAAAAGAGTTACTCGCACTGCCTGCTACAGTTTGAGATTTAATTCGCTTATTTGATCGATTTGAACAATTAATCTTTTTCCCTTTTCATTGCGTCGTCGCGTCTTTACATGAAACTTTTTTCTAAAATGAGAAACTTCTTTTTGTTTTGCCTCGGTGTTCTCCGTGTCTCCGTGTCTCCGTGGTTCACATCTTTCTTTTTCACGATAAAAGTATCCTGCCACTTTTGCGCAGCATTTCATTGATAAGAACCTAACCTACTTTTTCTCTGTTTGGTTCCAATTGTTTATTACGATGTATTCAAATTCCCGGCGGGGGGGGACTGTTCCTGATAGTTGTGGGACTTATTCAATCCGCGGCCCCGTGTGGCCTGTTAAATAACCCGGAAGATGGGGGATTAGGGTATTTTTGTATTGAAAGAACGCAACAGTCTGAAGTTCCCCAATGCTAAGACGAACTTTTACACTCATTCAGTTTGCCTCTTTATTGCTTCGCAAAATGATGTTACCGAAGTAGTGCGGTTGACAATCTGGGCGATGGTCACTTTCTCAAACGCTTTTTCAATGAGCTGATAAGCTTTGTCCAACTCGTGATGTAGTGGGCAAAGTTCAGTCGAATGAGACTCGATATTTAATGGGCATGAGGTAATACGACCAATCGGCGCAACCGTATTGATGACATCCAGTAAACAGATTTGATCGGCTGGGATCGCCAGCGAATAGCCGCCTCGCGGTCCCGGTTGCGAATGAATGAGTCCAGCTTGAGCAAGTGACTGCATAACTTTATACAAATAACGGGGCGGTACTTGCGTCGCTGTTGCAATTTGTTCGCTCGTTTGCGTTTGCTCTGAATGACTCGCAAGCCACACGATTGCCCGCAGTGCATATTCAGCCGTCAGTGGAATCATTTTTTTATTCTCCTTAAATCTAATAATACACCTTGACGTGCATAATGCAATATGCAATTATAATCTACACCATTACATGTAGTATTAAGCAAAAAGGAAAGAAACGATGATGACCATTCAGGCGAGCGATACCGTTGCAGAAGTTGTTACACGCTGCCCCTCTCTTTCACGCCTGTTCGAGCAGGAAGGAATTGATTATTGCTGTGGCGGCAAGAAAACATTGGATGCTGTTTGCGAGAAAAAAGGGTTGGAACCTTCTGATCTGATTTCCAGGCTGGAAGAGCTGGCGAAATCAGGTGCTAAGGATAATGTTGTTGATGCAGACGCGATGTCTCTCACCGAGTTGGCTGACCATATCGAACAGACGCATCACGCTTATTTACGTAGCGAATTTCCCCGACTCGATAAAATGACCAAAAGGGTCGCGACGGTGCATGGGGATAAGAATCCTTCACTTCATGAGGTAAGAGATACTTATTTGGCGATGAGCGAAGAGTTATTGAACCATCTTGCCAAGGAAGAGCAAATATTATTTCCGATGGTGCGTCAGATTGATGCCAGCGAAACGGCTCCGCAATTTCATTGTGGGTCTCTTGCTAATCCAATCCGTCAGATGGAATTGGAGCATACAGAAGCAGGTTCTGCATTGGAAAAACTGCGTGCATTAACCGACAACTATACGCCCCCCGATTGGGCTTGTAATACTTATCGGGCGATGTTCGATGCGCTGGCTGAACTCGAGCGTGATCTTCATCAGCATATCCACAAAGAAAACAACGTTCTGTTTCCTCGGGCCATTAAAATGGAGAGCGAAAAAAAAGCGTGAGGAGAAAAAAGCTTTCCGGGCGGTGGAGAAGTTTTGAAAACAACTCCAGCATCCGTGCATAGGACCTTCCCTGGTTTCCGTGCGGCAACTCATGACTTCGCTGAGTGAGCTACGCCCTGCCTGTGCCGCCCTGGAAAGCAGTTCTCCTGATAGTTCGCTGTTTTGTTACGATGTCAATTCTTTGAAAAGTGGATTAAATTGTGGCATGTCTTCTTTAAGTCTTTCCAGCCAGGCATCGGGATTCCATATTTCAAGGCAAATAACCGCCCCGACAATCATCACTTCCTGATTAGGTTCGACTCCCAGAAATCCACGAAAACCTTCTGGAATAAGTAATCGGGAACGATTTGCTAATTTTACTGTTGATTGCCGAGTTGAAAGTAATCGACCCAACCGTTGAACTTCACTCCAACGTTCCTGCATTCTGCCTGCTTGAATCTTCTGGCGGATCAAATCAACTCCTGAATCAATCCTGCTTTGCCATTGCTTGGCTGCCCATAGACTCAGGCAGCCAAATTGCTCCTTCACAACAATGGTTTCCCCCCGATCATCACTCACTAGCTCCGCAATCTCACCTGGTAACGACAATCGAAATCGATCATCGAGAGTCCGTTTGAACTCGCCAGTTATTAAATCGCGATCGGTCATAACGAAAAGCATCAAACATAAGTAATGATGCAATCCTTTGCGTGAATAATAACTAATACGCCACTGGGTGATTGTTGGTCCAGAACTGAATTTCTCACTCATGTGAACTGCCCAGCAGTTTGGGATGAAGTGAGGGGGGGGATCATAATGGGTATCAATCCCACATTCAAGCCCTTTGGTTATTAAATATGGGTATAAATCCCAGATTGGAAATAATTCATGAATCTTGTTTTCAAAGTCTCATATCCTGATGTTTATCTACTTCACACGGTCACTATTGACTCATTTGACGGCAATCCGAAAGTGACATTCGAGCCTGTTTATCCGGCCCGCGTACGCAGTCGCCTTCGGCTTGCCGTTAAACAATTGTGCAATTCTTGATCGCGAGTAGTATAAATAAAACCCGTTTTCCTGCGTGTGAGGCGGGAAAACGGGTTTCTCAATATGAAAATGATCCTGAGAATATTTTAGAACTCAATAACGGTCCCAACACTAAATCCCTGGTTCAACACGGTTGTTTCATTTGGCACAACTCCGAATCCAGGAACGCTTCCCTGATCGTAACTGATATTTTCAGCCGGTCGAGAAATACCACTGAGGAACAGGACATCGTAACTGCCATAAAAGTGCATCGAATTGGTGATGCGAATTTTCGTGTATAAAGCCAAAGAAAGGACGGGGGCAAATTGGGTCTGATTAGCTCCGTTAGAGGACGGATCCGTTGCTTCGTTGATGGTAGTTGTTGGATCATCGGCAGCAAAAAGATTTGTTGTACTGACCCGGGCATCAAGGTTATTAAACCCAAAGGTAAACATCGGTTGTACCCCGAAGGTAACACGGTCATCGACTAATTCAATTCTTGTCCCAACTTGTGGTCCGAGTATTTGATTAATGGCTCTCGATTTAATAGTCGTCGATTTAATGTAAGAAACTTCGCCACCACCAGCACCTGGGTTTGCACCAATTTGATTATCGGTCCCGACGATTCTCATCTGCTCATCAAATTTGAGGTAGCGAAAACCTAATATGTGCTGGACATGTAAACCATTACGTGGTTTGCGGTCATCCCAGACAAAGTTGAATTCTGTGCCAATCATTGAAGAGTCGTAATCCACACGAAAAGAGCGATCAAAAATTAAAGCTTGATTGGATGGGACACCATTAATACTAAAAGGGATGGCGCTAACGCCATTGGGGTCAATAAGAGGCGTCGTAAATCGAGTTGTCTGATTCCCCGGAATCGTTGCCCCACCAAAAAGGAATGGCCCGGGGGTAAAACTCCTGTTTTTCTGAAGAATCCAGAAGACATTTGCCTCGAACGAACCATAATTGGTATTCAGTCCATATGTTAATTTCGCGCCAGGCAAGTTATTCGAATCGATTCCACCGAGTCTGGAAACATAGCTTGTTTGCTCTGAGTTACTGGGATCCAAGGGAGGAGCCCCGGTTGTTGTATCGTTAATAACGAATCCTAAATCGGGGCGATCAACGCCGGGAACCTGCGCACCGATCAGGTCATCTGGAATCTGTCCGATATTCCATTGTACGTAATCGAACTGCACCCAGGACTGCTTGGCGGCCTGGCGAAACAGTCGATCTAAAGGAGAATCAAACTCATCGAATCCACCACGGTCACTGGGAATCTGTTCGTAGTATCGTTGCCTGGAATCCCAGGGAAGATTGCCTGCAAAGGCAGGGGTCGAATATCCATTCTCCTGTGCGTGACCAGTTGTTCCACCAAAGCCGTGCAGGCAAAAAGAGAATGCCAGAATAAACAATAGACGTGAAATATTCATGTGAATTCTCAAAGGCGAGCAAAGACTAAACCGCGGGTACCATTTGAAACAGTGTTTCGATGCCCAGGGTATTTGTGGTTGAGGATGTTGCCGTTGCATAAGACTCGTCCGAGAGGTCGAAATGGTGAAAGCCTTCATTAAGAAACTGAATATCATCATTGATTCCAACTCAGGCTTTCTTAAAGTAAAAACTTCTCAGTAATTATAATATTTTTGTCATTCGCCGCTTTTTCTTACTGATAAAAGCAGAGACATCTTTGTTTCGAAAATAGATTGAAAATAAAATCTTTCGCTTAACTTTGAAATAATAAAATCTTCTTCTGCGATGCGGGCTTACAACAGATCGTTTCCATTTTTTTAAGGAACAAAGATACTGTTAAACTGGAACTGTCCGGTGAAGTTGGTTGAATTGGGTGCCTGGAATAACAGGGCCGGGTTCGTCAAAATACCAATTCCCTGAGGTGTTAAAACACCAACCGAATTATCCTGCCCAGATGAAAGGGTGATATCTCCGCTAGCGGAATTGAATTGAACGATTTGGATGTCATTAATCAATTGAAAGAAGGGGTTTAATATCGCTCCAGAATCGTTAATTAAAATTGAGTTGCCTGAGATATCGATCGATGTCGCTCCAGAAACGTTATCAAACAGGAAGACGTTCTGAATATCTTGCGTCGTCGCCAAGTTCCCTCCGATTGCAACGGAATCTTCAGTGACGTTAATTTCGACATTTGTAATACTCACCGTGGCTTCAGTCTCGAGGTCGAAGAAGAAAACTCCATCTTCATTATTGGCAATTTGAATATCCGGATTAAGATTGAGCAGCCCCGTGACAGGATCGATCTGTATCTGATCATTTAGAATACTTCCACCTTCTGTTAAAGCATCATCCGGGGTATCTGAAATACTGATGAATGCCGTTCCATCTCCCGAGGCGAATACCCGAATGGCAGCAGAGCCTTCTTCTTCCAGGACCATTCTGTTGTCGACGGCGTTGAAGACAAGGTTGTCGTCGTTTTCGGTATCAAGTGAATTATGCTCAATACTGATCGCCCCTGCCTGTGTGTTTGAGACCCGAGCGGCAGAGGTGTCGTTAGGGGCCAGGAATTCGTTCATCACGACGTTAACGTTGGCAAGAGAGTTCTCGCTATCCAAATAACGAACATAGCCATCAATATCTGTCGTTGTAGCAGTATTGAAGGCACTGTTGTTAACAATCAAGCCCGTTTCTGCTCCGCTAAAGCCGGTGTTTAAGGCACCCAGAGAGTTGTTAATGCTTTCGTTGATGACAAGGATTGAAAAATCAGCGAATGGATCATTAAAGAAGTTTTGGTCACCGTTTGCTGTTAGGTCCTGGAAGTCAGGAGAACGTGGCCCGACAACAAAATCATAGAAAGTCGGCTCCCCATCGATTCCCGAATTTGTGTTATTCAATGCCAGATTCATAGTCGAGCGAATGACTGCGGCGTCGAGTCCACCGTTACTCTGGTTATTATCGAAGGTAGAGCTTCTCACCTGGAACTCAGGCACACTGAAAAGGTCAATGGCTTCATCAAGTTGATCATTGTAATCGGATTCTGTGACCGACAGAGAATCGATGGAATCTGCATAAACACCTTGTATGTTATCACCAAAATCAAGGTTTGTTAAAGTGATGTCCAGGCGACGTGACCTTCCAAACAAGGGGAGTCCGGCAGTCCCCTCTCGTGTTCTTAATGCGACATTATCGAATTTGGCACCGGCTGAAACATCTTGAGTCAGATCACCTGGCGCGTTAACTACGTCATCAATGCTACCACCTAGAATTGTCAGGTTTCCTTTCACATTCCCCAAGTGCAGTGCGTAGTCAGGAGTGTCATCTGTTCCATTATCGAAATCGTCAATCGTGATGTCGATCCGTGTAATTGTATTAGCCGGATTTTCTGCAACTGGTTGTGATGTAAAGATATCTAACCCGGTACCATCTGTCATGTTAATCGAACCACCAGCTATTGAAATCCTGGTATTATCAATCCCAAAAATTCCTTCAGAGGCCGTCGTAGCCTGGCTTGTCAGCGTGACATTATCAAACCGAACTGTTCCCGGATTATTTCGCATATCAATTGCAGCAAAAGTCTGATTGAGTTCCCCTCCTGTTGGGTTGTCATCATCAGCATAGTCAAGTATCTGATTGTCCCCCGCTGCAACGGTCGCTTGCGAGATGGTGATATCGCCGATGTTATTTTCCAGCCGAATAACAGAAGTATTCCCGACTCCAGTCAGAGAGCTAAACCCACTGTTAGGTCCTGTGAAATTGACTTGCCCAATATTGTTGCCTATCCATAACCCCATTCCGTTTCTGTTTGTCACAGAAACCGGGCTTCTGAACTCAACCAGAGATTCGTATCCTGTCCCCACAATGTTATTATTACTTGGGGGAGCAGTGAGAACACCTGCAATAAGCGGATCCGAACCAATCATGATAGCAGCCCCTGCTGTTCCCTGGTTGGCGTTTGCACCATCGATTGTGAGAGGACTAAGAGCGTTGGAGAATCGGAATGCGCCGGGCGATGAACCGGCTGGAATATTGTCATCATTCGTAATACGAATTCCCGCACCGCCCGCATCGTTAATTGTGACGGCGTTATTAAATGTGATATCCCCAAGGAAATTCTGGAAGAACTCGATCCCGGAAGCTGTTCCGACAGCTCCCGCCGAGTAGTCGATTGTCAATGGACCGGTACTGCTGAAGATAATGTCGCCAGAGGTATTGGCAACAAACAGTCCTGAATTAGCACGGTTTAAGTTCACGATATTTACGTCTTCCACAAAGTTAACTCTTGCGTTTGTCGTATCGGGTACTGCGGTGACTCGACCAATTTGAATAGCATTGAAAGCAGGATTATCAATCAAAAAGGGAGTTGATGCAGTTGTTGAAAATGGTGCGGCTGGAATAACAGCATCTGTTCGTGCAGAAGAGAGGAGATATCTTCCGCCTGTATTTTCGAATATGGCAACACCATTTCCCCGACTGTTAAGAATAGTTGTTGAAACCGGAATACTGACATCACTTTGAGCGCCACCTGTAAAGATGAAACCATCGCCGCCATCGTCGTCGGTTATGACATCGATCCAGTTTATGCTTCCACCTGTTGTGCCAGTCACAGCCAGGTCGGAGTTATCGCCCAGAGTACCGGCTCCATCAGGGGCAATCACAGCCAGTGCGTTGGCTCGATTGATGACAAGAGAATCAACACGAGAACCGGTTCCGCCACGAGTTGAAGACTGGAAAGTAATATTCGGTGCACCGCCAGAGACAAACATTTCATGATTCTGCGACTGATTCACAATCAAAGATTCCAGGTTATATGTATCTGAAGTATTCGTGAAATCTAAACCGTTTCCACGAGAACCATGCAGATCAACAAACCGAACCTGTGTGAGTGCTGTTGGCAGATCGACAAACTCGATGCCGTTACCAAAAGTACCGCTGACTGGCGTGGTCAAGCCAAAGTTAGTCCAGTTATCCGCGTTGGTCGTAGCGGGAGCAGCATAATTTGGATCGCCAATCACGAAGCCGGAGAATTCAGTGAGTGCATTCGATGTCACCGCTCCGCCAAGATTGGCCAGGGTATCAAATGTAACTCCCGGTCCTGCAGGGCCTCCTAAGTTGGTAAATACGGGGCGGGCATCGAAAACGGTATCCGGCGCGGTTGCATGATCGCGATAGTTTCCAATAGCTCGAGGTAATCGTTGAGTTCCAAATTCATTATAATCAATTAAGTGTTCGACACGGTCGCCTCCACCCAGAAAGCGTTTTCCTTCGGGAACAGTAATTGTCGGCTCACCATCATAGATCGATCCGCTATGCACATAGAGAATATCATACGTGTCGATCCCAGGTGCATTGATTCCATTGACAGCATTTTCGATGGTGTCAAATGGTGTCAAAACCGCCCCGGCTCCTGCAACATTTGCTCCCGGGTTTAAGGCAGGGTTGTTATTTACATGAAGAATACGAAGAGGTACACCAGTAACAGGATTAATGACAACATTGCCTGCTTCAAGAACAGCAACTTCCGCTTTCGGGATTGTCCACAACCGTGTGGGAGGCAACACCATGCGATCCCAGGTGCTGGCCCGTTTACCGACTTCTCCGGCTGGATCAAGAGTCCAGGAGGCACTGAAGCTGACACGAGTGTCAAACGTTTTGTCATCAGTAATCGCTAAGTTCAGATCAACATACTTGGCAATGTTGGCTTCCAGTCGTGCTTTCCATCCCCAGGTACTATCCAGATCGGGATGATCGAAACGATAGAAACCGGCATAAGCTCGCATGTCAAATTGTTGGGCGAATTCAAGACCAACCGGGGCACCGATCTCCGTATCAAATCCCTTAAGAGCAAATCCAGAAGTTCGAATCTGATCGAACAGAACATTGTTCCCGGAAAATCGTTGAGAATCTGCCACGAAATCGAGGCCTACCTGCTGCCTGCGAACATCGAACGGTAGATAAATATTAGCCAGCCAATCGATATTTCCGCGAGATTCAAGAGAGATCGTCGTTGCTTGAAAATCGTCCTTGTAGGTGGCATCGATATCGTACCACATAATGGCACCAAAAGTACGATCCCATTCACGAACATAACGCCTGGCACCAACACCAACACTTCCGCCCAGACGCCCGCTGTTTAATCGATAAAGTCTCAAATCAGAAAGAAACATCGTTTCTTCCCAGAACAGGTAAGGCATTGTTTCAAAAAACAAGAGAGATTCTTCACGCCCAAGAGCAGGACCGGTATCGTAACCAGTGCGTCCCCACCAACCGAAACCGCGATCTCCATCGCTCGATTGATTGGCATTACGATTCATCGAATAGTAATCGGGTTCGCGAGCTCCAATTGAATAGGCAGCCGATTGTTGCCCTTGTGTTTGGATAATCTCTCCGCCATTCCCCAAACGTGAATTATTACTGAAGCTTAAACCTTGTGCCTGGGTGATCGCGCAACTTCCCATCAACACAAACAGAAGAACTGTCAGTTGAACAAGCCGGTTAAGTCGGCTTACTTGAGAATGAACCACAGGTGAGGAAAATCGATTGCTCATGGCTGATATCAAGCATTGCTTTCGACAAAAATATCGATCTGTTCGACCAGAAAGTCCTGATGCGAATTGATCGTATTCACCTGAAGCAATTTTGGCTGCTTCAGAATGGTCGTGATCACACGAAACACTGTTTGAAACACGCAACCATGTACTGGAATCGCGGCTCGAACAGTCAGATATATTCCTGGTTTTAATCATGCGGGCGTGCCCTGTTGCATATGTAAGCACCAAATGGTGCAACACAAACGTCACCTGGAATCAGGGGAATAAGGATGGGGAGATGGCGAAGCCGAATTTGTTACAGAACGTGACAAACACAGTTTTCGTTAAACAGGTTATGTTCTTATGTAATGCGGAAAATCCAGCAAAACAAAAAAACAAAATTGGAGGATGTAAATCTTAAAGGAAAGGTTATCAAAACAACCAGGAAGGCTGTATTGATCAACTATTTGATATGGTTTCAGTGTGAAAAACACTAAATTGGAAGGGTCATGTCTGGGGAAGGACTCCCCAGGGAGTGAATCGTGATGAGAAAAGTAGCGAAAGCGTCTCCGCAAGGGAAGATCGATTCCGAAAAATTCTCCATTCATCCTCTTTCTTCGACATAAGGAAATGTATTCCTTTCGTTAAAACCGGACCAATTTCATCTTTTTTGATAATCCATCCTTTTTTTTCTTCAAGCCGTTCGGTTTGCCTTCATCCTTGTATATCAGTCTCAACACTCGCCGCGATACCATAAAATGCCAGTAGTAACCTGAAGACTTCACGAGAACGCCAAGCTGGTGAAAAGGCCTCCTGCTATTTCGTTAGAATTCTTTCAAGAGGTATTTCGCCCCTTTCAGTCCTGGCGAAATATCCGTAAATTTTGCAAATTATGCAGGGAAATTGATGCAGCAGCCGAATGTGGGATGAATATTATCGTGAAGCCATTTCTTTTCAGATTGGGTATGAAACTACAGAGGCCTTCCGAGGTGATTCAATAACGACCAGTAACTGCAGCGGTTCGTGGTTTGCGGCGACGAACTCATCTAGCCTTAAAGAAGTTTGGGGAGCGGGGCGGCAGCAGGTTCGTAATGCCTGGTCGAACATCGGCT
>Ga0316208_1003817_pt1 | contig 10496 bp, 7 predicted proteins | sample 3monopyrite_MG_FD_204944 | JGI IMG/M metagenome (GOLD analysis project Ga0316208, IMG submission 204944) | Microbial mat bacterial communities from mineral coupon in-situ incubated in ocean water Damariscotta River, Maine, United States -... | ecosystem: Environmental > Aquatic > Marine > Coastal...
CTTGGCGGGACATAGGTTTGTCGTTTTTCCATCTGGCTGGCATGGGTAGAACAATACCAGAACATTTCAAGTTGGCAAGCCGCGTCGCACTACATCATGTGCTACCGGATCAAAGGGGATAAGCCTTTGCCTGACAAATGAAACCTTCGCGGCTGTCATTTATTCAACCAACTGCCCCCAAAGATCATACTCGGATGCCTCGTCAACGCGCACGTTTACGATATCGCCGGCTTTGAGCCCTTCGAACCCGTCGTCGATGAACAGGTTCCCGTCGATCTCGGGCGCGTCGGCCTGTGTGCGGCAGGTGGCGCCTTCGGCGTCCACGCCGTCTACGATGACCGGCAAGAAGCGGCCCACCTTGGCCTCCAGCTTCGCGGCTGAAATCGCCTGTGCCTTTTCCATGAAACGCTCCCAGCGTTCCTGCTTGACCTCGGCGGGCACGTGATCGGGCAGCGCGTTTGAGCGCGCGCCCTTCACATCCTCGTATTGAAAACATCCCACCCGATCCAGCTGCGCCTCGTCCAGCCAGTCCAGCAGGGTCTGGAACTCGGCCTCGGTCTCACCGGGGTAGCCGACGATGAAGGTGCTGCGCAACGTGATGTCCGGGCAATCCGAGCGCCAGCGGGCGATCTCGTCCAGGGTCTTGGCAGCCGCCGCCGGGCGGGCCATCCGTTTCAGCGTATCGGGATGCGCGTGCTGGAACGGAATGTCCAGATAGGGCAGGGCCAACCCTTCGGCCATCAGCGGGATCAGGTCGCGCACATGCGGGTAGGGGTAGACATAATGCAACCGAACCCAGGCACCCAACAGGCCCAGGTCGCGCGTCAGGTCGGTGATATGCGCGCGGTGGCCCCGGTCCGTGGCGTGTTTCAAATCCACGCCATACGCCGAAGTATCCTGGCTGATGACCAGCAATTCGCGCACCCCGGCTTCAACCAGCTTCTCGGCCTCGCGCAGGACGGCATGCGCCGGACGGCTGACCAGGCGGCCCCGCATATCCGGAATGATGCAGAACTTGCATTTGTGGTTACAGCCCTCGGAAATCTTCAGATAGCTGTAATGGCGCGGGGTCAGTTTTATGCCGGCGGCTGGCAGCAGGTCGATGAACGGATCGGGCTTCGCCGGCACCGCGGCGTGAACCGCGTCCAGCACTTGCTCATATTGATGCGGGCCGGTAACCGCCATGACCTTGGGATGCGCCCCGGTGATGTAGTCGGGCTCGGCGCCCAGGCACCCGGTCACGATCACCTTACCGTTCTCGCGCAAGGCCTCGCCGATCGCATCCAGCGATTCGGCCTTGGCGCTGTCCAGGAACCCACAAGTGTTGACCACTACGGCATCGGCCCCCTGATAATCAGCCGAGATCGCGTATCCTTCGGCCCGCAGCCGGGTCAGAATGCGCTCGCTGTCGACCAGCGCCTTGGGGCAGCCCAGGCTGACCATGCCAATGGTCGGCTGACCATCGGGGCGGGGGCTGTCCGGCATCCGCGCGCGGGGGGCGAGATCGGGGCGAAGCTCGGGCGGGTTCTGGCTCATGGCGCGGATATACGCGGGAAGATGCGCTGCGGAAAGGGGCCAGCGCCGCACGGGCATCATCTTTGTGCCGCAAATATCCGACGGGTGGGTTCGGGCGGGTGGCAAACCCGCCCGGCGGGGGGAAGGGGCTGGCCCCCGCGCATGGCGGGGGCTCGATGCCCCCGTCATGCGCCCCTCCCTCACCGCCCAAGCGCGACAGCGCGGGGCCCATGCAAGTCTTCGCTGCCGCCCCCCGCCCATCTCTCGGTATCCGGCTTTACACACCGTCGTCGAATGGCTCGAAACTGTCGGCGCTGGAACGGTTCCAGCGTTTCATGTAGCCGAACTTGTCCGTTTCCCCGCGCAGCAGGAAGCCCTCGGGCATGTAGGGATAGACATCTTCGCCGGTGACCATTTCACGGTCGTTTTCGCGCATCATCAGATGCCAGGGCAGAAACTGTGACGGATGGCTCAGCCCGGCGGCGCCTGACATGTCACCCAGCGCCTTCATCGTGTTGCGATGAAAATTGGCGACGCGCACGGCCTTGTCGGGCACCACCAGTGCGCGTTGCCGCCCGGGATCCTGCGTGGCGACACCCGTCGGGCAAAAGTTGGTGTGGCAGGCCTGAGCCTGGATGCAGCCGATCGAGAACATGAACCCGCGCGCGGAATTGGCCCAGTCGGCCCCCAGCGCCAGGGCCTTGGCGATGTCGAAGGCGTGGATCAATTTGCCCGAAGCGCCGATCTTGATGTGCTCACGCAGGTCGGCCCCGCGCAGGGCGTTGTGGACAAAGGTCAGACCTTCCACCAGGGGCATCCCCATATGGTTGGCAAATTCCAGCGGCGCGGCGCCGGTGCCGCCTTCCTTTCCGTCGACGACGATGAAGTCCGGCGTGATCCCGGTTTTCAGCATCGCCTTGACCATGCACATGAATTCGCGCCGGTGGCCGACGCACAGCTTGAAGCCGACCGGCTTGCCCTCCGACAGGTCGCGCATTCGGGCGATGAATTCCATCAGCTCGATGGGCGTCGAAAACGCGCTGTGCCCGTCGGGCGAATGGCAATCAACGCCCATCGGAATGCCGCGCGCCTCGGCGATTTCGGGGGTGATCTTGGCGGCCGGCAGAATCCCGCCCTGGCCCGGTTTCGCGCCCTGGCTGAGCTTGATCTCGATCATCTTCACCTGATCGAGCCCGGCGGTTTCGCGAAACTTGTCGGGGTCGAACTGGCCATCGGGCGTGCGGCAACCGAAATAGCCGGTGCCGATTTCATAGATCAGGTCCCCGCCGCCCGCCTTGTGATGACGGCTGATCCCGCCTTCGCCGGTGTCATGGGCAAAGCCGCCAGCCTTGGCGCCCCGGTTCAACGCAGAGATCGCGTTGGCGGACAACGCGCCGAAGCTCATGGCGGAAATATTATAGATCGATGCCTCATAGGGTTGGCGACAATCCGGCCCGCCGATGGTCAGGCGGAAATCGGTGTTGGTAATCTTGCGCGGACGAATCGAATGGGTCAGCCATTGATACCCCCCACCGTAGACGCTGATCTTGGTGCCGAAGGGGCGCTTGTCTTCGATGTTCTTGGCGCGTTGGTAGACGATGTTGCGAGCCTCTCGGGAAAAAGGTTCCTCGTCATGATCACTTTCCAGCAGATATTGCCGAATTTCCGGGCGGATCATTTCGAACAGAAACCGCACATGCCCCAGCACGGGATAATTGCGCAGAATGGCGTGATGCGTCTGGCGCACATCATGCAGACCGACCAGAGACAGCGCCAGGAACGCCAGGAACGGTATCCAAAGCCACGGCCAGACAGGGACAAGGACAAGTGAAATCAAGGTCAACGCAACGCAAAGAGCGAAGGTTGTATAGCGCAGATTGCGCGCGGCCATGGTCAATGCTCCCGTCCGAAAGGTTCGGGCAGCTTAGCAGCATGACGTTAACGAAAAACCCCCAAAAGCCCCGGGTTCAGGCTTTGAAGCTGGGGGCTCGCTTTTGCATTTCGGCGGTGATGGCCTCGATCTGGTTGGCCGAGCCGATGATATCGCCCTGCAACCGGGCTTCGAGCGCCAGCCAGTCATCCCCGCCGGGCCAGGCGCTGCGCACCAGAGCCTTGGCGCCGTTCGCCGCTTCGGGGCTGCGCAGCGTAATGGCGCGGGCTGTTTCGCGCGCGGCCTCCAGCGGGTCCTGGGCCAGGCGGGTGACCAGGCCCAGCGTCTGGGCCTCGGGGGCCTGCACGATGCGCGCGGTGAGGATCAGCTCCAGCGCCTGATCGGCGCGCATCACGCCCGGAAGCAGCTTGGTCAGACCCATGTCGGGCACCAGCCCCCAGCGCGATTCCATGATCGACAGGCGTGTTTCGGGATGCGCGATGCGGATATCGGCCCCCAGCGCCAGTTGCATCCCACCCCCGAAGGTCACACCGTGAAGCGCGGCGATGACCGGCACGGGCAGGTCGGCCCAGACCGTGCAGGGATGTTGAAAGGCATTGTCGGCGCGGCCCTGAAGGGGGGTGTTGATCTCGTGTTTCAGCGCCTCGATCCGACCGGCAAACGACATCAACAGCGTGGTGTCGATCCCGGCGCAGAAGCCGCGCCCATCGCCATGCAGGATCACGGCGCGCAGCCCCTGTTCCTGCGCCAGCCGGTCGCCCGCGTCCGAGATTGCCTGAAACATCGCCTGATCCAGGGCGTTCAGCTTGTCGGCGCGGTTCAGCATCACCTCGGCGATGCCGTCTTCGATCTGGATCGTCACGCGGGGGTCGGACATGCGGGGCCTCTTGGCGTTGTCGCTTCGGATCGCTCGACGCTGGCGCAAGCCCAGGCGCGCGGCAAGGGGGACGTGGCGTCGCCCCTGACGCTGCCCCGGCTTCAGGCCAGCCACCACAGGCGGGTCAGATAATAGAACGCGGGCGCCGCGAAAATCACGCTGTCCAACTGGTCCAGAAACCCGCCTTGCCCGGGGATCAGGTTCGACCAGTCGCGCAAGCCCCGGTCGTGCTTGATGGCGCGCAGGATCAGGTTGCCAGCCTGCCCGCAGACCGAGGCCATCGCGGCCATTCCGGCGGCGGCCGGCGGGCCGAAAGGGGTGATCCAGCCCAGGATCAGGCCCAGAACGGCGGCGGCGGCCACGCCCCAGGCAGCCCCCTCCCATGTCTTGGACGACAGGCCAGCGACGATGCGCGTTCGCCCCACACGCCGGCCCATGTAGAAATCGACCAGATCGCCCGCCTGCACGACCAGCACCAGAAAAGCGATCAGCAGCATCCCGCGCCCGGTTTCACCCGGCAGTTCCAGCCACATCAGCGCCGGAAGATGGCTCAGGCAAAAGACGCCGATCATCAGCCCCCACTGCATTTCCGCCACGCGCGACAGAAACCGGTTGGTCGAGCCGCGCAGCACCGAAACGAAGGGCAACAGCAGGAACACGTAGACCGGAATGAACACGACGAAGAGCTGGGTGGCGCCAAACAGGATGAACAGGAATTGCGCTGGCAGGATCAGGTAGAAGGCCAGCGCCAGCGACAGGTGATCGGCGCGTGAGCGAGCGGAATAGGTGTAGAATTCGCGCAGCGCCGCAAAGCTGGCGATGGCGAAAAGCAAGACCACGGCAAACGGCCCGATCAGCATCGCCAGGGTGAACAACACCACCATCGCCCACCAGCTGTCCACCCGGGTCATGAACATTTCGACCGAGGGGTCGGGCTGATCGCGCCGCTTGCGCAGGCGCTCGCCGAATACTGTCAACGCCAGCAAGAGCAGCGTCACGCCCAGCGCCAGAAGCCCGATGTCGCGCAGCATCGGGCTCATGTCCGGTCCTCGGGCTTCAACGCCAAAAGGGCGGCGGCGGCGCGTTTCAGGAAATCCTGCCGCCCCTCGCCATCGCCCAGAGTTACCGGCTCGCCGAAGATCACGCGCACCATCAGGGGCAGCGGGATCACCTCGCCCTTGGGCATGACCGAATTCAGATTGGCGATCCAGGTCGGCACCAGCTCGACTTCGGGCCGCGCCGTGGCGATGTTGAAGAGCCCGGATCTGAAGGGTTTGAGGGGCTCCGGCCCCTGGTTTCGCAGCCCTTCGGGAAAGATAATCAACGAGGCGCCGGCCTCCAGCGCCTCGACGATGGCCGCCATCGGATCATCGGTGCGCGCATCGGGGCGCCGGTCGATCAGCACCGCCTGAAACACGTCCCGCCCGGCAAAAGCGCGCAGGCCGTTGGACAGCCAGTAATCCGCCGCCGCCACGGGCCGGGTGCGCAGACGCAGGTGATGCGGCAGGACCGACCAGATCATCGGCATGTCGGCATTGGACACATGATTGGCGAAATACACCCGCTGGCGCGCCGAAGGCCCGACACCGCGCCAATCGGCCTGAGCGGCCGTTATCGCCCGTGCGAACAGCACGATGGCCTGACCGACAACGCGGGCGGCAAGACGGCGCGGAAACGGCGACGGTGTCATCCGCCGTATCATGCGGAATGCCTGCGGCGCTGGAAAGGGGGAAACGATGGCGGAGGCAATCGATCGGCGGATCGAACCGCCGCTACGATAGCGTGAGCCAACCGGAGCTTGTGCGCGTCCGGCGGGGTGGTAACATGCGCCGAGTTCAGGATCTGAGGTCTCGACCAGAGGCCACGGCCGGAGTCTGGGACCGGAGGAAATACATGCGCTGGATTTACAGGCTGATCGGTTTGATCGTGGTGTTGATCGTCATCGCGGTCGGGGCGCTGTTCTTGATCCCGAGCGACCGGATCGCCGCCGTTGCCACACGGCAATTCGAGGCCGCGACGGGCCGCGCGATGACCATTTCGGGCCCGGTAAGGCCAACCCTGTGGCCGCGCTTGGGCGTCCGAATCGAAGGCGTGGCGCTGGCCAATGTCGCCGGCTCTGACGCGGGGGCCATGTTGAGCGCGCAAAGCGTCGAGGTCGGTGTGGGACTGTCCGCCCTGATGGGTGGCGCGCTGGCGATCGAGACCTTCGAGATCAACAGCCCGCGGATCGTGCTGGAGCGCGATGCGAATGGCCAGGGCAATTGGGTGTTCGGTGGTCTGGGTGGCGCCGATGCGGCTCCCGTTTCCGCCAGTGACCCGGCAGCGCCGCAATCGGGCGGAGCGTTGAGCGGTGTCACGCTGGACCGTGCCGTGATCACGGACGCGAGCCTGCGGTATGTCGACCGCGCCGCCGGAACCGACATCACCATCGAAGGCGTCGACATCACCCTGACCATGCCGCAGGCCGGCGGCCCCGCCGACCTGACGCTGGCGATCCGGCGTGGCGGGTCCGAGGGGCGCTTGAACGCGCGCGTCGGTTCGGTCACGGCCCTGCTGGGCGGCGAGGTCACGACGATTTCGGCGACCGTCACCGCCGACGGGCTGGATGCCGGGTTCGAGGGGCGCGCGGGGCTGGAGCCCTTGGCCGCTGAGGGGCAGGTGACGCTGAGGGGCTCGCAGCTGGCACCGGCGCTGGCGCTGGCGGGGATCACGGGCACCGAGCCCCTTCCCGCAGCCGCGCGGCCATTGTCGCTTTCGGGCCGGGTTACACTGGCGCCCGAGGGCTCGGTTCATCTGCGCGAGGGCGTTGTGGGTGTGGGCAGCAACCGGATCAACGCCGCGCTGGATCTGATCACCAGTGGAGAACGGCCCAATCTGAGCGGCGAAATCAGCGCCGACCGGCTGGATCTGAGCGGGTTCCTGGCGGGCGGCGAAAGCACGCCGCCGTCATCGGGGGGCGGCTGGCCGACGGAGCGGATCGATGCGTCGGCGCTGGGGCTGATGGATGCGCGCATCGGGCTGCAACTGGGCCCGGTTATCACCGGATTCGGAGATCTGGACCGGGTGCGCGGGACTTTGGTCATCGACCGGGCGCGCGCCGTGCTGACCCTGGCCGAGATGCGCGCCTTCGAGGGCGGGATGACCGGCGAGTTGGTGGCCAACAACCGGTCTGGCCTGTCGGTGGGTGGCACGATGCAGATGCAGGGCGTCAGCCTGTTGCCGCTTCTGACACAGGCCGCCGGGTTCGAGCGCCTGACCGGCACCGCGGCGGCGACACTTCAGTTCCTGGGGTCTGGTCAATCGGTCGATGCGATCATGCGCAGCCTGTCCGGGCAGGGGCGCTTCGATTTCGGGGCAGGGGAAATCATCGGGTTCGATCTGGCGGGGATGCTGCGCAACCTGGATGCCGGTTATGTCGGGGAAGGGAACCGGACGATCTTCGACAGCCTGAGCGGCAGCTTCGCGGTGCAGGATGGAGCGTTGAGCAATGACGATCTGGCGCTTGCGTCCAGCCTGCTCAGTGTGCTGGGCGAAGGCGTTGTCGACATCGGCGCGCAAGTGCTGGAATACCGCGTCACGCCAGAGGCCCTGCGCAATTCCGAAACAGGGCAGGCGCTGCGGGTGCCTTTGCTGATTACCGGCCCGTGGTCCGCGCCGCGCTTCCGGCTGGATCTGGAAGGCATGGCCGAACAGCGCCTGCAGGAAGAGCGCGCGCGGCTGGAGGCCGCGGCGCAGGCCGAGCTGGACCGGCGAGAACAGGAAGCCCGGGCCCAACTGGAGGAGCGGTTGCAGCAAGAGCTGAACGTCACGGTTCAAGACGGTCAAACCGCCGAGGACGCGGTGCGGGGCGAGGCCGAAGGCGCGTTGCGCGACGGGTTGCTGCGGCTCCTTGGCGGTGGCTCGGAGCCGGCGGCAGTCGATCCCGCGGCCGCAGCGCCAGTGAGCGAGTAGTCCCGGCGCGCGCGGCCGGGCCCCCTGGTTCAAGGCAATTCGAATTGCCTTGGGCGCCGTTGGACGCGGGGCGCGATCCTGGCTGTGCTTCGCCCCTGACCATGACCAGGCCCCTTTTCACGCGGATGCGGCTTGGCGCCCAAGCGGCTTCGAAGCCGCTTGTCACAGCCCAATCGTGCGCGCTCAATCCATCGGCGCGGCGCCGCCCATGGCGGATTTGCTGGAAATGTATCCCGCAAGACGCTCGCCCGCCTCGGCCCCGTGGGGTGGCGGCGTAAAATTGGCCAGGTTGATCTGCCAGATGGCTTTCGCGCGCTGGGTGGAGTTTTGCGCGCCGCCCGCTTCCCAGGTGCCGAAATTGTTCAGATCGGCGACCAGGGGCGCGTAGAAGGCGGTCGAATACCGGGCCATGGTTTGCGCGGCGGCAAAGAAATGGCCGCTGGGCTCCACCTCGGCGATCGCCTCGAAACCAATCGCATCGGCGTCGGCTTCTGGCCTCACACATAGCTCGGCGATGGTCTGCAATGCTTCGACATCGTTGATGAATTTCTCATATCCGAAGCTCAGACCACCCTCCAGCCAGCCCGCGCTGTGCACGTTCATCGTGGCGTTGCCCATCAGCCCGCCCCACAGCCCCATGTTGTTTTCCGTCGCCGCCTGCATGTCCGCCACGTTCGACGCCGACCCCGCCGCCGAGCGCCAGGGCAATCCGATGAAGCGCGCCAATTGCCCGGCGCCGATCTGCATTTTCACATGTTCGGGCGTGCCGAAGGCCGGGGCGCCGGATTTCATGTCGACATTCGAGGAAAACCCGCCGTAGCTGATCGGCGCACCCGCGCGGGTCATTTGCACCAGGGTGATCCCCGCCAGCGCTTCGGCGTGTTGCAAGGTCAGCGCGCCGGCCACGGTGACCGGGGCCATGGCGCCGGCCAGGCAAAAGGGAGTGATCACGGACATCTGCCCGGCGCGGGCAAAGTCGATCAGCCCCTTGGCCATCGGGTTGTCCAGCACACGCGGCGAGTTGGAATTGATCACGGTGATCGCCCAGACCCCATCGGAGAAATCCGACTCGGACAGGTTCAGGCCGATGCGGATCATGTCCAGGCTTTGTTCCACCTGCCCACCGCCGCGCGCGTAGATGAACATCGGCTTGTCGCACAGTGTCATCTGCGCCTTCATCATCGCGTAGTGACGCAGATGCGGCGCGATGTCCTGCGGTTCGGCGGACGGGCCCAGGACGTGGATCACATCATAGCTTTGTTGCAGCTTCAGGGTTTCTTCGTAGCTTTCCAGCGAGCCGGGGCGGCGGCCGCGCGCCAGATCGGTGACATTGGGGCAGCCGGAGCCCGGGGTGAACAGCAAGGCCCCGTCTTCATAGATCTGCTCGCGCAGCGGATTGGCGGCGCGCAGGCGGATCGAGGCGGGCGCGGTGTCCAGCGCCGCCGCCACCATGTCACGTCCGATGAACACCATGTCCTCGACAACGCGGGCCCCGGCGGCGCGCAGGATATCGCGCGCCTCGGGTAACAGGACACGCATCCCCAGCTCTTGCAGAACGCGCAGGGCGGCTTCGTGCAAGGCCGCGATCCGGTCCTCGCTGAACACGGCTTGCGGGGTGAACGGGTGGCGAAGCTGGCGGTAGTTTACGACCCGCTCAGGGGTGGCGGGGGCTCCGCGCCGCCGACCGCCCGCGCGGGGATTGCGGCGTGGAGTGTCCATGGCGGGTTTCGATGTTGGGGGTGTGGGCATGACCGCAGCATGACGCGGTGACAGGCCCGGTCAAGCGCCATGTTCCCGTGCCGGAGAGTTTTCGGCGCACCAGGTTCATGGTGCAGTCACCGGTAGCGGCGGCGGAACCTGTGAAAGCGGGGAATGGTACCGACACCCCGGCTCGAACGGGGGACCTCTAGATCCACAATCTAGCGCTCTAACCAACTGAGCTATGTCGGCACGTGCGGGCCGTTTAGCCCCCCGTGCATTCAATTGCAAGGGGGCAATCCGGTCACAGGTCGCGCGCCCAGATCTGGTCGACGACGTCTTGCCCGAAGGACCGCGACGGTGTGCTTTTGACGATGCGAAAGCCGTTGCGATGGTAAATGCGCCCGGCCGCCGCAAAGCTTTCATGGGTCCACAGGCGCATCCGGGAATGTCCTGTTTCGCGCGCGAAACCGATGGCGTGATCCAACAGGGACTGGGCCAGTCCGGTGCCGCGCGATTCGGGTTCTACCAGAAACAGGCGCAGCTTGGCCGTGCCGGGCGTTT
>Ga0316208_1003818_pt1 | contig 10495 bp, 13 predicted proteins | sample 3monopyrite_MG_FD_204944 | JGI IMG/M metagenome (GOLD analysis project Ga0316208, IMG submission 204944) | Microbial mat bacterial communities from mineral coupon in-situ incubated in ocean water Damariscotta River, Maine, United States -... | ecosystem: Environmental > Aquatic > Marine >...
CCGCACACGTTCCCTACGCTGTCGCTGCGGGAACGGCGCGTTCGCTGAGGTCGCTGATGGTGCTGAACCTCAGCCGAGCTGACCCAGGAACGGCCGATACGCCTCGTTCATGCCGCCGCCCTACACCCGCGACATCATGGACCTGCTCGACGTCCCCAAGCGCAGCGCCATCCGCTACGTCCACGAGCTCCAGGACGCCGGCGTCCCCATCGAGCACGAAGGCGAAGGCTCCGCGCGGCGCGCCGTGCTCCCCCAGGAGTTCGTCCGCCCGACCGGCTTCGTCTTCGCCCAGGGTGACGCCTTCGCGCTCCACATCGCTCGAGCCGGCATCCCTCACCTCGACGATACCGTTGTCGACGAGTGGCTCGGTGAACTCGTCGACAAGCTCGAGCTGGTCGAGACCAAGACCACCGCCGACCGCCGCCACCGCTTCGAGCAGCGGTTCGTTCACATCGCCGATCCGTACCGCCCCTACGCCCCGCACACCGATGTCCTCGAGGCGCTGATCGACGCCCTGCTTCGTAGCCACACCCTGCAGCTCGTCTACCGGGGCCGCACCCGCCAAGACGAGCCCATCGTCCAGCCGCTCGCGCTGATCATGTTCCACCGGAATCTGTACCTGCTCGCCGACGTCGTGGACGGCCCTCAAAGACGGCGCTTCTCCGTGGACTGCATCTTGGCGGCCACCCGCACAGGACACTTCGACTACCCCGCCGACTTCGACCCCCGCGTCGAGTTCGCCCACAGCTACGGTATCTTCGCGCCCGAGCACGAGGTCGAAGAGGTTCGCCTCCGCTTCCACGCCAGAGCCGCAGACGGCGTCCGGGTGCGGCAGTTCCACCCGACCCAGCGGCTCGAGGATCGTGACGACGGCCGTATCGACCTCGTGCTCCAGGCAACCGGTCGCGAACTCGTCAGCCTGGCACTCGAGTATGGCCCCATGGTTGAGGTCGTGAGCCCGCGCTGGCTGCGCGATGAGGTCCGTCGGCAACTCCGCCAGGCGCTGGAGCAGTACGACGACTGAACAGCTCCACCGTTCGCCGAGTCCGGCCGGTAAACATATGTTCAGGTTGTTTCTGAGGGTTCGCGATCATCCCAACGTTGGTCCGGCATGATCGAGGAGTCTTGACGCGTCAATATGACTGGGGTGCCAAAAATTGGCACCTGAACATGTTGAGTTGTGGGTGTCACCGATACCGGATGAATCCGATGCCCGTACCGCTATATCCCCCTGAGATCGACACACTGAACATGCTACCCGACAGCACCCTCCTGCGGGTGCTCGCGGCGGCGGGGGCGGACCTCTCCCCCGACGAGGTGAAAGCGCGGTTGGGCCAGGGGCGGGACAAGGTTCCCGCTTCGCTGCTCGAGGCCATCGACCGGATCACCGCGATGTCCGACGGCACCGGCTACGCCGACCTCGGGGAGGCGTACGGTCCGATGTTCACTGCCGATCTCGGGCCCCACGAGCTGGCCGCGTCCGCCTGGCTCGACCGTCGCGACCTATTCCTCCGGGTGTTCCACCGCCGCGCCTTCGGTCGCCGTGGTCATTTTCACGAGTACACGGGCCGCGAGCCACGCCGCTTGGCCTGCCCGGATTCCCGGCAGCTTCGCAATCTCGAGCGCGCCCTCGGCGCTCGGTTCGAGAATCGTGGTGGCACCAATCACTGCCGAGTCCAGGTCTTCGCGTACGAGGACGCCATCGGCTTCGAGGTTGCCCATGGCCGTCCCCAGACCAGCCGACGCGTGGTGGAGATCGACAGCACCGGTCGCACCTACCCGGATCGTCTTGCCTACCGTCCCCACCAGACGGACATCGTGGTCTACGACAACCGCACCCATCGCATCCGGGTGTGCGCGCCGAACGCCTTCACCGTGCGCACCTACCTGCAGGTCTTCAGCGCGGAGCTGTTCGGAGTCTTGGGGTGGTTCGTCGAGGGCGACGTTGTCTCGCTGGCCCCCCTCGTCCAGCACGGCCGCGACTCGCTGTTGCCCACGGGTGGCGTCAGCGAGGTGCAGCTCGTGTCCTTGGAGCTGCGGTTCGCCGGCACGCTCGAGACGAAGTGCACGGTCCAGAGTCCCGATGTCTTCGCCAGCCTCACGCAGATCAAGCTCGGCAGCGAGACCGGGTTGCCATTCCGCGCTCGGCTTCGCTTCGCCTATGTCGGTGGCGGGCGCCCGCGCACGATGACCCTGGGCGTGCCGAACCACCTGGTCTACGACCGCACCCGCGACGAGGAGGTCACCCGTCGATTCCTCGAGACGCGCGGCTTCCTCTCCACTGCCCATACTGGCATGCGGGCGACCGGATGAACCGCTTCCTCGAAGACCTGGCCCAGCATCCAGACCGCGTGGGCCGCAAGGACTGGGCCGAGCAGCGCTGGCCGTCGTTCGCGAGCTGGGTCGACCGCGGTGTTGTGCAGGTGCACGTCGCCCGTGAGTTCGACCTCTGGCCCTGTGAGGCGCCCGCCACCACCGACTGCATGCGTGAGTTGGTGGTGGAGGAGGGGGACTGGACCGCGGTGTGCGCGTGCGATTCGCAGTTCGCTGGCGAACCCGAGCGGATCGACCCCCAGCGCTTCGTCATCCGGGAGGCACGGTGGGTCGAGTGGCTGGCGACCGCAGCGGGTGTCACCACGCCGGGGCCCGTCCGAGAGCTGACCCCCCTGGGCGAGCGCCGCTCGGGAGCCGATAGCGTACTCGTCCTCTGGGCCCGCCACACCCGGGTCGAGCGCGAGCTGGCCTTGCTATTGGAAGACCATCGTCCGCGCGCTGCGGTGGTGCTCCTGGCCCATCGGCGACAACTCCAGACCTTGGTCCCGGCCCGACTCCGTGGCATCCCGGTTGTGTGGCTGGCCCTCAGCGAGGTCCTGCACGAACCGACCCTACGCGTCGATCTCGCCGAAGTTCGCGAACGACACGGTGTCGGTGGACTCGACCTGCTCTGGCCACGCTTCGCCTTGGCCCTCGACGACCGCTACGCGCTGTGGCACGGAACCCAGCACGACCTCGGCCGCACCCCAGCCCAGCTGGCCCTGCTCGCCGAGCTCGGGACCCAGGCCGGCGTCTTCGTCCCCCGTAGCGAGCTGCTTCCCGCACTCTTTCCCGACGAGTTCACCAACCGCGGCCGTTGCCGGACCGACCCCCTGAAGCTCGACCGACGACTCCGCCAGCTCGTCTCCCGCGTGAACGCAGGGATGGGGGAGGGGCCGGAGGGTCGGCTGCCCATCGAGAACCTGCGCGCCCGCGCCGACACCGACGGCGGGTACCGCATCGCCCTCCCGCCCTACGCCTTCATCGACCTCAGAGGAGAGATCTCATGACTCACGACGACGACATCGAAGCCTGTCGGGTGCCCGCTGCCCAGCTCGCGCTGCTCCAGCCCTTTCGCGTGCAGCACGTGCTCGAACGCCACGGCCAGTCCACCTACGTCGCTGAGCACCTCCACTACCGCGGGCTGCTCTCCTTCGACCCCCACAAGGTCCTCTGGCTCTCGCCGTCCCAAGAAGCCGAGCTGGACTTTCTCTGCGGCGTCGCCCGCGTGATCGGCCTCCGCGGCATCGACGGCGTTCTCGACGGCCTGGTCTTCCCCTACGCCTATCGGCTCTCCGAGCTGGTCTACGACTTCTCCGACGGTTCCTGGTGCAAGCACCAACCCGACCTCATCGCCTGCTGAAAGGAGTTCCCATGTCCCTTACGACCCTGCTTCCCAACGACCCCGCACCCGGCGAGCAGGTCGGTCAGGTGGCCGACCTGCTCTCCGAGGACGTGCGCGAATTCGCCGCCTCCTGGCGGCCCGACGCCGTTCCTGCGCCACCAGTAGGCGTGATCACCGCACCAGCGCATGAGCGGCGAGCGTGCCGCCGAACCGCACCTCGAAGCGCATGCCTTCCTCGAGGTCCGGGGCAGCGCGAATGAGCAGGGCGGCCTCCGCCAGTTCAGTGAACGAGGGCCCACCCGCCCACAACCCGAGACTCCACCACGACCCGTCCTCGAGCTGAGCGACGACTTGCAGTTCGTCCCTCGCCGGAGGCTCGACCAGCCACGTCAGCTCCACCACCACTCGCTTTCGGTCCGTGATTCCGGGCCTCCCAAGGTTCTCAGTGTCCCACGCTCGACCCCTGGAAGGCCACCAACACCAACACTGGACGGGCTCACAACCACGTTCACAGGGTCTAACCGGACTATTCCGTGGATCCGTGAGAACGAGCCCCCAACACTTCCCGATTACGTCAAGTTCCGGCGCCGGAACCACACCCAAGGAGACCACCATGGCTCGAACCCGCCGCCGCCCCGGATCCCACCAGTCCACCTCCGCCTCCCAGCCGAAGCCAGTCAAGCCCACCGTCCGCAAGTGCGTCATCTACGCCCGCGTCTCCAGCCAGGAGCAGCGCACCGAGGGGTTCAGCATCGAGGCCCAGCTCGAGCTTCTCCGCACCTATGCCACTCGGGAGAAGCTTGAGGTCGTCGAGGAGTTCGTCGACGTCGAGACCGCTAAGAAGGCCGGCCGCACGGAGTTCACGAACCTCCTTCAGACCGTCAAGAAGCGGAAGATCGACGTCGTGCTCTGCGAGAAGACCGACCGTCTCTACCGGAACATCAGCGACTGGGTGACCATCGACAAGCTCTCCCTCGAGATCCACCTGGTGAAGGAGAACGTCGTCCTCACCGAGGACTCGCGCTCTCACGACAAGTTCATCCACGGGATCAAGGTGCTGATGGCGAAGAACTACATCGACAACCTGGCGGAAGAGACGGCCAAGGGTATGCGCCAGAAGGCGAGGCAGGGCTGGTGGCCCCACGCCGCTCCGCTCGGGTACCTCAACCAGCGCGGCCTCGACGGCAAGAACATCATCGTCCCCGACCCCGACCGCGCGCCGATGATCGGCCAGATGTTCGAGCTCTACGCCGGCGGGGAGGTGAGCCTGCTCGAGCTGAAGAAGCGCTTCCAGACCCTGGGCCTGCGCACCAAGAAGGGGAACATCGTCTCGAAGTCGACGGTGCACTACATCCTGCAGAACCCCATCTACATGGGCCAGTTCTGCTGGAAGGGGGACTGGCACAAGGGCAAGCACCAGCCCATCATCCCCGGCACGCTCTGGGACCAGGTGCAGGACCTGCTCGACGAGCGCAGCAAGAGCGCGCGGTCGGGCGCGTCTCGGCTGTTCACCTTCACCGGCGTCATCCTGTGCGGCGTGTGCGCGGAGGAGGGGGTGCGGCGGGTCCTCACGGGCGAGGAGAAGAAGAAGCAGTACGTGTACTACTCCTGCGCCCGCTGTCGAGACCTCGGTCGCCCGAAGTACCACAGCGAGCGGAAGCTCGAACGCCGGGTGCTCACCGAGCTGCGCAAGCTGCACATTCCCCAGGAGGTCATGCGGCTGGTGGCGGACGCCCTGCGGGGCTCTGTAGTCGACGCTGGAGCCAACTCCGACCGGGAGCGCGAGGGGCTATTCAGTCAGGCCCAGGAGCTGCGTCGCAAGATTCGCACGGCCTTCGACGACCGCCTCGCTGGGCGGCTACCCCTGGCGGTCTACGCGGACCTGGTGGAGGGCTGGCAGATCGAGGTCGAGCAGCTCGAGAACCGGATCTCCGCCTACTCGAAGGCCGACGCCACCCTCATGGATCTGGGCATCACATTGTTGGAACTCGCGACAACCGCGGCCGATACCTGGAAATCGCTGTCCGATCGCGAAAGGCGCGAGATGCTGGTGGCGGCGACTCACAACTCGCTCAGCTGGCCGGACCGGATTGAAGTCCGCTGGCGGAAACCGTTCGTCTTCCTTGCCGAATCGGCGAATGACCCAGACACAGAAACGGCCGGTTTCCTCTCGGAAAACGGCCTTTCTGAAAAATGGCTCCCCAAGCAGCCGCCTGCACTAACTGGCCCCGAAGAGGTCGTTGATATCGGCACTTTGTGGCGACGGCCCGAGTCCTCACGGCAGCGCGAGATCAGGGAACGGGCCGAGCGGGTGAGGGCGGCCAGGGAGAACCCTCCCGTGAGGGTCGCGTTGTTGAACGCGATGCGTTGGCAAGAGGAGATCGAGGCGGGGGCGGCGACCAAGGCCGTCATCGCCCGCAGGGAGGGCTACACCAGGGCCAGGGTCACCCAGATCATGAAGCTGCTCGACCTCGATGCCGAGGTCCGGAAGGCCGTCCTGGTGATGGACGACTCGGTGGCCGGGTTGACGGCGAAGGCTGCCATCGCGATGGCTGGCTAGCCTGCACCTATTGCGACATGTAGCCTTTGCTCATGGGCCGAACTGCCCGATGCCGGACGAAGGCAGAGAATCGTGGGGCGTTGTGAGGCAGAGCAGGGCGTTGTGGGGCGATGATGGGGGACAACTGAGGGACAGGTGGGGGACGGTGCATCACACCGTAGTCGTCCGTGCGACCGGACACTCCATCCAAGTGCTGGTCGAGGCCAACGATGTGCGCGTGAGCAGGTGTCGAGGTCTACCATGTGCTTGCTCGTGAGCAGGTCGTCCACTCTCACCACCGCCGACGTGGCGAAGATGCTCGGGGTGTCTGAGAACACGGTCAGGCGGTGGGAGCGTGAGGATCGGATTCCTCGGGTGAGGCGAGACACGAACGGGCGACGGAGGACTTGCCTAACGTTCGCGTGTCTGTAGAGCAGGTAGAGTGAAGCCTATCGGAGTCCGATGTGGTCGCGATACTGCGGCCAGATCGAGGGGTCTTGCATGAACCCATCTACGAACACCTTTCGCACTCTATCGGATGCCCTACCCCCCGTTTGATTGGCAATCTGCGCCAACAACCTCATAGTTTCAACCGGCGGGAGTCCTTGGACACGGAGGATAAGGCCATCCACCACCGACCCGATGTCGGCTGGCGGAACGAGCGGCCACATGGACTGCACCGTCGACATCTCCACTCGGTCAAATCCCATCTTCTCCTGAAGCCAACTCCGCAGCGCGTTGGGCATTGAAGTTGAGCCAGCCACAAACCCAGCGAGCAGGTAGAGCGGCTTCAGGTACGTCGCGCGATCGAAACGGGTCGGACTCGGTAGATTCACATCGAACGCGAAGTGAAGGAGGTGGCGGGGGGCCTTACCCGGCGGGCCACCGTAGAGCGCCAAGTGCAGAATGTGCTTGCCAGAAACACGGTTTTTCAAGCCCATGACCGGAATGTAGATCGTTGGCGGAGGGCCGACCGGCATCTGGAGTTGGAACAGCCCCTCATCGTTCGCGACCGTTGGAACTGCGGCCACCGGCGCGTTGGACCCCGCAGGTGTGAGCCAAGATGAGAACACTCCGTCTGCTGGAACTGGAAACGCACTTGGGAACGAGATGTTGAAGCAGATGCCGCCATCATCATGTCGCACGACGGCCTCGGCCTCACCGAACGCCGGGGGGTCCGGGAAGCGGAGGTCGCGCAGGGCATTTTGGGGAAGACTGGAAACTCGAATTTGCTTGTTCCACCAGGATGTTTCAGTCATTTCTGCTCCTGAAGCGATCAGCGCCGAATTCTGCGATTTCAGAATCCTGGGCCGAGCCGATTATCGCAACCTCAGACATGGAGGCGGTTCCCGTCCTCCGTCTTCCCCACGTCCTTCTGACTGCGCGGAAGTGCCCGTATCGCTCATACCATAGGGCTTCGACTTGACACCCTTGGCGCGCTGGGGGCCTGCCGTTCGCGTCGAACGCATCCCACCCGCGATCCACCAAGTATTCGCGGAATCGCGTGTACCCGGTGCGAGCGACATCAAAGGGGTCGAGAGTGAAGGTCGCTCCGTCGCCTGGATGGTCACAAAACACCGCCTGAAAGCAGAATAGACCTGTGCTCGGCTGGGCGATCCAGTGGCCGGGCAGACCCATGAAATCGGCCTGGTGCAAGAATCTGCCGTCCTCGCGATGCCACAGCGCCGATGGCTTGAAGCTCATGGACCGCGTCAAGCCCAGCGCGACCTCAAAGTCCTGAGGAGTCTGGAGTGGGGTCTCCGAGTAGCTGAACATCGAGCACCTAACTCGACAGGAGACGCTGACCGCCGGGTGTTCCGAGGGTCACCCTGAATGCCCCCCGAAGGGGGTGTCGAGGCCGTGACAATAGCAGAGGCAGGCAGGCAAATGCGCAGTACCCGACCCCGGTGACACAGGCTGCGGGAAGCCCGTCTCACCGGGCGCATGCCTCCGCTGCTCCCGACACAGCCATGAGAGCGGCGATGCGCAGTCGTGCCATCGCCAGCGTGACGGGCGCTGTGCTGACGACATGAAGGGAGAACGCGCTCTATGGGCGGGTTGCCCCAGCGGTCGGACCATTGCCAAGAGGGTCTGCGGATGGATCATCTGACCGCGAACTCAACATCTAACGCATTGCGCGTAGCATGAAAGGTTGCTAGAGTTGGACTCTCAACAAGGAGTCCTCACATGAGCACAGCAACGAAGACCATTCGCCTCCCGAGTGAGGTGGTCACAGCAGCCGTTCATCGCGCCGAGGAACTTGGTCTCACCTTCACCCACATCGTCGAGGTCGCTCTCCGTGAGCACCTTGGGCTCGATGATGATCCGGCCTACAAGCTGGTTCTGGACATCCGTGACCACCTTCGCGAGAGGTACGCGGACGACTTTCCCCAGGACGTGACCCTTCGAGTGTTCCACCGTATCAAGAGCTACCCGGAATGGGCAGCCCTCTACAAGCGCGCACTTGAAGGCGACGACAGGGATCGGTTGCTCGCAGCGCTACACCGGCGGATCGGGAAGGCGGTCAGGCTGATCCTGGGGGCCAAAGTGATCGGACGCTCTTTGCCTTTGGACCCAGTGGAGAATCTGATCAAGTCGCACGCGCTCCTCGCGCCGGAGGCCCCATGACGGGCCATCCCCTGCACGTCGCTGCGGGGCACTCCCTCCGCGACGCCGTCGGTGAAGAGGCACACCTGATTCTCGACACCGCATGTGGTGGGAACCGCTGGAACCCATTGTTCATGGGTGACAAGAAGTCCTCGGCGGCTCGCGTCTGCAATGTGGACGCCTTGGTCATCAAAGACCGGGCGGTGAGGGTAGTGGTCGAGATCGAGGAGTCCAACGTGAAGCCTACCCAGGTCTGCGGCAAGCTCTTCACCACCGCGATGGCTTCGCACTACATCCACGACGATGTGGCGAGAGGCTCTCCCATCCCGCTTCGCGATGTGCTGTTCATCCAGGTGCTCGACACCACCAGGCTCTCGACCGGCACCAAGAAGCCGAGGCAGTGGGAAATGATGGAGGGTCGGATGCTGACAGTGTTGGGCTCGGATGGGCCGCTCTCGGACTACATGCTCTTGTACGGGTCCGTCGGCGACTTCGCGCTGGGTGGGAAACACCGGACGGCTTTGGGGGAGCGGATTCGGTCGCACTTGGCCTGATCGCCAAGACTGTCGCCGGGTGTGTCGAGGAGAACCAGGGAAGGAACATCTGCGGCCAACATGACCGCGTTCGTTGATGGTCTGCTCACCGCCGCACGGTGTTGGTGTGGGCGCGGCGGTGGGAGCGGGATGGGAAGATCCCGACGGTCAGGGGGGACACGAACGGGCGACGGCTCTACCGGGAGGCGGACCTAGCATCGTCAACGCGGCCCTGGGCGACCTGGACCACCGGGTCCAGGAGGTCCTGGACGCCAACGGCGTGGTCACCAGGGCGCAGGCCCCGATGCGCAAGCTGGTGGCCGCGAAGGTGCTCGTCCCCAGGAACCGTTCTCACGTCGACCACAGGCCCGTGCAGGTTTCGACCAGAAGCGGATCGAGGCCCAGAAGCGGTCGAGGCCCTGAGGGGGTGGTTGATTGGGGGCAGACAAGTGCGGAAGGACCGGTCCAGGTAGCCGTCGAGTTGGCTGGGAGCGCTCGTCTACTGAAAGGGTCGATGGCTCGCCCTACGGCGTCAGTGTCGATATTCGACGCCCAGTCGAACTGACAACGTCAATGCTGGACACCTCCATTACGAACAGGGCCCCTTCCTGCTTGAACGTCCCCTTCAATGTCCCAGAGAACCCGCTTCCGAAGCTTGCGAACTTGCATGTAACGGCGTCGCATGTGGCGACCGCCTTGGCGCGAAGTGAACAGGGTGCTCGAAAGTGCGGGCCAGACTCCGGTCGCATTGCTGGCCGTATGTACTTCCATGAGCCCTCACGATTGTCCAAGAATCGCAAGTAGCAGCTTCCTTCGGACGATTCCCATCCTGAAACAGCACCAGGAACGATCACGTCAAGCGCAATCTGCTTGTCCACCAAGTCAGCCGGTGTCTTCATTGCACTGCGGTACGTGTCTTCACCCGGATCCGCTTGCGCGATCCCGAAAAAAGCAAGGGCTCCAATAAGGCAGAACATGAACACCTCCGCTTCATCCTAAACACCGTCGCGAGAGATTGTGCGATAGGGTCGCTGCGCTTGTCAAACGTCTTCCATCCGGAAACCCCGAACAGATTCCGGGCCTCCAGTCGAAGTGAGACGGTTGGTCAGCCCTGGTTGTCAGCCGCCTGACCATCGAGATCTCCCCACCTGACGGGGC
>Ga0316208_1003821_pt1 | contig 10492 bp, 10 predicted proteins | sample 3monopyrite_MG_FD_204944 | JGI IMG/M metagenome (GOLD analysis project Ga0316208, IMG submission 204944) | Microbial mat bacterial communities from mineral coupon in-situ incubated in ocean water Damariscotta River, Maine, United States -... | ecosystem: Environmental > Aquatic > Marine >...
AACGTTTGAATAAGCTGCGTTTTAATGCAGTTTGTTTTGTGTTAACTCTCGTTTATTTCTTAACCTTATCCCAGTTGATCTCTTTGAATTCGTATTTGTTTTCATCCCCAAATATGGGAGGTGGCACAAGATGAGCATGTTCAGAATCATATATTTTAGCTGATATTTTTTCTATTTTATAGGACGATTCTTGAAATTCTGAAACTATACTAATGTCATAGTAGTTTTCATATTCTCGAATTATCATATCATCCTCAAAATTCTCGATGTCGATTAAACCAAATTTACCACTTTTATTAATTGCTTCAAAAACAAATTGGATATTCATCTTTGTTTCTTTTGTTTCTTTATAGAATGAAATAGTCTTTTCGTTATAATCAACAGGGTTAGAAACTGGATTTCTAGAAATAATTCCTTCTAAAATACCTATTCCAACATCAAAATAAAAAACAGTTTTTTTTGGGAGGTATTTTATTGGATTGGAAAATGACACCCAAACTTCTTTACCGTCTGTCAATACCTTGATTTGGGTAAAATTCTCTATGCTTACTTCTTCATCAATCGACAAGCCTGCTCTTTCAATCTTCTTTAAAGCTAACTGTATGATAGAATCTTTTCCTAAAAGTATAATTTCTTCTATGTCTTCATCCATTTTAGTATCTTGAGAATAACAAGTGGTATAATTTAATATTAAATTAAAAATGATGAGTATTTTGATTATTTTCATTACAAATCTTTTTATGAGAGTTAACGTTTTGGCTAAGCTGCGTTTTAATGCAGTTTAGGTTTTGTTGTATTTAGTTTATTCCTTGTTTATATACTCGTAATGCTCTTTCTCTAGCGTTCTTATGATCAACCATTGGTAAAGGATAATCTAATGTTTCCAGTTCTTGAACCCATTTTTTAATGTAAACTAAGTCTTTATCGAATTTCTTTACTTGTTCAGAAGGGTTGAAGATTCTGAAATATGGCGCTGCATCACACCCTGTTCCAGCCGACCATTGCCAATTGCCATTGTTTGAGGCTAACTCATAATCCAATAGTTTTTCAGCAAAATAAGCTTCACCCCACCTCCAATCAATCAGTAAATGTTTGCATAAAAAACCAGCTGTTATCATTCTTACTCTATTGTGCATATAACCTGTAGAATTTAACTCCCTCATTCCTGCATCAACAATTGGATATCCAGTTTCTCCATTCTTCCATTTATTGAATTCTTCTTCATTGTTTCGCCAAAGAACGTTATCATATTTCCGTTTAAAATTAGAATTTACGACCCTTGGGAAATGACACAAGATTTGAATAAAGAACTCTCTCCAGATAAGCTCGTTAAGGAAAGTTTGATGTTTCAACACTTTACTTGCAACCTTCCTTATGCTTACCGTTCCAAATCTTAAATGAGGGGATAGGTAACTTGTTTGATCTAAGGCAGGAAAATTTCTTACATTTTCATAATCCTCTAGGTTTTCCAGGTTATAATCGGATACTTTGATAGTAGATTTACTGAAACCAATTTCCTTGAGACTTGGTATTTCGAGCTGATGCTTATAGTAATTAGTTAGCTTTTCAGAATTAAAGAATGTAATAGAGGAACTATTGAGTTTTTCCATCCATTTATTCTTATACGGAGTATACACTGTATAAGGCGTTTGGTCCGCTTTTAGAATCTCACTCTTTGCATGAATTACATGATCCTTAACGACTTTAGATTTAATACCGTGATTCGCAATAATAGATAGAATCTCAGAGTCACGTTGTTTCGCATATGGCTCGTAGTCCTCATTAAAATATACCCCTTGAACATCATATTCGTTGATTATTTCTTCAAAAGCATTTCTCGGGCTGTCTTTTATAATATAAACCCCACTGCAATAACCCTTTAACAGTTCATTTAACTTGACAAGTTGTTCATGAATAAATGAAATACGGGGGTCTTCTAATTCTAATTCATCAATTATATTGGTGTCAAAAATGAAAATTGGCAGGACTGAAAAAGAAGAAGTAAGAGCTTCACGCAATCCATGATTATCATCAATTCTTAAATCACGTCTAAACCAAAATATCGAAACTTTCTCTTTTTGCATCTTAAATTAAATACAACATCTATATATACGGAACAGTTCCGTATATTTCGCTTATATTTGTAATCTTTTTTTTTATTTTTAACATAAGTTTGAGCTAATTTAGGTATTTCCCACATTAAATACAAGGGCATTAAATTTTTATTATTCTTATTTGTATTTATATGGTGAACCAAAATTTTTGGAGGTTACAACAAATTAACCCTTTCGTATAAAAAATAAAAATTATTTCTTTTTTATACGGCCTGTTTTTTTATCAAAACCATAAGGGCAATGTTTGCAGCCATTTTTGCAACAATATCCCCGTTTTAGATGATATTTTTCAGTAAAAATGATAAATCCTTCTTCTGATTTATAAAAGTCTTCTGGTTCAAGTTTTGGTTTATTTGGATTTGAGTACATTAAGCTTTAATAAATTTTAAAGTTGCCGTGCTTGTATTGGTTTTAATTTCAATTAAATATATTCCATTTGGTAAATCACTAACATCAATATTGTTTTTAGTGTAAGTCATAGATTTAACTATTTTTCCGTCAATTGTTTGAATAGTTATTTGCAGTATGTTTTGTTGTGTTGCTATATTTAAAATAGAAGTTGTTGGGTTTGGGTAAATTGAAATTTCAGATTGATTATTTTCTGCAATACTGGCATCTGGACCAATGTAAACACAATAATCTTCATATTCTCCATAAGCAGTGTTGATTGGGCATTCAACTGGGTTGCCAGAAACAGAAGCAATCATACCAATTCTCATTTTAGTAATACCTGTTAAGGCAGTTGATGGGATGGTCATTAGTCCGGTTACAGGACCGTTATTGGTTAATAAATTGATGACCTTATCACTTTCATCAAAAATTCCATTTTGGTCAAAATCTATCCATACACTATAGTTTTCAGTAAAAAAAGAACCACTATATCCTGGAATTATAGTTATAAATTCGGTAGAATTGGGTAATAGAGAAAAATCTGAATTTTCATATACAAGCCAACCACCATTATTTCCTGTTCCAATGGTTTTATTACCTACTTTAACAGTGTCTATCCATTCGGTTGTAGATGATGTTCCATTTACGTCACAATACGTTAAGTCGTAGCATGCACCACAGCCTTTTGTTTTAAAAATGAAGGACGGTGAAAACCCTCTACTGCTGTCAGTACAGGTTGTTTTTATTTGGAATTCGTATTCGGTACATTCTAAAAGTGGTGTGTAAATGGTGTTAGATGTTGCATTTAAAACTTCATTCCAGTTAGTTGTACCTAATTCTCTATATCTTAATGTGTAGTCGGTAGCGTAAAGAACATTTTGCCAGCTGATTTCTAAGGCTTGATTTTGAGGATTAACTGAACTTAAAATGGGATTTTCACAACAGCCATCTGTTCGAAAATAAATGGGGTAAGATAAAATTGATTCTTGAGCGCCACAAATGGCTTTAACATATACTGTATAATTAGTACATGGTGTTAAAGTGTCAATTTGAATGGTATTTAGTCCCGTTGCATTTAACTCAATCATAGGTTGAATTCCTTCTTGAATATAAAATAAATAATCGGTACTAAACCCTGACCAAGTAATGTTTACTACCGAATCTGTTAAATTAGAATATGTCAAATTATAAGGTGCAATGCAACTATTGGTATTGCAGGTGTTTAACAATTCTAGCATTGAATTATTGATGTTTAACCGACCACCTGAACCAACTTCTGCTAATAAACTTGTAATAGGGTCAACTTGAGTTAAAATGAGATCTCTCACTTTTAAAGCTGCTGAGTCAGGATAGGCTTTTGTCCAATTAATAAAATCGGCACAGGGTGTCGAATAGAGTAGGGCAACTGCACCCGAAACGCATGGCGTAGCAAAAGATGTTCCAGATGTTCCGCCATAAATGTCTCCTGGTAAAGTCAAATAAACACCTTGACCTGGTGCTGCTAAATCAATATTTATAGGTCCATATCCAGAATCTGCTCTCACATCATTACTAGCTGTCATTGTAATTCCGATTAAATAGTCTGAGGGGCATGTGGTTGGCAAATCGCCTTCAATGTCAACATTTACATTGCTATTTGATGTTGCGCCTAAATTAATTATACCTACCTGACCTAAAGAGTCATACATAGCACACCATAAAGGAGAATCAGCAGGGTCGCCATTATTAATACCCCATGAAGCGTTAGTCGCCACAACAAATACACCTGATTGACCATTGGATTGGTTGTATAATTTTCTCATTTCGAGTGGATAAGTATATGCCGCAATTACAGATGCTTCATTAGATGCGCTTTGTCCTTTAACAATCATCATTTTTACATTTTGACTAACGCCTGATATTCCTAAATTGTTATTTCCTTTAGCACCAATCATTCCAGCAACTCTTGTTCCATGACTACCAGAGCCTACTGCATCATCATTTGATACTACATTCCAACCTAAATAATCATCTGTGTAACCGTTATTGTCGTCATCAATCCCATTATTTGGAATTTCAGCATAGTTTTTCCAGATGTTGTCTTTAATATCTATATGTGTAATGTCAACACCACTTCCTTCTAAAATACAAACTACAATTGTGTCGTTATGGGTTGTGGTTCCACTGGTTGAAATGTCCCAAGCATCCGTGGCATCAATATCTGCATCAACTGTTCCTCCTGTTTGTCCCGTATTTTTTAAATGCCATTGTTGTGTGGAAAATTCTGTATCATTCGGAATCGTTTCTCTTTCTGTTACAAAATGATTTAACTGAACGTTAATCACTTGGTTTTCTAATTTGAATAATTTTAACAGGTTGTTATGGTCAGTAATTTGTTCAAATTTAACAGAGTAAATATTCATTGGTTCAGAAATATTTTCGGATTGTAGAATGGTTAAATTATATTTATTTTCAAATGTTCTAAAAAAATCTGCCGAATTTGATTTGGGATTTAATTGCACCAAAACTTCATTTTGAACAAAATCTTGACCAAAAACGTGAAGTTGAATAAAGAGAAAGAGAAATATTATTTTTTTCATTAATTGTAAAATTACGTAATTCTTACAATGTATAACGTAAACAAAGTGTAAAATGTAAGTATTTTTGATTCATTGAATGAAACTTTTAATAATCTTGGGCGTAAATTGATAAGAAATTAAGATAATCTAACAGAATTATATTCATAATTTATGAATTTATTTGGTTAATGAATTTTGTTAGCAAAAAGAGCCTTCAGTTATTGAAGGCTCTTTTAATAATTTTAATTCTCAGAATCAATTTTAATTTCCCATTTCACTCATAAATTTTATACGCATTAATCGGAGTTGATCTTCATCATAATCTCCATCAAATTCAGCATGAGCTTCCCCTAAATCATCTGTCTCAGCTTCTCTAAAATAGTCATATATTTCTTCTTGTTCTTCATCATCTAAAATGTCATTTATATAATAGTCAATGTTAATTTTAGTTCCTGAAGCTACAATGGCTTCAATTTCGGTAATAATTTCATCAATTTCTTTACTGTGTGAATCTGCAATCACATCTAATGGCATTTTTACATCCACATTTTTAATGATATGAACTTTTAATCCCGATTTATTAATTAATGATTTTACAACAAAATCTTGCGGACGGTCAATGTTGTTTTCTTCAACATAATTTGAGATTAATTCTATGAATGGTTTCCCGTACCTCATAGCTTTACCTTGTCCAACACCTTGAATATTTGTCATTTCTTCAATCGTAATTGGATATTGGATAGACATGTCTAAAAGAGATGGCTCTTGAAAAATTACGAATGGGGGTACATTTTTTTGTTGAGAAAGTTTTTTTCTCAATTCAAGTAACATTTTGTAAATTACATCATCAGTAGCATTACCACCTTTGTTTGTTGTTATTATATAATCACTACCATCAGAATAGTCGTGTTCTTTTAATAAGGTAAATGAAACAGGATTTTTAATGAATTCTCGACCTTTGTCTGTTAATTTTAAATTACCATAACTTTCAATTTCTTTATTTAATAGTCCAGATACTAAACATTGTCGTGAAACAGCATTCCAAAAAGTGATGTCATATTCAGCGCCTTTTGCAAATAGTTCTGATTTATCGTGTTTATAAGCTACAATGTCGGATGCTTTTATGCCCGACAAGAAATTACAAACATATTTTGCTTTTTGAATTTCTTTCAGTTCTTGAACTGCTTTTAAAAATAATTGTACTTGATCTTTTCCTTCAAATTTTTCACGTGGATCTTTACAATTGTCACAATGTTCCTCACAACGTGTTTCATCAAATTCTTCACCAAAATAGTGTAATATGTATTTTCTTCTACATACTGATGTTTCAGCAAAAGAAACCGTTTCATGTAGCAATTGTTTACCTATTTCTTGTTCTGCAATTGGTTTGCCATGTAAAAATTTCTCAAGTTTTTCAATGTCTTTATAACTGTAAAAAGTTAAACAATGTCCTTCACCGCCATCTCTGCCAGCTCTACCTGTTTCTTGATAATAAGATTCTAAACTTTTTGGAATATCATGATGAATCACAAATCTTACATCTGGTTTGTCAATACCCATTCCAAAAGCAATAGTTGCAACAATCACATCAGCGTCTTCCATTAAAAACATGTCTTGATGTTTAACTCTGGTGTTTGCATCTAATCCAGCATGGTAAGGTAAGGCATTAACTCCATTTACTTGTAACACTTCTGCAATTTCTTCAACCTTTTTTCTACTCAAGCAATAAATTATACCTGATTTCCCTTCTCGTCCTTTAATAAATTTAATAATTTGCTTTTCTACCTCTTTTTTAGGTAAAACTTCATAAAATAAGTTGTCTCGGTTAAATGAAGCTTTAAAAATAGTAGCATCCAACATATTCAAATTCTTTTGAATATCGTATTGAACTTTTGGAGTTGCAGTTGCTGTTAATGCTATGATAGGTACATCACTTATGGCTTCAAAAATTTCACGTAATCGTCTATACTCTGGCCTAAAGTCATGACCCCATTCTGATATGCAGTGTGCTTCATCAATGGCAAAAAATGAGATTTTAACAGATTGTAAAAATTCAATATTTTCTGGTTTTGTCAAAGATTCTGGCGCAACATAAAGTAATTTGGTTTTACCATCTGTTACTGCAGATTTTACTCTTTTTATATCGGTTTTATTTAATGAAGAGTTTAAAAAATGGGCAACATCATCAGAATCACTGACATGTCTAATGGCATCAACCTGATTTTTCATCAATGCAATTAAAGGAGATACAATTATTGCTGTTCCTTCAGACATTAATGCCGGTAATTGATAACACATTGATTTACCTCCACCAGTAGGCATGATAACAAATGTGTTATTCCCGTTTAAAACATTTTTAATAATTTTATCTTGTTCTCCTTTAAATTTATCAAATCCAAAGAATTTTTTTAAAGAAACATTTAAATCTTGTTTTATTGCTGTGTTCATCTGTTAATTAAAATCAATATTATTTTTTGATTATTACGAAATTAGATAATATCTACTTTAAAGTAATAATACATTATATTAAACTCGTCCTATCTGTATAAAGATAAGATAAAAGCTTAATATCCTTATACTAAAATGAAAAAAAAAAAAATAAAATGTTAAGGTTTTGTTAAAGTTTTAGATGTTCAGAGTATTCTTCCTAACTTTGTTTTAAAGATATTTTAATAAAAAACTAAAATTTTAAAAAAAAGAATTATGAAAAAAGCAATTTTTACTTTATCACTAATGATGGTTGCATTATTTGGGTTTAATGTTAACGCAACTGCACAAACAACAGGTGAGGCACCAGCTCAAATAGTTGATGGACCTCAAATTAAAATTGATAAAGAAACTCACGACTATGGTACTATTGAACAAGGTGGAAATGGAGAATGTGTTTTTACAATTACGAATACTGGTACTGCACCATTAATTATTTCTTTATGTAAAGGATCTTGTGGGTGTACTGTTCCAACTTGTCCTAAAGAACCAATCGCACCAGGAGCATCTGCTACAATTACTGTCAGATATGACACTAAAAGAGTAGGACCAATTAATAAGTCTGTAACTATTACATCTAATGCAACTAACGAACCAAGAAAAGTTGTTAGAATTAAGGGGAATGTGAAAGCTAAGCCGACAGGTGCTGCTCCAGTAAATACTGGAACACCAACAAATAACTAAAAACTATCATGAAGCTATTTTTTGCGATCATAATAGCAATGAATACCGTTTCTCCTGTGAAGGATGGAGCGGTATTCTCTTTTTTAGACAAAACTGTTTTTAAATTTCCTGATACTCTTGAGGGAGGGCAGTTGTCGCACACGTTTAAATTTCAAAATACCGGAACAGAACCATTAATTATTTCGGACTATAAAGTAGCTTGTTCATGTACAAAAGCTATTTATTCAAAAGAACCAATTTTACCAAATCAAGACAGTCAAATCAAAATTACTTTTGATACAAATGGCAAATATGGTTATCAAGATAGAATCATAAGTATTTATTCAAACGCCAATAAAAATCCAATTAAGCTAAGAATAAAAGTTTTTGTGTATTCTCAAAAAGACCTTATTGAAGATTAATTTCTTTTATTTTTCCTATAATCTTTTGAATTTCGACTGCTTCTTTTACATCATGTACACGCAAAATATTTGCACCATTTATTACAGCAAGAGTATTGGTAATTGTTGTTGCATTTAAACATTCGTTTGCTGTATTTCCTAATAAGTTGTAAAGCATTGATTTTCTAGATAAACCAATTAATACAGGTTTTTCTAAAACGTTTAATAAACTTATTTTAGATATAATTTCATAGTTTTGATTAAGTGTTTTACTAAAGCCTAATCCAGGGTCAATAATAATATCATTTACCCCATTTTTTTGAGCAATTTTAATCTGATTTGAAAAAAATAAAATCAACTCTTTTAATAAATTTTTATAAGTTGTATCTTTTTGCATATTTTGAGGTGTCCCTCTCATGTGCATCATAATGTATGGTGCTAAAAAGTTTGCTGCTGTTTTGTAAATAGATGCATTGTTTTGACCTCCTGAGATGTCATTGATTATATTTGCTCCTGCTTTTAATGCCGATTGCGCAATATTTGTTCTAAATGTGTCAATTGAAATTAATATTTCAGGAAATTTTTCTCTTATTTTTTTAATTGCGGGTAAAATTCTATCTAATTCATCTTTTTCTGACACATCATCTGCACCTGGTCGAGAAGAATAACCTCCAATGTCAATAATGTTCACACCTTCATTTATAAAGCGTTGAGTTTGAGCTGAAATAGAGTCAATAGAATTTAAGCGACTCCCTTCAAAAAAACTGTCAGGAGTAGTGTTGATAATCCCCATTATGATTGGATTGTCAAATTCATGTAAATTACCTTGGCAATTAAGTGTAATTTTTGAGCTAAAAATTGTATCTTTCACGGCTAAATATATTAGAGTAACGCAAATGCATCAAACAAACGACCAATATAAAAAAGTTATTGAAAATTGCCGTGCTATTTTTGTAAAAAAAGCACAAGATTATGGAACTGCCTGGAGAATTTTACGCACAAGTTCGTTGACTGATCAAATTTTTATAAAAGCAAACAGAATAAGAACGATTCAAGAAACAGGGCAAAACAAAGTAGGTGAAAGTATTGATGATGAATTTGTGGCTATTGTTAATTATTGCATCATGGGACTAATTCAGCTTGAATTGGGTTATGATGGAGATGTTGAAATGACTGCTGATGAAGCAATTTTAAAATATGACGAAAAATCTAAAGTCGCCTTTGATTTAATGCAAAATAAAAATCATGATTATGGAGAAGCTTGGCGCGATATGAGAATTTCTTCATTGACAGACATGATTATGATGAAAATATTAAGAACCAAACAAATTGAAGATAATAAAGGAAAAACATTAATTTCAGAAGGTGTTGATGCCAATTATTTAGATATGCTAAACTATGCCGTATTTGCCTTAATTTTATTAAATGAATAAAAATTGTTACTAATTTGTTAAGGTTTTTAAATGAAACTAAATCTTTGCTAAATTAAAACCCATAAACCTTAAATTTATAAACTAATTATGAGATTACGAGAAAATAAAATTGATTTAGGAGGACGTTCAATTATTTTGAATGTCATTTTTGTTGTGTTAAATGTAATAGGCGTTTTTTTTATTGCTAAAGGATTTCATATCAGTTCAAATGAATCTTCATTTGTATTTAAAACGATTGGTTTTTCAGCATTTTTAATTTCATTTGTTGGATTGATTGCTTTAAAAGGAATGTATATGTTTTCTTTTGTTGCTAGGGCATTTGTTGGTGGACTTTTTATTGTTTCCGGGCTAGTCAAAGCAAACGACCCTTGGGGATTTGCATTTAAATTAGAAGAATATTTTTCGCCAATGGGACTCACATTTGATTTTCCATTCTTTGAATTGTT
>Ga0316208_1003823_pt1 | contig 10487 bp, 15 predicted proteins | sample 3monopyrite_MG_FD_204944 | JGI IMG/M metagenome (GOLD analysis project Ga0316208, IMG submission 204944) | Microbial mat bacterial communities from mineral coupon in-situ incubated in ocean water Damariscotta River, Maine, United States -... | ecosystem: Environmental > Aquatic > Marine >...
CATGGCGAGCCTGGCACAGGTAAAACAAGCTTCATCAAGAGCATATTAGGCACATCCAATCGACTACCCATTTACATTCCAACAAATAGTGTTGAGCATCTATCTTCACCAGCACTTATTGGTCAATTGATACGACATCCCAATTCAATCTTGATATTAGAGGATGCAGATACCGCACTCATGAAACGCTCCGGTGATAACACCAGTGCTGTTTCAACCCTTCTGAACTTAACTGATGGTTTCATGGCTGATTTTTTGAGCCCGATTGTCATTTGTACATTTAACACACGTCTCAGTGATATTGATTCCGCCTTACTGCGTAACGGTCGTTTAAGTGGAATTTGTGAATTTAAACCTCTTAGTTCAGATGCTGCCAATGACCTAAGTGAATTGATAGGTTTCGATCGATCCTTCCATGCACCAACGCCATTGGCCGAGGTTATTAACCAAAACACTCAATCTACATTTTCTAGAGAAGCCATAGGGTTTTAAGGAGCTATTATGAATAAACCAGAAATATATAATAACATACCTTGTCTAAAGCCTTTTAAGGGTAGCCAATATGACTCCTCTTTCAAGAAACTTCTGATCATTGGTGAAAGTCATTATTTCACACATCCAGAAGACAAAAAGAAACTAGATCCTGAGATTTGGTATAGTTCAACTGAGCAAGAATTGTCTATTCTGTATCATACTCAGTTCAATACTTGCGGCATCGTTAAGGACTTTATTGACCCGGAGAATCCTCACGCTTCGCATCTTAATATATACAACCACCTTAACCACGCATTAAATAATGTTATCTATGATGAGGATAAAGGATCTGAAAGGTCAACATTCAAAAAGGTAGCATTCTATAATTTCTTTCAACGCCCTGCTACAGATGGAGATAGTATCAAGTATGATGATACAGATGTTGAGATAGCAGTAGAAGTTCTGAAGTACAACTTGTACGACTTAAACCCGGATTTAGTCATACTCGCCTCTTCGCTAGTTAGTCGTATTGCATTTCCTGTTGTTCGGGATTTTGCACCTGATGTAAAACAAATAGCTATTCCACACCCTGCCTCTGCTTGGTGGAACCGAAAAGTTAGTTGGTTAAACGGGATGCGAACCAAAGACTTTGTGATTCAGTTTTTAAAGGAGAATGAATGGGTTTGATAGAATAAGATGTCGAAATACTAAAAATTCGCGATCAACTTGAAGAGCTGTACTCCTGGGACTTCGGTCTGTATGTAGAACACGAAGCTCAAATCATCCAATACGGGCTTGATGCAAAACTCTTTGATAAACTAGAATGGCTTGCCGAGTTCTACTTTGAGAATGAACAGGGTAATGAGTTTCTTAATTCTAAGTTTTATCAAAAGTATGGAGAACTAGAGCGCTTCCAACGTATAATCAGAAACTATGAGTAAGACCATCGAATCCCTTAATAATGCCACTAGTACATTTCTCGAACAACACGCAAAATCTACCAAAGATGTTGGTTGGTCAACACCCTGGCGGTTTAAGGGTGAAATACCGAATCAGGCTAAGCAAGGAGTCTATGCCTTCTTAAACACAGATCAGGAAGTAGTTTACATAGGAGTGGGTGCTAGTAAGGGAGATGGTATCTATGAAGGCGCAGGTTTAGGAAGAAGGCTTGGGCGAGTTTGGAAGAAGCATGCTATAACACCTACCGACAAGGATGGAGTCAAACTTTACGAGCCGACGGATCGATACAAATATCTTGATTCTGTGATCACTTTAGCACTTGATCCAAAAGAGTGGTATCTGGCCTATGCTTTAGAGTACTACTTGATTTCGGAGCTAAGACCTGAGAAGAATAAGTTGGGGAAGTGATGCTTAGCTACTGGAAAAAGAAACCAAAGAAAAGTGGCATTGAGAGGATTCTTGAACGGTCCAGAGACAGAAATGATGAGACTGCACTGGACCTTGAGGGTGATGGACTAACGCTAGATACAGCTTTCAAGGAACGAGTACTTCCACTTGGTATTCCAAATGATTATGCTCGTTATCTTGAACCTTTACATGGGAAATCTGGAGTAGATTGGTCGGTGGTCGAGACTATACCCATTCACACCGGACAAAGGCACTTCTTTATCGAGATAGTTACCATTCGGCTAGTTAAAGGGGAAACTAAACAGTATTACTTTGATAGAAGTGCGAATATCAAAATCACCTACGTTAATGATAAGTTGCCTCATTAACTGTTCCCCTGCTGTCCATTGCTCAAAATCAAGTTTAACAAAAAAGCCTAGCACAGCGTTAAGTTATTGCTATACAAGGCTTTCAAAAAGTGGGACCGGGCGGAATTCGCCGTAGGCATCCCGATGGGAGAACCGCCGGTTCAATGGTGGATGACTACATTCCATAAAAAAACCCAAAAACAGTAAACCTGATAGGGGTTTCAAAAAGTGGGACGGGCGGAATTCGCCGTAGGCATCCCGATGGGGGAACCACCGGTTCAATGGTGGATGACTACATTCCATAAAAAAAACCCAAAACAGTAAACCTGATCGGGGTTTCAAAAAGTGGGACCGGGCGGAATTCGCCGTAGGCATCCCAATGGGAGAACCGCCGGTTCAATGGTGGATGACTACATTCCATAAAAAAACCCAAAGCAGTAAACCTGATCGGGGTTTCAAAAAGTGGGACCGGGCGGAATTCGCCGTAGGCATCCCGATGGGGGAACCGCCGGTTCAATGGTGGATGACTACATTCCATAAAAAAAACCCAAAACAGTAAACCTGATCGGGGTTTCAAAAAGTGGGACCGGGCGGAATTCGCCGTAGGCATCCCGACGGGGGAACCGCCGGTTCAATGGTGGATGACTACATTCCATAAAAAAACCCAAAGCAGTAAACCTGATCGGGCTTTCAAAAAGTGGGACCGGGCGGAATTGAACCGCCGACACACGGATTTTCAGTCCTACTGTCTAACCTATCTAGTGTTCTCAGCTATTCTTATCTAGAACTAATATTAATTGACTTATGGGAATTATAACTATAAATTCTTATCAACAATTATCAATGGTTCTAACAATTTTGTTACCCCATTGTTACCCCAATTTTAATGCCATGCCTAAGAAAACCTTTACAGCTGCATTTATACAAGCAGTCAAAGTTGAAAAGAGAACTGAATATTTTGATAAAAAAACTTCTGGATTAGGTCTACGAATTTCACCTTCTGGAAACAAAACATTCTTCTATAGATACAGGCACAACAAAAAAATCCGGCGCTATAAAATTGGCAAGTTTTCAACTGTTTTGACATTAGCTAAAGCACGTAAAAGAGCAGATGAATTGCGATTAGAAGTTAAAAGCGGTGGAGATCCACAAGGTGAAGAACAATCTATTAAATCCCAATCACCACGAACCTTTGGAGAGCTTGTATCTGAATACAATGCAATCCATTTACCAACACTAAAAGAATCAACTCAAAATGATTATGAAAACAGGCTTAATATCATTTTAAAACATTTCAAAAAGGATAGGTATCTAAAAGACATTAGTAGAGGTGATGTTTTTAATTTTTTAGAATCAATCAAAGCGCCGGTTCAAGCGCAAAGAATACAGGCAATTTTATCAGGTGTAATGAACTTTGCTTTTAACAGGGAGTGGATAGAGTATAATCCGGCTACAAAAATTCAACTTTCATCAAAAAAGGCAAAACGGAATAAACCAAGAAAGAACATAGATTATTCAGAGAAGCAGATTTTAATACTATGGAGTGCCTTTGATAACTACAGTAAAGTAACTGGTTCACTTTTCAAGTTGCTTTTAGTATTAGGGCAAAGATTAAGTGAAACTAGAAAAATGAAATGGGATGAGTTAGACTTAAAAAATAATGTATGGTTTATTCCCGGCGCTAATACTAAAAACGGTAAAGATCATTATGTACCCTTAACAGAATTTGCTTTAGAAATCTTAGATGAAATGAAAACAATTAATGGTGGAAGTCCTTTTGTTTTTGAAAGCCCTCAAATCAAAGATAGACCAATTGGAAAATCACAAAAGGCAGCTCAACGTATTAGAGAAAGAACAGGAGTAGATGATTTCAACATTCATTCATTACGCACTACCTCGCTTACAAAAATGGCTTCTCTCGGCGTATCCCAACAAGTATTATCTAAAGTGTTTAATCATACTACAGATGGCGAAGGAAGCAGAATTACGGCTATTTATAATCAGTATGATTATGAGAAAGAAAAGAGAGAAGCTTTAAATAGATGGAATAATCATCTTATTCGAATTTTGAATCAAGAATCCGGCGCTAAAATATTAAAATTTGGTATTTAACTTATGTGCAATAATCTTATTTCAGACTTAAAATTCTTACACCAACAAATATTAAGTATTGATAAAAAACAACCTGAAGTAGCAAACTTACAAAGAATTGAACTCATCGAAATTATTAATGAAATGATTGCCTATTTAATAATTGATAATGAAAACGAATATGCTAAGCAAGTTCATGAATTAGCCTTGAACATAAAATTAAATTCTAATTGAGATGGAACTGATACTGAACTTCACTTCTTCTAATGAGCTAGATGAAAGGTTTGATTCGACATTCTCGGAAATCACTAAATATTACAATAGCAGTAAGAATAAGTTAGAAACTTTAAGCCACCTGATAATTGTCAAAGAAGAGCACAAAAGAAATTCAGAAAGATTAACAAATTTTTTTCAGAACCAGCTTGAGATAGCATCTTCTACAATTGAATTACTTAAAAAACCATATTTTAAAAATGGCTTTCTTTGTTCAATATTCACTGATGACGCTAACCTTTCACAAGTTGAAATTGAAACATTAGTTGATGGATTAATTGATAAACATAATTTTGTATTTCAAGGTATTGTAGATGGATTCCCACCTTTTGACGATGAAATTTCTCAACTTGCTAATCTTTTTAGCTTTATCGAAAATAAATTAATCCCTGAGCAAAGTTTTAGTAAGTCGTATTCAGCCTCTATCATAAAACTTACAGAACTGTATAATGAGAAACTTAAAAGGGAACAAGATCTTGAGATCATTCAATACATTATAAGTAAAATCATTTCTGATGAGCAGTATTTTAAATCATCAAGAGAATTGCACTTTATAGAAAGCGATACTGTAAAGTCATTTTTATTACGTAAGTCAATCAGAAAAAAAGAATTAGCGGAGCCGTTTTTAAATTTCTATACAAACTATCCTGATCGAAATTCTTTAAATCTTAAACAGATAATTGATTCGTTTAGTGAAACACTTGATAATCCAATTGAAGATCAAATTTCACAGAGACAAATAAGAAATTGGGTATCTGATTTTAAAGAATGGGAAAACAAATTGAAGTAGTTTTGAAATTAGCTTTCCGAGAAGAAAATTTCAGACTGCATACATTTGATAGCAAATGACAACCATAAATAATAATTGCTATCATGGATACACTTTTAAGACCAAGAGAATTAGCTGAACGCCTTTCAATCTCAATTCCAACTTTATACCGGAGATTAAAAGAACCTGATTTCCCAAAAAAGGTTCGCATTTCTTCTCAAGCGATAGGCTTCAAAGAATCTGAAGTGCAAGAATGGATTGAATCCAAAAAAGAAAACTAGAAAAGAAAAAAGCGCCGGTTCTACAAACCAAGCGCTAAGAATAATACTGTCTTAAGATAGTGTTAATTCAGTACAAATGCTTTTCTAAAAGAATAATACTATGGATTCAAACACCTACAAAACTCAGCTTCAAATTGTAGACGAGATACTTAGAAAGCAACCATTAACAATGCTTCAGGTTGCTATGATTACGGGTATTTATAGAGCCAATGTTTGCCGATACATTCGCAACCTTAGAAAACTTCAAAAAGTAGCTATAGTTAAGAAAGACTTTTGTCCAATCTCATTTCATTGTGCAGGGTTCTACTCAACGAATCCGGCGCTATTTCCAGACAATAACCAAATGGAGTTATTCAATGAAAAGAAATGATTTTCAAGCCTATGAGCACGGTCAAAAAGTAGCCTTGATTGAAAAGTCTTTAATTCATGGACATGATTTAATGCCTTTTATTGTCCAATGTATTCAATCAAACTATTCGCTATTCGATTTCGGTCTTTTTTTCGAAGGTTACAATAAAGAGAAAGAGCGGGAATAATGTATCTCAAAGTACCAGCAGAAATGGCTGAATTTGCACTAAGAGAGAGTCGGACAAGTGAAGTAATGGTTTACCTAGCTACACAGTTTTACTTCTCTGGAAAAGCCAAGACGGAGCCAAACCCCGTCAAATATTTATCTAACTATTTACCACTTAAAAAGAGAGCTATTTACAAACATTTTAATTGGCTACAACAAAGAAACTGGATAGGTAAAAATGAAAGTTTAGGTTGGTATCACTTTAGAGGATTTAATGCGGTTCATAATATTGAAGCATGGACGTTTTCGAGAGCAGTTAAAATGAAATCATCGGACTTACAACACATAAAACCTTTTTTGATGGCTGCTTTTATTATTAGCCTTGTTAAAACATGGAAGCGGGGTAAAGAGACAGAACGAAAAGAGAGACGTTCCGAGCAACTCTTTTACCCCGTTTCTCATTCAGCATTATCAAAGTTACTCAATATTTCAATTTCTACTGTTAAGCGTTATTTGAAAGCTGCTGAATCACTTGGATACATTAAAATTGAAGAAAACCTTATTAAGGTTACGAACATGACAAAACTAGATAAAAGACTAATTAATAAAACCGGTCTAACTTCAATTAATGTTGAATTACTTGGTTACTCTGATGAAAGAATTGTACCAATTGATCGTATTAGATTTAAAGACGGCTCACTTTACATTCAGGATCCAAATATCATTTACCCATTACTAGAATTAAAATCTAGGAGAGGTTTATCAAAATATAGGTAGTTTGAAATATAAGTTTATCTTATAGTGAACTATACAGCTAAAGACAATATTTAACCCCATTTTTTGTGTTATTGATATTTCTTGAAAGATCGTAATAATGCCAATTCCAATATATCAGACATCTATTTTTAAGAAGATCATGGAAGGCGGTAGCACCAAACCGTGGTTAGTTGAAGTTGAAACTCAACAAGGTTTTGAACCTTTTGTTTTAAAAATGTACAATCATGATCACCTTAAAAGTGCACCGGTACTAAAAGAACTTTTAGTAGCAAGTTTAATTCCTCAATTTGATTTAAAAACACCCGATTGTGCTTTAATTAATATCTCAAATGATTTAGTTGAAAATCTCGAAGACAAACAGGTTCAACAACTTAGAAACACAGATAATAATCCAAAATTTGCTACAAAATTAATTCACCCAAATTATCCATATTTAGAAGCAAAGCACTTTAGTATAATTGAGATGCATGAACTCGGATCGATTTATGCTTTTGATTGCTTAGTAATGAATGCAGATAGAAGATTTGGGAAACCAAATCTTTTGTTCGATAATAATAATAATATTAATCTAATCGATCATGAATTGTGCTTAAGACTAGATATTCCTAATATGAAGTTCGATCAGTTTATCAATTCGTACGATTACAAAAAACATCTGTTTTATAAAAAAATCAGTAACTCTAGAGGTGATGTTGCAGACCTTTTTGATACTTTTCATTATTTTTTAAGTCATCTAAAACTAGAAAAACTTACTGAAGTTGAATATACCCTAGAGGATCATGGATACGATACCGACTATTTTTTTCGTATTACAGATTACTTGAATGATGCAAAAAATAACGCTGCTAAATTTATGGCGCTTGTAATAGGCTCACTTAAGAAATGAACAAATTTGAAATATCAATATTGAAATATCGCCACTCTTATCACTTAGGAGAAGAGCTTAATATTGGTGTGCTAATTTATAGTTCGTCTATTAAAAAGTTAATATTTATTTACCCCCCAAAACTTCAACGTCTTAGCAATGTTTATCCAGACATTTCCCTATCACAAATTAAATCCTTTTTAAAAGATTTTGATAAACTAGTTGAAGGCTATAATAAGGCATTGATTTCAAATACGAGTTCTAATCAAAATACCTTGTATGATTTAAACTCGTCAAAGTTTAGTGAGCTTAACTCTATTATATCTTCAAAGCTATTACCTATTGATTCAAGTGCATTCTATTTTACAAAAGCTAAAAAGGGAACTACTGTTGAGCTAAGAAAGTATGTTGAATATCAAAGACAAGAACTACTTCAATTGTATAGTTCTAGACTAAGTCGAGAAAGAAAAAACGAAGAGTATGTTAATAACAAGATTGAGTCTTTTGTAAATAAAGAACCTGTATTAAAAAAGAACATAACTTCTGTTGTTTTGAAGAGTGAGCATTTTGAGGAGCAATACAAATATTGTTGGAAAAATCATCACAACAATATTATTACTCCTGTAAGTTTCGATTATACAAATCCAGCTTCGATTGATGAGAAAGCTTGGAAAATTCATGGAAAACTTGAGTCTTTCAAATCTGTAGTTGAACAATCTGACTATAAATTTGATTTGATTGTTACTTCTCCTAAGTCAAAAGATTTGTTCAAAAAATATGAGAACGCATTAAAGTTTTTAGAAACAATTTCTACTTCTAAAAGCATAATCCATGAGACTCATTTGGATGATTATTTCAAAAATGCTAAGAGCTTTTTGTTAAGTGCAAATTGATATGTAGGTATCTCTCAGATAAAGGGGTTCAAAAAATGCACCCCCCACTAACTGAAATCTAGTTACATCAAAATCTGAAACCGCTTATCATTCTTTTTTTTCTTTCCTAATCTAGTTAGGGTACCCCCCTTTAATTCTCTAGATGTTAAAGAGACACAAACCAATGGCTCTACCATTTTTTTGAGTAAGCAATTTTTGAAGGGGGGGTTAATTGATATACTTTTTTTCCGTTTCCTTGAAATTGAAATCTAAGAAAACGCCAAAACTACCTTTACTAGCTCCAGTTTTCCACCCCCCTCTAATTGTGGCATAACATTTACCCACAACCTTTTTTTTGCCAATCTTGTTTAACATTCGCCTGTATTTCTTAGCGTTTGATCTTGACAAATAACCAACTAGCAAATGGTCAATTTCTACACTCACCGCATTAGAATCATATTTATTGTAGTCATCCAGACTAAGTTCTGCAATACACGAATAATCCACCCCCTTTTTAGAATAACCGCCTACAATCCTTTTTAAGTTCTTTTGGTAATGGGATTCACCAACAACTTCAAAATCACAAACCCCTTTACCATGTAAAATTAAAATCTCATCTTTTCGGAATAATATTTTTAGCAATAAGATTACGATTAAAGCTAAAAGAACCCATAATAACCCAGTCATAGTATTTCCAGTATTGTATTGATTGATATTATAATTATAGCTGAAACTTATTTACAAGAAATTTTACTCATTTAGAATTAATCTAATTATTAGGGGTGAAGCTATTTGACATTATAGAGGGGTACATTTCAATAAGATCAATTTGAATTGATTGCACTAGCTTTTGCCCAATGTGAGAAAAATGAGAAAATGACAAGTTCCCACTACATAGAACCAGATCCTGGTCAGGTTACTTCTTTATCAGTAGATGATATTGATAATTACTATTACAGAGCGTTTAAAATGAATGTGCCTGTATTTATAAATGATTCTAAAGTTTTGATTCTAGAATATCATCAAAAAGAGCCTTTAGCCTATAGATACGGTCATTCTGCGATAGTGAGAGTCAAAAGCCTATAAGTACTAATGGTTTACTATGGCTTAAAATAGATAGGCGCTTAGAATAGCATTTAGTAATAATTAATCGAGTGTTTACCCTAATAAAATGGTTGGTTGATTGCGTTTCACTTTGGGCAAGTGGGTAATGATAATTGGGAAAATCTACCTTTCCAATTTCCCACTATTTCAGATTAGCAGTAATTAAAAAAGGGATAAACATTAGAGTCTATCCCTTGTAGCAATGGTTACACATTTATCTAAATGCATAATATTCTAATTTACATTTTCTGGATTCTGAAGCAATAAAAAAATATTGTAAGGAATAGCCTTGAAATAGATCATACTTAGCATGAGTGAAGTACAAAGAAAAGCAATAGAACGGGAAAGGGAACGAATGGGGTATGGGTTTTGGCGTACTATTCGCCCAATACTTGGATTAGTAATAGCATTACCTTTAATCGCTTGGGTTCTTATGATTATTCTAAATCAATAAAAAATATCTGTAGTAGTTAGTCGGACTTAAACCGTATTTAGTTTAATTCACATATTCGGCACAAAGTAGCGCCTTTAGTGATGATATTATTTCACTAAATAGAATGGGGTACTTAATACTCTGTTACCCCACTGTTACCCCAGAAACCATTTTATGGCAAATTGCACCCCAAACAAAAAAGCCTTGCACAGCGTTAAGTAATTGCTATACAAGGCTTTGAAAAAGTGGGACCGGGCGGAATTGAACCGCCGACACACGGATTTTCAGTCCGTTGCTCTACCAACTGAGCTACAGTCCC
>Ga0316208_1003824_pt1 | contig 10485 bp, 9 predicted proteins | sample 3monopyrite_MG_FD_204944 | JGI IMG/M metagenome (GOLD analysis project Ga0316208, IMG submission 204944) | Microbial mat bacterial communities from mineral coupon in-situ incubated in ocean water Damariscotta River, Maine, United States -... | ecosystem: Environmental > Aquatic > Marine > Coastal...
CAATAAATCTGGGGTACGGTGAGCAGAAACGACCTTGGATTCAAAAGGAATGCCAAAATCCTTGAGCATTTCACAAGCTTGGCTCATGACTTTCCAGTCACTATTACTGCCCATTACGACACCGACTACTGGCTTTTTCATTTCTGTAAATCCTGTTTATTAAATAAAAGTCGCATATTGTCTAATGCCGTTCAGTTAAGCAAAATAAATTTAAAGATTTGTTCCCTCCCCTTCAAGGGGAGGGCTAGGGTGGGGTGATTTAATTTATTCCCTCCCCCCTCTATCCTATAGCCCCCTCCCTGAGGGAGGGGGAATAAACATAAAGTCCTTAACTAAATGGCATTAGCATATTGCCTACATTTTAGGCGACAAAAAGAATCGGCAATTTTACCAGTTTATACGCCCAATGCCATGTTTTATCGTTGCTCATTTTTATACTCAGCTAAGTTAAAAAATATTTGCTTAATGCTAAGTAGGCCAATAAAGAAATTAATTGTTATACGTGAAATGCAACTAGCTGAGAATTTTTAGATTAAATTATAAGAAGTATTACCATACTCCTCATAAAAATATTGTTGACAAAGATTATCCCCGGAGTATGATTCTCGGGTGTCTTTGAGTTTTATGCTCAATCACAAACGAAAATGCCCGCGGTTGGACGCGGGCATTAACAACTTTAACCGGATAGGCAAACCTAGAGCCCAGTTAAAGACGCTTTATTAGCAAATTAAGTGTACTTTATGTTGGCAATCTGGGCTACCTCTATCAAAATTATGAGGTCCATTAAAATGGCACAAACAAAAAATATAACCTTAACGGGGGCATCAAAACGCACTTATAGCTTTCAGGCATTTCCATGGGGGACTAGCTTCAACCCTGCTGGCGCAGTATATGCCATTCTTAAGGAGGCACCGATAATGCATTATAGCGTCCTGTATATTGGCCAAACAGGAGATTTAAGAGAGCGCTTTGATGGCCACCATAAACAGGCTTGTTTTGACCGAAATGGCAAAACACATATAGCAGCTTATCCTGAGCCGACTGAATCACGTCGATTTAATGTCGAAGCAGATTTAGTGCGTAACTATAACCCGATTTGTAACGGCTAAAAGGAGTTGCGTAGGTGAAAGCGCAAATGAAACGGATTGAAGACTGTGCAGAAGTCCTGGCTGGACTTTCCTTAAAGGCGCGTGCGGAGCACGAGCCTCAAGGCACCCATCAGGTTATTTTAATGAAGCACTTAAAAGAAGATGTGCCCTATTCATACAATAGCGATCATCAACTTCGCATATCCACAAAAAAATCACTGGATCGTTACACAGTGACAAAGGGTGATATATTATTTACTGCCCGTGGTTTGCGTAACGAAGCGATTATGGTCGAAAATGTGCCCGAGAATACGGTTGCCTCTTCAGCACTCTATATAATACGTGGAAAAAACAATGTCGAAACCGGTTACTTATTTTGGATACTTAACCAGCCGCACATAAAGGCAAAAATAACCCAGGCTCGAACAGGTGCAGGAACACCGCTGGTACAACGTGCCGAGCTATTAGACATCGAAATTCCCGTACCCAATACAGAAATGCAAAATAAAGTCATATCCTTAAATAATCTGATGACAAAAGAACGGTCGTTACGAAACGACTTATTCGAACAAAGTAAATGTCTGCACAGAGCTATAGGCCAACAGATGTTTGAACAGATTCAGAAAGGATAAATAATATGAAAGATGTAACAGCAGGACGTGATATAACAATAGATGGCGACGTATCAATAACAAACACTGCAAACAGTGAGTTTAAGCCATTAAACGAATGTTCTAGTGATGAACTTTTTGACGAGCGTAGACATCGTAACGGTTTGCTTAAGGATGAGAGAAGAAAAAAGAATAGGAAAATATTTACATTTATTAAAATTGCATTTTTTGTAATATTAATTCTTGTGATTTGGTACTACTTTTCAAATAAAATAGATTTAATCATGTTTTTAGTCGCATTGTTGGGTGTTGTTCTGCCTGTGAGTACCGCGATTAAATTAAGTGAAGTGCAAACTATGTTTGAATTACGGCAAATCGCAGCGTTAAATGAAATTGCCATGTTGCTAAGAGAACGTGGCGTAGAATAGTTAAAGGAAAAATAAAGAATGACCGACCAAGCATCGCAAGACGAAATTAACAACATCCTCTGGAAAGCCTGTGACTCCTTCCGTGGCACGGTTGATGCGGTTAATTATAAAGACTACATCCTGGTGATGTTGTTTTTGAAATTCATCTCCGATGTCTGGAAAGATCATTATGCGGATTATGAAAAACAATATAAAGGTGATAAAGAACGTATCCTCCGTAGAATGAAACGCGAGCGTTTTGTTTTACCTGAGGACAGCTCCTTTTATTCTTTATATGAAAACCGTGAAGCAACCAATGTCGGTGAGCTAATTAATATCGCATTGGAAAATTTAGAAACAGAGAATAAAAAGAAACTACTGCATGTGTTTCAAGATGTGGATTTTAATTCTGAATCACGTTTAGGAAACACACGTAAACGTAACCATATATTAAAAAACCTGCTCGAAGACTTTAATGACGCAAGGCTAGATCTCAGACCCTCTCGCATTGGTAATTTGGATGTTATTGGTAACGCATATGAATTCCTTATAGGAAAGTTTGCCGCCGGTGCAGGTAAAAAAGCCGGTGAGTTTTATACCCCACCCGAAGTTTCTATTCTTGTGGCCAGATTACTTGCCCCGCAGCCTGATGAACGTATTTGTGACCCCGCCTGTGGCTCCGGTTCGTTACTTTTAAAATGTGCGAATGAAGTGGGCTCAGAAAACTATTCACTTTTTGGCCAGGAAGCCATTAACAGCACATGGGCATTGTGCATGATGAATATGTTCCTGCATAACGTAAATGACCCACGCATAGAACGCGGGGATACGTTATTAGAGCCGCGCCTGGTAGAAGATGATAAGTTAATGAAGTTTGATGTCGTCGTTGCCAACCCTCCTTTTTCATTAGCAAAATGGGGCGCAGAAGAAGAAGCTAAAGAAAAGAAAAAGTTCAATCGTTGGCATCGCGGTGTGCCACCAAAAAGTAAAGGGGATTATGCCTTTATATCCCACATGGTTGAAACCACCACCGAAGGCCATGGCCGAGTGGGTGTGGTTGTTCCACACGGCGTATTATTCCGTGGTGGTAAGGAAGGAAAAATCAGACAAGCCTTAATCGAAGAGAATCTATTAGATACGGTGATTGGCTTGCCTGCAAATTTATTTTTTGGTACCGGTATTCCAGCAGCGATACTTATATTCCGTCGTGATCGTGGAAAGAATACCGATGTATTGTTTATTGATGCTAGTCGAAATTTTGAAAAAGGTAAAAATCAAAATAATATTCGTGTTGATATTGAAGTAAGAAAAATAATTGAAACCTATCAAGCGCGTAAAGAAGTGGATAAGTATGCCTATGTTGCGAGGCGTGAGGAATTAAATGAAAACGATTACAATCTGAATATTCCGCGATATGTCGATACTTTTGAGCAAGAGGAAGAAATAGACATATTTAAGGTGCAGAAAAAAATAAATAATCTCGAAAGTGAATTATTAGAGGTTAAAAATGAGATGTCTAATGTTTTGAAGGATCTTTGTTTATGAAAGGGACTCCAAAAAATTGGGAATTATGTTCTGTAGAGGACTTAATGAGGTTCGAGGGTGGCTCTCAACCTCCTAAATCCACATTTAGCTCAATAAAATTAGAGGGGTATATACGGCTTATACAGATTAGGGATTATAAAACAGATAAATATTTAACCTTTATCCCTAAAAACTTAACACGTAAATTGTGTACAAAAGATGACATTATGATAGGTAGATATGGTCCACCTATTTTTCAAATATTGAAAGGAATAGAGGGTGCTCATAATGTTGCTTTAATTAAAGTTATCCCTAATAAAAATATCGTAAAGCAATATGCGTGGCATTTTTTGAAGAACCCATATTTATTTAAGTTTATTGATAATTTGTCACGAAGATCATCTGGTCAGACGGGAATAGATATGGATGAATTAAAGGCATATCCTTTACCTCTGCCTCCCAAAATAGAACAAAATGAAATCGTACATATTTTAGATGTGTGGGATGAGTCAATCTTTCTTTTAGAACAATTAGTGGATGAAAAAGAAACTCAACGAAAAGGCTTTATGCAACAACTACTCAGTGGAAAGTATCGGTTTTTTGGGTTTGATAGGTTATGGGATAAAGTTAAGCTAGAAGAAATTATTGTGCCTATTTCTAGATCAATTACAAAGCCAGATAGCCGATATAGAATACTTGGTATTAGAAGTCACTTTAAAGGTACTTTTGAAAAGTATATTGATGATCCAAAAACTGTTGCAATGGAAGAATTGTATATAGCAAAAGAAAACGATCTAATTGTAAATATAACATTTGCATGGGAAGGTGCTATTGCGATTGTTCCGAAAGAACATGATGGTGGCCTTGTTTCACATCGTTTTCCTATGTACCGAGCTATAGAAGAAAAAATAGATTTAGATTTTCTGCGTTATGTCGTAATTCAACCACGATTTAAATATCTTTTAGGTGTTATTTCACCTGGTGGTGCAGGTAGAAACCGAGTGTTAAGTAAAAAGGACTTTTTAGAACTTGAAATATTATTACCAGAAATAGATGAACAACGAAGAATTGGTCAAGTACTAAGAACAGCTGATAAAGAAATTGAATTATTACATCAGCAACTTGAGGCTTTTAAAGAACAAAAAAAAGGCCTAATGCAACAACTGTTAACGGGTAAAAAACGCGTTAAGGTGAAGGATGTTGCTTGATGGGAGTAATGGACTTACTGCAAGAGATTGTCGTATTTGTTCCGAGTCATTGCGAGCGTAGTGAAGCAATCTCCAGAAAAGTGGTACTGGCTATGAGATTACCGCGGTCACTTTGTTTCCTCGGCAACTGCGTCCTGCGTTGCTCTACCTCCTGCGTCCATGCAGTCGTCGTAATGACGTTTCGTATAGAGATATTGATTTGTGAGAAAAGTCTCACTATAATGTATTTAACACACCCGCCACGCCTATCCGGTTTCGACCGTGAAGCGCAACCATGGCGGGTTTTTTATGTCTGTCGTAAAAGTACAGCAGCATGATTTACGATAAACAGCCGCTGGCTATTGATGAACAAGTAGTACGTCTTTCTTCTCGTGGTTTAGAAATCACGGATACTAACCGTGCGTCACATACTCTTGAGCGTATTAGCTATTACCGTTTAAGTGCTTATTGGTACCCTGTTAAAAATACTGATAGCAGTTTTAGTGCTGGTGCAAACTTTGATGTTGCACTTCAACTTTATGAGTTTGATCGCCACTTACGTTTATTGGTAATGGATGCTATTGAACGAGTTGAAATTTCGCTACGCACATCCATTACGTATACCTTATCGCACACTTACGGTGCTTTCGCGCATACGGATTCTGCTAATTTCCGACGACATTTTCGACATGATCGGTGGATAGAAAAAGTTGAGCATGATTCGCAATATGCTCAGGAAGACTTTGTTTCACACTATAGAAACACTTATGATGGCTTCCCAACGCTTCCAATTTGGATGGCAACCGAAGTTATTAGCCTTGGTGCTTTATCTCGTCTTTACGAAGGTATGCTTCATGGCGATCAATTAAAAATTTCTAGTGATTATCATATTCAACCCGTGGTTTTACGTGCTTGGTTACGGACGCTTACTTATATTCGTAATGTATGTGCCCACCACGCTAGACTTTGGAATCGTCAACTCGCGGTTGCTCCTGAATTACCTCGTCACGATGAACAGTGGCAAGCACCGATTACTCCAACTAACCAGCGCCTTTTTGCCGTGTTACTTATTTTACGACAAATGATGGCGCACCATCACCAAGGTGTGCATTGGCAACAACGTGTATCAGAATTATTAGAACTCATCGCGGCTAAAGATTATTGGCGCATTGCTATGGGCTTGCCGGAGGATTGGCAAAATCATCCACTTTGGAACCGAATAAATGTTGATTAATTTAAACAATCTATGTTTTGAAACTCCTTCTCCCTTAGGGAGAAGGTTGGGATGAGGGTGAAAGATGTATGTTTATTTGGTCGTAATGCAGTGATGGTTACTAGGAGTAGGTAGTGGCTTTATCTTATTTGGAAGATTTAGATTCTCAAGTCCCCGCAATTCAGTTATTGCATGCCTTAGGCTGGGAGTATTTATCGCAGAGTGAAGCGTTGGCATTGCGTAATAACCGTAAAGATCAGGTTATTTTAACGGGTATATTACGGCCCTGGTTGGAAAAAAATAATCATGTTCATGCTAAAGGTGAAATTTATCCTTTTAATGATGCCAATATTCATGAAGCCATACGCCGTTTAGTTGAAGAACCTTTCGATGGCATAGTTCGTACTAATGAAAAAATTTATCATTTGTTGACCTTAGGTACGAGCCTTGATCAAACCGTTAATAATGATCGTAAAGGCCGATCATTAAAGTACATTGATTGGCAGCATCCGGAAAATAATGTTTACCATGTAGCAGATGAATTTAGTGTTGAACGCCGGCGCTCACATGATACTCGTAGGCCGGATTTGGTTTTATTTGTTAATGGCATTCCCTTTGTTGTGATTGAATGTAAACGCCGTGATAAAGATGTTCAGTCGGGTGACAAACAAATTGATAAAGCGGTTAAACAGATTATTACTTACCAGCGCGAAGATGAGGTTCCTCATTTATTTACGTATGCCCAAATGGTGATGGCAACCAGTGTTAATGACATTCTTTATGCGACTACAGGCACTGCCCGAAAGTTCTGGAGTGTGTGGCGTGAAGAAGGTTTTAATGAAGAGGTTATTCATCAATCAGCCAATAAACGACTACCCGTTGAGGTTGAAGAAAAAATTTTCACACCGTTAGAAGAAAAATCAAAAAAAGCCTACCAGGAAGCACGAAATCACTTTAGTGAATTATGGCAAGAAGGGGATCGCTTACCGACCGAGCAAGATCGTGCCATGTGGGCGATGTTACGTCCTGAACGATTAATCGAATTAATGTATGGCTATATTGTGTTTGATGCCGGTGTACGTAAGGTTGCACGTTATCAACAATACTTTGCCGTGAAAAAAACGCTTGAACGTGTGAGTAAAGGCAATCTTTTAGAAGAAGGCCGCCGACAAGGTGGCGTTATATGGCATACCACAGGAAGCGGAAAATCGTTGACTATGGTTATGCTGGCGAAAGCGTTAGTGATTCATCCTAATATAACTAATCCAAGGGTCGTTTTAGTTACGGATAGAATAGATCTTGATGATCAAATTTGGGAAACTTTTGAAGCTTGTGGTAAATCAGCTAAGCGTGCTAAGTCGGGTGAAGAGTTAATGCGCTTACTCAAAGAAGGTAAAGCCAGCATAATAACAACAGTGATCAATAAATTTGATACCGTGCAGAATAAGTATGGCCTTAAAGATACAAACCCGAATATTTTTGTTTTAGTGGATGAAGGGCACCGTACAAATTACGGTGCAACCCATGCCATTATGAAACGGGTATTGCCAAACGCATGTTATTTAGCTTTTACCGGCACGCCTTTGCTGAAAAAAGAAAAAAATACCGCACGTAAGTTTGGTGGTTTGATTCACAGCTACCCTTTACGACAAGCAACCATTGAAGATAAAGCGGTGTTGCCTTTGCTATATGAAGGACGCATTGCCAATTTAGAAATAAACAAAACTGCAATGGATGCCTGGTTTGATCGTTTAACAGAAAACTTAACGCAGAAACAACAAGCCGATCTTAAACGTAAGTTGGCATCTAAAAAAATGATTCATGCCACAGAGCAACGCATTGCATTATTGGCTTATGATATTAGCAAACATTACAAAGATAATTTTCAGGGGACGGGTTTAAAAGCTCAGCTTGCTACAGACTCACGAGTTAATGCAATTTTGTTTCGTCAGTATATGAATGACTACAATATGGTGAGTTGTGAAGTCATTATGTCTAAGCCAGACACGCGTGAAAGCGGAGACACCATTGAGGAAGAAGATTTACCGTTAGTCAATCGCTTCTGGAAAGAAATGATGGATCGTTTTGGAAATGAAGAAGATTACGTTAATCAAATTAAAGCATCATTTGGCCGTGAAGATGGTGTTGATATTCTAATAGTTGTGAGTAAGTTGCTTACAGGGTTTGACGAACCAAGAAATACGGTACTTTATATTGATAAACAATTAGAAGATCACAGTATTTTACAGGCCATTGCTCGTGTTAATCGTCTTTTTAAAGACAAAGATTACGGCTACATTATTGATTACCGTGGTGTTTTAGGGAGTTTGAATGAAGCCATGAAAACTTATGATTCACTTGCGGGTTATGATGCAGAGGATCTTATGTTAGAGGGTGCGGTTATAGATACGCATGAAGAAGTGTCTAAATTACCACAAATTTATTCTGATTTGTGGAGTGTATTTAAAGAAGTTAAAAATAAACATGACAATGAATCAATGGAGCGACACTTAGCTGCGGAAGATAAACGCGAAGAATTTTATGAGGCATTAACGGCTTATCAAAAAATATTAATGGTGGCATTAGCGACAGAACATTTTTATGAAGATGTTACTAAAGATCGCATTAAGAACTATAAGGATGATTTGAAAAATTTCCGTAGTTTACGTTCATCTGTTCAGCAACGTTATGCCGAAACTATTGATTTTGCTCAATATGAAAGACAAATCCGCAAGGTGATGGATACTCATATTCAAGCGCCTGACGTTGGTATTGTTACAGAGTTACTTAATATTTTTGATGCAGAAGCTTTTGATGCAGAAGTCGGAAAGAAAGAAGGTAAAGCAGCAAAGGCCGATACGATAGCCAGCAGAGTTAAAAAGACCGTTATCGAAAAAATGGAAGAAGATCCCGTCTTCTATAAAAAATTTGCTGATTTGATACAGCAGGCGATTAATGATTATCGTCAGGGTCGAATAGATGAATCTGAATACTTACAATGTGTTACTGATTATATGGAAACGATTCGTCGTGGACATGATGTTGATATTCCAGTTAAGTTAGAAGGACATGGAGAAGCACAAGCCTATTTTGGTATTTTGAATGAAGTATTAGTTTCTGTTGAAGAGCCTGAGTTAAAAGTTGCCGAAGAGTCTGCGCAATATGGTAAAGTGGCTGTACCTTTTGATCTAAATGAAGTTGCGGCTATGTCGCTGGATCTTGAGGGGATTATTGCTAAGCGAAAAATTCGTGACTGGATGCACAATGAAGACGTTATTAATAAAATCCAAATTGATATTGATGATTATTTATATGATATTAAAAATAGTGGAAAAATGAAGTTAAGTACAAGTGATATGGATAATATTATGGAACGTTGTATTGGTGTTGCGAAACGATTGGCTGGTAATTGATGATGGTAGATGAGGTGTTATGGGGCAGAACTAAAATTCGCTATAACTATGAGTTTAAAGATCGTAAAACATTGGCAATACATGTTCATCCTGACCTTAGAGTCGCTGTTGATGTACCTCGTGGTACACATCTTGATAAGGTTAGAGATAAAGTAATAAAACGTGGCAGCTGGATTAGAAAAGCATGGCGAGAGTTTGAGCTTTATTTACCAAAACAACCTGCAAGAAAATATATTAATGGGGAATCACATCGTTACTTAGGGCGACAATATCGTTTAAAAGCCAGAAAAGGAAAATTAGATTCTGTTAAATGTTATCTGGGATATTTTCAGGTGACTTGCAAGCAGAAACCGACGCCACTTAAAGTAAAAAAATTACTAGATAATTGGTACACGGAAAAAGCTAATTTGATTCTTCATAAGCGTTATGAACTTTGTTGTAACAAAATCAAACAGTTAGGCACAGAACAAGCTCCTTTAACGATACGCGCGCTAAAAACCCGCTGGGGGAGTTGCACTAAAGCAGGTAGAATCATTCTCAATCAAGAGCTAATAAAGGCGCCAACTGAATGTATAGATTATGTGATTATGCATGAGCTATGCCATTTAAAAGAACATAATCATGGGCCAAAATTTTGGAAATTGTTACGAAAAATTCTGCCTGATTATAAAGCTAGAAAAGAAAGATTAAATCTTTGTGCTGATATTTAGATGGCTTTTATTTATGCCGTTTTGGCTATTGTTTGAATAAATTTCTTCAATTTTGTTGCCGATTAAAGAATATAAGCCAAATCATCAGCTAAATGATGGTTTGGCGAGTAAAAAACGCGCTGGTGTCAGGGTATAAAAAAATTTTGCTTTAAGGGGAACTTCGTTTAAAGTTAGGACTCGTATTGCAACTTGCATAGAATTTTTCCGGATATGAATTAAATCATCTTCAGATGACATATTGTTAAAAATTAGGCTAGAATACTCACATGATGAAATCTGTACTGACATATTTAACTATTTTGGCAATCACTGTATTGCCAGTAGAGTTGATC
>Ga0316208_1003825_pt1 | contig 10483 bp, 7 predicted proteins | sample 3monopyrite_MG_FD_204944 | JGI IMG/M metagenome (GOLD analysis project Ga0316208, IMG submission 204944) | Microbial mat bacterial communities from mineral coupon in-situ incubated in ocean water Damariscotta River, Maine, United States -... | ecosystem: Environmental > Aquatic > Marine > Coastal...
GCCGCCGATCGCCGGCAGAAAGTGGACTTCACCGCCGGGCGAAACTTTTTGGAACAGTCCCAAACCGCTGACTCGCCCGCTGACGGAAACGCTTAACCCAGACCGGAGTTCGTCCCCTTCGCAAAGGCGATCGGCGATACCGGGAAACAGGTCGTCCAGACACGAGATCGCCTGCCGGACTGACGCCGCTTCGACCTCAACCGTTTCTGCACCGTCAGCCAGACTGCGAAACTGCGGAGGAATGAAGACGGTGATCATGGTCTTGTCCGTGCGGAAGTCGTTTCAAACGCGGTGGGTATCGGCGAGTCACGCATCACCGCTCACTTTGACTTCGCCGGCGCGATCAGCTGCTCAACACTTTCGATCAGTGGCCGGATCGAACGCTTGCTGATCTCGCCCTTCTCAAACGCGAAGTTCTTCACCGCCTGCTGATCACGATAGAGGATAACCGTTGTCGCCGCGTCTTCGTGAAGATTGTGACACGATGCTCCGACGATCGCGGTCGTCGCCGCCGTCAGTGGCATTCTGATTTTCTCGTCAAAGGCCATCGTCTGGAGGATCGGCACGGCGCGAGCGGACTCGTCCGTCACGAGGACGCCGAAACTTCGCAAACCACTAACACGATTGTCATCGACGATCGCGTCGAGCGATTTCAGCAGTGTGGCGATCTTCGGGTCGGACTTCTGAATCAGCACCATGACGACCGGCCGGCTTCCGTATCGACAAACGTAGCAGACCGATCGATTTCGGTGAGGCCCCGTGACCGCTCGCACGAAAAACTGATGGATCGTCGAGCCGATCTTCGGACCGGATTGAACTGTTTGTCGGGGCTCCGCTTTCGAGGCGGGCTGCGAGGTTGCCGCCGCTGACGATTTTTCTCCGCTTGCTTGCGAGCTTTGCAACAGGGGCACGATCAGCGAAATGCCGGCCAGCATCGCGCAGTAGCCGATCAGCTTTTGCAACCAGAGGCGGCAGGTACTTTCCTGAAAACGCTGCATGAACCACTCCGAACCTCATCGCGGAGAAACAACGCCCGACATAGATCGTGCGTCGCGACGTTGACGAGCCAGCTTACGTCCCTCGGGATTAGCAGGCAAGACGGTACTGGGACACGAGCTGCACTGCCGTGCAAGAAAAGTGTGCCACTGGCTTTGCCAGTGCCTGTTCGAAACGATGTCTACCAACAATGCCACACTGGCAGAGCCAGTGGCACACTTTTGCGTCAGTCACCAGGCTAACGGTCGGCTGCCAGATATTCTTGCGTAGAGGCGCGAGTTTTCCGGAGACAGCTTCACCGAGCGGCCTGCATGTCCTGGTTCAGGATGGCCTTCTGGTACTCGCGGAACGTCAGGTTCTCGAATGCCGGATCACCGACTTTGCTTTCCCAGTGCTGGATGCTCTGTCGATCGATTTTTTCCAGTTGCCACGCGAAACGGTGATCAGCCTGCAGGAGCATGGGCTGGTCAAAGTCGACTCGAAGCTGCACTTTGACAGGCAGAACTTTGTGCTGACGGAGGCTCTCGTTCAGCTTCATTCGCGGAGCGGGATACAGGCTCCGAGGGTGCATGACATGATTCAACTTCGCCGTCCAGTCGGCATACTCCATGTAAGCATTGACGGCTTCTGGAATCGGAGTCGTCCCGCAGTTGACGTGGTATTCCAGCTTCGGACTGTCCAGATCAAGCAGCAGCGAATTCTGCTGAAAGGTGTACTGGAACGTCGGGTTCAGCTGAAACTGCAATGAAGTTGCGATCGTCGCTGACTCTCGGTCGTTGCGGCTGAGCAGGCGTTCGGCGTGGCTGCTGGTTTCATCACGAGCCGACGCCAGCATGCGGTCGATCTCTTTGAAGTCGATGGTCGTCTTGATCAGCTTGCGACCGTTGAAGATGACGAACCTCTGGTGAGCCGGTTCGAAAATCGTGACTTCGCCGGCCGTCTTCAGCCAGTCAAACACGCGCCCGGCGTGAAAGATCGTCAGGCTGCGAGCAACGACCTCGCCCTGCATCTTGCCTGGCTCGGGGTTCTGCGGCGGGATCGACACTTCCGTGTAAACACGAAACTGCTGAGCCGACGCCGTTGAGTTCAAAACAGTGGAGTTCAAACCCGCGACGATGGCCAGAATCAGGCCGAAGATGATCGATGATCGTTTCATGGCAAACCTTGCTCTCAACTCAGGAAGAAATCCCGTCTCAATTTATGTCCCGCAGCGAAACCGGCTGACCGCCAGTCTGCTCGCTGTTCAGTGATGCCAGTACGAACCGCACAACATCGAGGTTGGTTTCGTGAGTGACCGAAGGTTGTCCCGACTCGAATGTCCGAACGATCTCGCGACAAAGGTTTCGATAGGCGAACCGTGTCGACACGGTTTCCGACACGACTCCGTCTTCGCAGTACGCCACGAAACCGTACGAAGTGACTCCCGTCCGATTTCCTCGGACCGTTCCAATGCGGCCGTCAGCCCAGACTCCGGTGACGACTTCCGCTTCTTCTGACCAGGTTGTCGAAACGGTTTCGCAGCCGCTGCCCAGCAACTCGAACAGCAGCTCCACCGAATGAATTCCGTAGTGGAACAGGCCGGGGTTTCCGTCCGCTCGTTTCGCCGGCCCGTAAGTGATCGCTCCGTTTGTTCTGCCGAGTTGCTGGTTCTTTAACGCCGATTCCTGGACTTCCCGACTGAATCGCAGAGCCGAGCTGTTCAGCAGCGTTGTTTCATTCTGTTGAGCGAGTTCGACGATCGTTGTGGCATCGCTGATTGAACACGCGAAAGGCTTGTCGACGAATGTTGGCATCTGTGCTTCGAGAAACGGTCGAGCTCGTTCGAGGTGGCAGTCTCCACAAAGTGACAGAATCAGCACGCCATCGATTTGTTCCATCAGTTCTTCGCGGCTGTCGACAATGGCCACGCCGATACTTTCCAGTTCGGCCTGAAAACCAGGTATCCGTTCCGGAGCCATCTCAGAACCGCCGGACCAGGCAGCGACAACCTGCGCACCGTCTACCCATTGCTCACGATCGACCCCCGCGTGATTAAACCGGCGCGAGAATTCGATCGAGTGCGACGAATCAAGATCGACGATACCCAGCCGCAACATTGTTTGATCTGAATGTGGAGAGGATTCGGGGAGGGATCAGCACGTGAATCGACGAAACACCCAACCGCGAGCGCGCACAAAACCGGCGACGGTGATGGTGTGTCTTTTTCGAATGGTGAGTGAGGATTCTTGTGAGCCGGACGGCTCGCGAAGTGAGGCCCGGATGGACCGATATTTCATCGTGCGGGCGTTGGGATGCCCTGAGAGGAACGGCACGATATTGCAGGATCAAAAATACCGCAATGCGAATCGCGAGACCGCAGTTCATCTAATTCGGGCGGCTAAGCTGTCGGCGTCAACCCGCTGGGCAATGCGGTAGGCTGGGTCAAGACCCAGCAATCGTGCCAAGCTGGGACACGTCCCAGCCTACGTCACTGAAGAAGATCTGCCTACTCACTCGCGACGTTGACGAAGACTTTCAGGGCATTGCCGGATTCCAGGAGGGTCATCATTTCCTGGTAGTTGTCGAGGCCTTCGACCGGGTTGGTCAGGATTCGCTCGGTGACGCCGGGGAACATCTGCTCGCCCAGGGAGAGGTCGGCGATGCCCTGTTCGAAGTGCTTCCAGTTTCCGTTAACCGTGCCGACCAGGAGTTTGTTGCCGAGGACCCATTCCTGATTGATCTTGTCGGCCGGGACTTCGACCTGTGCATCGCCGCCGGTGACACTGCTCCAGATGAGCGCTCCGTTGAGGCCGAGGAACTCCATCGACTGAAACGCCAGTTGGCTGCTACCGGTGGCTTCGAAGATAATGTCGGGTCTTTTGCCTATCTCTGCGATCAATTCCTGTGGAGACTGTTCTTTTGTGCTGACGTAACGGGCTCCGTACGCCGTGGCGATTTCAGCTTTAAGATTTCCTTCGGCAGTACCTCGGGCAAACGTGAAGACGTCGAAGCCGCGGAGCGAGAGCATCATCGTGGCCAGCAGACCAATCTGACCGCTGCCCATCACGAACGCTGTCGTCGGTTGCCAGACCTGGAGTCTCTGCTGAGCGAGATTCGCCTGTTCGAGTCCTTTGGCCACAACGCTGGCGGGTTCGGCAAGGACGCCGATGTGCTTCAGGCCGTCGGGGACTCGAACGAAAAATTGTTCTTCGTCGACGAAGTATTCGGTCAGGTATCCATGCCGCAGGTTAATGCCGCGTTCGAAGTAGATTTCATCACTGGTGATATCGTTGCGGCCGATGTCGTCGTAGATCGACGTGCCGGGGCGTCGGACCGTGCAGGCAACGTAGTCACCGGGTTTTACTTTTCGGACGGCGTCGCCAACTTCGAGAACCTGGCCGAAGACTTCGTGTCCGATGATCAGGAAGTTGTCGCCATCTGGCGATTTGCCGTAGAGCCCGTCATTGACTTCCCGGTCGGTCGCGTCGACTCCGACCTGCAGGACCTTGACGAGGACTCCGCGGCCGTTCGCCACGCTGCTGAGTTCAGGTTTTGGGATGTCGACAAGATGAACGCTGTTCTTCTGCGGCGGCTTGACGGCGATAGCTTTCATGGGATTACTCGAAGTCTCTTAGCAGTACGCTTCAGGATGAATTATCTGGGTAGGGTATGTCGAGCGAAGCGCTGGCGTACCATTCTGGGGGACGGTGAATGGTATGCCGGCGCAGCGCTTGTCATACCCTACGGTGGGTGTCAACGACTTCTCTATTCCCACTCGATTGTGCTGGGGGGTTTGGAGCTGACGTCGTAGACGACTCGGTTGATGCCTCGGACCGAGTTGGTGATCCGTGTCGAGATCCTTTGCAGCACGTCGTGAGGCATGCGGAACCAGTCGGCTGTCATGAAGTCGCTCGTCGTGACGGCTCGAATGACGATCGTGCTTTCGTAGGTGCGGGCATCGCCCATGACCCCGACCGACTGAATTGGCAGCAGCGCGGCGAAGGCCTGACTGATCTCGCGGTAGAGCCCCGCGCTGTGCAGTTCTTCGATGAGGATCGCGTCGGCTTCTCGGATGATGGCGAGTCGTTCTTCGGTGACTTCACCCAGGCAACGAACGGCCAGTCCAGGGCCGGGGAATGGATGCCGCCATACGAGATGTTCGGGCAAGCCGAGGGCAACGCCCATTTGCCGGACTTCGTCTTTGAAGAAGTCTCGCAGCGGTTCGATCAGTTCGAAGCCGAGTTCTTTGGGCAGACCACCGACGTTGTGGTGAGCTTTGATTGTGGCTGCAGGACCGTCGGCGCTGGCACCGGATTCGATCACGTCGGGATAAAGTGTGCCTTGAGCCAGGAACCGGGAATCGGGGATCGACAGCGCTTCTTCTTTGAAGACATCGATGAAAAGTTTGCCGATGATCTTTCGTTTTTTCTGAGGATCAGACTCGCCGGCCAGCCCGTCGAGGAACAGCTTGCGAGCGTCGGCAACGTGCAGGTCGGTTTTGAAGTGCTCGCCAAAATGCTCTCTTACTTGCTCGGCCTCGCCTTTTCGCAGCAGCCCATTGTCGACGAAAATGCACGACAACTGATCGCCGATCGCTTTATAAAGAAGCGCGGCGACGACGGACGAATCGACTCCGCCTGAGAGTCCGCAGATGACTCGACCGTTACCGACTCGTTCGCGAATCGCGGCGGCTTCGCGTTCGATCAGCGATTCGATTTTCCACGTGCCTTCAGCGCCGCAGATGCCTCGGACAAAGTTGCTCAGCAGTTGGCCGCCGAGTTCAGTGTGAGTGACTTCGGGGTGAAACTGCAGGCCGTAGATTTCTTTCGACTTGTGCTGAACGGCCGCGTGCGGGCACGTTTCTGTCGTCGCGATCGAGTTGAACGATTCGCTGAGATTTTCGACCTGGTCGCCGTGGCTCATCCAGACGCGAGACTCGGCTGAAATGTCTTTGAAGAGTGCGTTGTCGCCTTTCGCCTTGCAGACGGCGAGACCGAACTCGCTCGATTCGCCGGGCTTGACCAGGCTGCCCTGAGACCGGCAGGCCAGCTGCATTCCGTAGCAGATTCCGAGTACGGGAATGCCGAGGTCAAAGATCCCAGGATCCGGCTGAGGAGCACCTTCGCCGTAAACACTGTCTGGCCCGCCGGAGAGAATAATGCCCTTCGGATTGATCTCACGGATCCGTTCCGCAGAAAGATTATGTCGGACCAACTGGCAGTAGACGTTCTCTTCACGGATTCGGCGCGTGATGAGCTGGGCGGTCTGGCCGCCGAAGTCCAGTACGAGAATCTGGTCTTCTGTCGACAAATCGACGCCGATTCCAGCGATCTCCGACGACGCGGGAGTGGCCGAACTGGAAGTAGCAGGCTGAGACGTTGCCGTCATGGTTGGGATCTTTCGCTGCCGCTGGGGTATGTCCGCAGCCGAGCCGGTGCACAGGCCGAGCAAGCATCCTGCAGAATCCGGCCGCCAGAAACGAAAAATACCCCCGAAGCGTCGGGGGCAAACAGATGATGCTACAGCCTGGCGATTCAAATTCAATCGAGGAGAGGGTGCTGGCCTGGCCGGTTCGCAGCGACACTATTCTGGCCGCCGAAGACAAGGATTCTGGTAGCTCGACTATCCGAGTCGAGTCCTCACATCAGCCCCGACTCGGAGAGTCAGGCTACAGAATCACAGTTTTGCTTCTGGACAAACTCGAACTAAGGATCAGTCCCGAAATAACTTCCCGATTTCCATTGCCTTGTTTGACCCGAAGCCGCAGGCGATGGTGTTTTGAATGCGTGCCAGCGTCTGAAACGCGGGCGCCTTCGGCTTGCGGTCAAACAAGGAACTTATTTCAGGACAATTCCTAAGCGGCGCGGCGGATACCCGTATCTTCGTCGGACGAATCGCCGTCGGAGTCAGTCTGAGCGGACGAGATAGGGATCAGCACTGGTTCCTCGTCGTCAGCATTCGGCGTTGACTGGTTTGCGATTGGGGCGTGCGATGTTCGAACCAGTAACGACAACGAGCCTGTCGGATCGAGCCTGGCGATGCTTGACGTGAGTCGCTCTGCCAGAAAGACCAGCTCTTTGTGCCCGAATGTTCGAGTGCCGACGCAGGTGACTAACACAAACCCGCACGCCAGCGATGCAATCAGGCCGCTGCTGATCCAGACTCCGACGACAGCGGCGGCGGCGCACAGTCCGTACATCAGCGCGAAGACGCCCAGGACTTTCCAGACAGAGCGGCCGGCGTCGAACAGGCAATGGTGAAAGTGCTCGCGGTCGGGAGCCATGATGCCCTTGCCGGTTTGGGCTCGGCGGATGATGGCCATCGTCGTGTCAAACGCCGGGATGATCATAATGGCCAGCGGGATCGCGAGTCCGTATCGACCATCAGCCATTCGGCAGGCGCTGAGCGTGAGGGCTCCGAGCAGATAACCAATTGTCATGCTGCCGGCATCGCCCAGAAAAATCGACGCGGGTGGAGCGTTGAAGATGGCGAATCCGAAAACACTCGCGACCAGCAACAGGCAGACCGTGGCCGTCGCCGCGTCTCCATGCAGAGTGGCGATCGCGGCTAACGTCGCGAAGCCGAGGATGCCCTGCAGCGAGGCCATCCCGTCCATTCCGTCCAGCAGGTTGACGGCGTTGCAACAGGCGACCAGCCAGAACACGCAGAAGATGCCGACCAGGATGCCAGATGAAATCTCGAAACCATCGGCGATGTGCAGCACATCGATCGGCTGGACGGTGACGACATAAGCGACAGCGGCGATTACCTGTACGACCAGCTTGGTTTTGGCGCGGACCGGCCAGATGTCATCGATGATTCCCAGAACCCACACGCCGGCAGCTGTTGCAAGCAGCGCGGTTGTGGAGTCGGAAAGCGAATTCGCGAATTCAGTGTTGGAGGCGTATCTGAATGCGAACACGATCGCAAAGGCTGCAAAGACGGCGATCCCGCCCAGCGCGGGCACAGGAATCGCGTGTTGCTTCCGCCCACCGTCCGGGACGTCAAGCAACCCTGCACGATTGCCGGCGAGGCGCGCAGCAACAGTTAGAACGGCGCTCAGGCCGGTCGTGGTGAGGAACAGTCCGATCATTCCGTTGATCGACTTCCGATATGTAGGAGAGGGGAATCAGTATGGAGTCGAGGAAATGACTCGCGGAGAACGCAGAACGCGCTATGTGAAGTGACGTTGGTCGAGTTCGGAACCGGCCCGGTTTCCAGCATGAACCCTGCTGACAGCTTGGGATTTGAAGCTATTGGGGCTTCGCGAGTTACCCAGTTGTCAGCACGCAATCGGTCGAACATCCATGATCGACGCGAAATGCGGGCGAACCATCGCCGATACGGAAAACCAGTGCAAGATGGATTCTGGCACATCCTTCACGCTCTGAAACTCAATCGGTCCGCTCGACTCCTCGAAGTCCGGGCAGTACTGTCCAGCGGGTTGAATTTATGGTTGGGCATCAATCTGCTACACCATTCGCGAAAGATAATTGCTGACGATTTTCAAATCACACCGAGAGGAATCCACAATGAAACGACTTACTTTTCTGGTCGCACTGGCGATCTCCGCAACGACACTTACCGCAGGTTCGGCATCCGCAGGCGACGGATGGAAGTCGCTCTTCGATGGCAAGACGTTGAACGGCTGGACTCAGAAGAACGGCACGGCGAAGTACGAAGTGGTCGACGGGACTATTCACGGGACGACGAAGGAAGGCAGCCCGAACTCGTTTCTGTGTTCGAACAAAGAGTACGGCGACTTCGAACTGGAATTCGAAGTCAAGGTTCACGACAGCCTGAATTCGGGATGTCAGATTCGCTCGAAGACCAAAGCACCCGAGAGCGAGAACGACAAATTCGGCCGCGTTTACGGTCCGCAGTGCGAGATCGAAGCCAGCGGTGCCAACGGAGCTGAAGCCGGCTATATCTATGGAGAAGCCACGGTGACGGTCAGTCCTGACGGTGTGGAAAAGAAAGGCTGGCGAACGAGTGCGGAAGATCTGAAGCCTCACAAAGCGATGAAAGACGGCGAGTGGAACAAATTCCGCATCGTCGCCAAAGGGCCTCACTTCCAGACATGGATCAACGGCAAAGCAATCGCCGACCTGACCGACGAAGACATTTACAAGACTCACCCGAAAGGTTTCATCGGACTTCAGGTTCACGGCATCAAAGCGGGAACGGGTCCGTACGATGTTGCCTGGAAGAACATCCGGATCAAAGAGCTGAAGTAACGATGCTGGTTCGCCCGGCGTCGGAGAACACCTCACACGCCCGGTTGCAAACGTTTTTACGAGGACGCGGAGTGACGACAGTCATCTTCGCGTCCTTTTTTCGTTTGATGCCCGAGCCGAGCAGGAGCAAGTAGGGTGGGCACCGCCCAATGTTGTTCGGCACTGAAATTGCGTCACGATAACAAGTCCCCTCTCCCCCAAAATCGATGCGGAACTCTGATAAGAACTCGGCAATTGGGGGAGAGGGTTAGGGTGAGGGGGCACGAACTCAGAAACGTTTTGTGATCCCCCTCGCCCTGGCCCTCATGCCCCGCTTCGCGGGAGCATGATTGGTGCCGAACAACGTCAGGCACCGCCCACCCTACTCAACGACCGGAGAAATCCATCCGTCGTGAGTCCAGCCTCGTGCGCAGTTGTAGGCGACGATCAAAGCGGCGAGTTTTGAGCGACTCAGCACGGACGGGCCAGTCGATTCGTTCTCCAACGGATCGCTCATGAACCTTTCCGGGAGGCAATCTTCTTCCGGTGTCCATCCCTGGCGGATGTTGAAGAGTTTCTTCGCAGTCACAATTCGGCTTGCTGTCTCGCGAAGATCGCTGACTGAGTGTTCAACCCCGGTGACCAGCCGCAGCATTTCGCCCATGGCAGCGAAGCGGTCTTCGAAAACGCCTCGCAGAAACTTGCACAGAATCAGCGAATCCATCAGCGCGGCTTCGTCTTCCGTTTCGATGGCAAGGGGGACGGCGGACTCGTCGACGTTTAATCGGTCGACCTGGTCAGAGAAATCGACCTGGTAGGCGCCCGAGCGGTTGTGGTCGGCACCGCGAGAACCAACGGCGAAGCCAAGCGCCATCGTCTGCAGGACTCGCGGTTCGTAACCGGGAAGCTCCAGGCCCTTGACGTGTGCAGCGTAGGCTTCGGAACCCTGACCAATTCTCTGAGAGGCGATGCGAGTTCCTTCTGCCAGTAGATCCCCGACGCCCTCGCGCATTCCGATTTTCTGTAACGTTGCGAGCAGTGCATCGCCGTTTCCGAATTTCAGCTCGGGCTCGTCGAGCAAACCGTGCTCGACACATTCCATGGCGAAGGCGATCGAGCCTCCCGCGCTGATCGTGTCCAGGCCAAGTTCGTCGCAGAGTTGCGATGCTTCGAGCACGACGTTTGATTCAGAAACTCCGCATAAAGGGCCGAGTGCGAAGAGGTTTTCGTATTCCATCCTCACGCCGGCAGAATCGTTCGCGTCATCCGGACTGGTCAGCTGAAAAATGTGT
>Ga0316208_1003826_pt1 | contig 10471 bp, 9 predicted proteins | sample 3monopyrite_MG_FD_204944 | JGI IMG/M metagenome (GOLD analysis project Ga0316208, IMG submission 204944) | Microbial mat bacterial communities from mineral coupon in-situ incubated in ocean water Damariscotta River, Maine, United States -... | ecosystem: Environmental > Aquatic > Marine > Coastal...
GACCGCCAGGATCGGGAATCTTTAAGTCGGCGAGGCCAGGTGGGTCATCCGCTTTTGATGGAGCATCACTGAAGTCGGGTTCGTCTGAGAACGCTGGCATGTCGCCAGTTGCGGCGGCCTGTTGATTGTCCGTGCTCGGGGCGACGCTGACCGGAGGTGCCGGCGCGACGGTTGTCGTTTCTTCGACGGTCTCGGCATCGCCGCAGCCGGAAAGTGTGAACATTGCCAGGGGAATTGCGCAGAGCGCCGCGCACGAAACGAAGCGGAATGAAGATTTCATAAGTGACCTCTGTCAGGCGGGGCTTCAGTCGGACCTTAACTTCCGGCGAAGCGGAGTTGTGGGGGGGAGTTTCCGTAACGGTCAACTATTAACGCTGATCACGTTGGCTCGTTTCGGTGGCTGGTCTCACAGTTCGGACAAATCCTGGCAGCGAATCAGCGATTGAGCAATGCGATCACGCCTGCGGTGGCCGCAACACCTGCAACGGTGCACAGAATCTTGCCCCAGCTCCACGGCCGTTCGCCCTGCACTTCGCCCGTCGCGGCGTTGACCATGACCTGATACGCCTTGCCATTGTAGCGGTAGGCGAGCAGCCAGACCGGCAGCAGCAGATGCTTGAAAGTGACGGCGCTGTACTGAGTCTGACACGAGTGAACTCGCTGTTCGTCGCCGCCGATCCGTTGTCGGGCTTCGGCGTTCACCGCAGATTCCATCTGGTCGCGAGCCTGATCGAAGCCCGGTTCGAGTTCTAACTCGTAGGTTCTGGCGTAGAACCCCGCGAGAATCTGCTGAGAGAATGGAACGCATTTTTCCAACGGCCACGGAGCCAGCTTGTCCATCAGTCGTCGAGGTAGACCTTCTGAAGCGAGGATCAGGATGTCGTCGAAAAAGCGATCGAACGATCCCGACGCCGGCCACCACCGAGTGCGCCGAACCTGCTTTTCTTCGTCGCCGTCTTTGACCGTTTCGTAGTAGTGCTCGCCGCGTTCGCCCGAGTACCTCGTGAACGTCATCGAGTCGAACGTCCAGAACGGTGTGTAGACGCCGTTGAATTTTCCCTGCACGCCTCGCTGCTTGAACTCGTTGGGGGCGAACCAGCGAGACTCGACCCACGCTTTCAGGTTCTTTGAGGCGGCTTTCTTCTCGACCAGAAACGGCAGCACGCCGTCGACCGGAACTCGATGCTCGGCGTCGTGCACGTCTTCAAGCTGAATCGGCGACGCGCAAAACGGACACTCGGTACTTGTGAGAGAGCCTTGAAACTGAACCGTGCCGCCGCACGAGTCGCAACTGATTTCGCTTTGCCCGGTCTCGTCCTGCCGGTCCTTGTCGTGATGCTCGCGCATTTTCACGAGCATCGCGTGAAAGTCCTGCTCGGCGACCGTCGCGTCTTCAGCGAACTCCAGCTGCTTCTCGAACCCGCAGTACGGGCACTTCAAATCCTGCTGTCCGATGTGGAATTCAAGGTCCGAGCCGCAGCCTTCGCATGGGAAGACTCGAGCTTTGCCATCGTCAACCTGGTCGCCGGGCTTATCTTCGGACATATGAATTAGTGCTCGATGATGAATCAATTGAGTTGGGACCGCATGTCGCTACTTGGAAACTCCTTACTCCGTTCGGGACTTCCAGTATCCCGGTCGTCGTTTTTCGTGAGCAACAGCAATGACTTCAATTGCCGAACCTGCAACTCGATACACAACAACGTAAGGAAATTTTCGCAGCGTAAGATGCCGAGTGCCGTGCAGATACTTTGCCCATCGGTTTGGATGCTCGGCCAGTTGCGCAACTGCCAGATCGAGTGCTTCGTCGAATGCAAAAGCGGCGGTCGGACTTCGATCAAAATACCATTGCCGAGCTTCGGTCGCTTCCTGGACGGCGACCGGGTGGAACTTAATTTCCAGCGGCATCATTGATTTGCTCGCCACGGATCATGCGCCGTGCAACCGACCAGGGAATCGTTGCGACCTTGCCTGAATCGAGTTCTTCGATTCGTTTGCTGATTTCATCATTCCATTCTGCCTGGACTGTTGCGGCATCCTGATCGGGTTCGAGGCTTTCAAGCAAGCTTGCCGCGAGTGCCTCACGCTCTGGCTCAGAAAGTCCGAGAGCTTTTTCCAGCAGTTGTTTTGCGACTGGCGTCACGACATGTCCTCCGCAATCGACTGACCGTTCATTCCTATTGGATCATCTTCAACTCCGAGGCCGCACCATGCCAACCCAAACATTGATTTGGGTTGGCACGATACATTGACCGACTCTCAAAAAAGTGAGCCGGTTTCTTTACCCAATCGGCGGTGGTGGTGGAGGCGGTGACTGCGCGAAGGCTGCGGAGAGCTGCGAAACTTCGCTGGCGGCTTTCCAGCCGTCCATCCCGGCTGTCCAGACGAGCGTTGTCGGGCTGACCTGTCCGGAGCTGACTCCTTGAGCGATCTGCTGTGGGGTGAATGGTCCTTGAGTCTGCCCGTCGACCGCGACGTGGAATGTTTGTTGAGGTGGCGGCGGCGGAGGAGCTGCATGACCGGGCGCCGGTGCCGCTCCGCCAGCCATTCCACCTCCGGCCATCGGGTTGCCCGCTCCACCCATGAATCGGTTGGCCATGGCGAAACCCATGCCCAGGCCCATGCCGTCGGATGCCCCGCCGCCGCCTTCATTTTCGGCGGCCGCCTGCATGGCGTTACCCATCTGGTAGGCCTGGAACTTGTTCATGTCGCCGATGACGCCCATGCTCGTGCGCGTGTCGAGTGCTTTCTCGACGGCTTCTGGAAGCGACACATTGACGATCATCATGTTGGTGACTTCGAGGCCGTACTCGTCGTCGATTCGCTCGTTGACGACGTCTTTGAGACTGTCGCCCATCTCCGTGTATCGAGCGGCAAGATCCAGCGCGGCGACTTTCTGTTCGCCCAGCATGTCGGCGAACGACGAGTTGATGATGCCTCGAAGAAGTTCGGTGACTTCGTCGGCATCGAATTCGCTGTCGGTTCCGACGAGTTCTTTCAGGAGAATTTTCGGATCGATGGCTTTCAGGGTGTACGTGCCGAACGCTCGGAGTCGGATTGGGCCGAAGTCGGCGTCGCGCATCATGATCGGGTTCGGCGTGCCCCACTTCAGGTCCGTGATCTGCGATGTTCGGACGAAGTAGACTTCAGCCTTGAACGGGCTGTCGAAGCCGTGCTTCCACCCGGCCAGCGTGCTGAACAGCGGCATGTTGTCAGTGCGGAGTTCGTAGTGGCCGGGTTCGAAGACGTCGGCCAGTTCGCCTCGATGCACGAAGACAGCCAACTGTCCAGGGCGAACAATCAGGTTCGCGCCGTTTTTGATCTGATTGTGATAGCGAGGAAATCGCCAGACGAGCGTGTGCTGTGAGTCGTCGACCCACTCGATAATGTCAACAAGTTCGCCACGAAGCTTATCGAACAATCCCATCTGCGATTCTCCTGAATGTTCAGCGGTTGGCTGGTTAGAGGCGTTTGAATCGTGCGAGCTGGATGAAGCCGCCAGTCAATCAGTAGCCACTTTGGAAGGCTAGCAACTGGGTTGGCGGAACTCCAGAACGGTTGAGTCGACGGTCAACGCGATTCGTTGCTGATGGATCATCTCGCACTCGCACGGCACATCGTCCAATGTGGGGATCCTGCCCAGTCGCGTCGCGGACGCTCAGTTGTCCCGGTTTGCCTGATGCCCGAATCCGAGCAAGCCCGCGTACGCTGCTTCGACCGGTTCGTCGTTTTTTTCTGCAAAGTCAGTATATCCACTTGAGTTTGTCATTCTCGAAGCTAGTATCCGGCTCGCGTGGGCAACTTGCCCAATTGATCTTTCTCAATTTGATTGAAAGTGGGTTTTGAGCCCAATAGGATGGCTGGCTTCCTGCCGAACCCGGCATGGAGCCATCTGTAATGTGGGACTCAAGATGTCGGCACCTGAAGCATTCATCCAGGGCGAAGTGAAGCGAGCGATCGACGATCGTTTTCGCATCACGCTTCCGCCCGAGATGGCTCAGGCGGTGACCGACGAATCCGGGCAGACCATCATTACGAAGGAACGTTACGGGTGTTTGAGTCTCTGGCAGGCTGACGAATGGCGATCCCGGTTGGACCGGGGTGTCGGAGTTATTCGCAGCAAGATTGAGGCGGGAGCGATGGAGCAGCGTTGGAGCGATGTTCAACGCATGGGCCGTTTGCTTTCGACTCGGTCGCGCGAAGTACAGATTGCCAACCGTTCGCGAATTCTTATTCCTGAAGGTTTTCGCGAGTTCCTCGACGTCGCGGCTGGCGGCGAGGTGATGATCGTCGGTGCTGGAATTTGCATCGAGATCTGGAATCCGACAGCGTGGCTCGAAACCCTTCGTGAAGATATGCCGGAATTTGGAAGCATGTTCAAGGAGCTGGTCGTCTAAAGCAGTGAAGCGGACCGGACGATGGATCGTTTGCGATCAGCCAGGGGGCAGCCGTCGCCAGGGAAGGCGGTTTTCTAGTTTCTTTCGCCAGAGTCGCTCGACGCAGATTTGATCGTCGAGTCGCCGTGCGGAACAGGCTTCACTTCACACTTTCGATCATCAACCGGCCACCTTTGCTGGCCCGCTCTGCCCATGGTGTTTGAGGAGTCACTCACTCGTGCCCCTCGATCCCGACCGCCTCCTCACGTTGATCCGGCACCACCACCCACGGATTAACCAGGGAATACACCACTGGCAGGCGGGCCAGCTTTTTCATGCGCCGAGCATGAACGCGGGGCTTGTTTGAAAGCTGTCGCGCAGGCGTAACGCTGTTGTCGCGTTTCGTGGCTTCCCATACCGTACGATGCACAGTTTGGCGTGATTTTGCGGTCGAGCTGTTTTGCTTGAGCCATCTCTGCCAGGCTCGCCGAGTTCGGCTTGTGTTTTTTTGAGAGGTATTGTCATGTCGAGAATCGACGCTCGAATTCCGCACCTGTCGCAGTTCAGCTTTGGCTTTGCGATCGTTTGCTGCCTGATCCTCGTTGGCGGCTGCTCGGGGGAATCTGCTGACGACGATGCGAAGGTCAGCGCCGCCGCGCTGCAAGCTCCTGCGGACGACCCAGCCACAACGACTACGGCGACTGAAGATCCAAACGACGATGAGCCTCCAGTAGTGACCGACAACGAGCCTGGCGAAGTCGCGGCCCAGACTGGAACTCTGGCAGGCGTGATCGCGTTTGAAGGCGAGTTGCCTCCGCCTCGCACCATTCAGGCGACCAAAGACCCGGATATCTGCATGAAGGGCGAAGGCGAGGCCCAGGACGTCCGCGTCAAAGATGGAAAGCTGGCCGGCGCTGTCGTCGAGCTGAGCGTTCGAGGGGCGAAGGGAGACATCGAACCTCCGAAAGATGGTTTCGTCATCCGCCAGAAAGATTGCCGGTTCACGAATCAAACCATCGTCGCCTACGACGGTGCGGAGCTGACGATCTTCAACGACGACCCGATCCAACATAATGTCAACTCGGGACAGTGGAACCAAATCCAGGGGCCAGGGCCGGACCCGATTAAACAGAAGATCAACTTCAGCGGCGTGCCGTTTCTTCGAATAACGTGCAACATTCACAACTGGATGGAGACCTGGGTTTACGTCGCTCAGTCGAAGTTTCATGCGGTCAGCGGAGCAGACGGTAAGTTCAAGATCGATGGCATCCCGCCGGGCAAATACCGTGGATACGCGATCCACCCGACGCTTGGTAAACAACGGCTATCGGTAACGATCGAGTCTGGCCAGACTCAAGAAGCGAGTTTCGTTTTCAAAGCTCCGTGACTTTGTAGGGTGCGTCTTGACGCACCAGATTTGTGTGTGGTTAAAGAAAACGGTGCGTCGAGACGCACCCTACGGATTGGAAGTCATTCTGATGTCGCGGATTTTCGGGACACTGACAATCCTGCTGGTCGTCGCTTCGAGCGTTGCCAGGGCGCAGAGCGAGCCTCGCCTGCTGGCAGTTCTTCCGTCACTCGGTAAGACTCTTGATCCGGCGCAGGTCGATCTGGGCAGGCAGTTGTTTTTCGATCCGCGACTGTCAGGTGATGCGACAATCAGTTGCGCAACATGCCATTCGCCTGAGCACGGCTGGGCCGATGGAATCGCATTGTCGAAGGGCTACCCAGGAACCCGCTACTTTCGCAACACGCCGACGATTGTAAACGCGGCACTTGGACGGCTGATGTACTGGGACGGCCGGCTGCCGTCTTCTGACTTGCCGACGCTCGTCCGTGATCACATCTCAGAGGCTCACTTTCTGCAGGCTGACGGTCGGTTGGTGATCGAGCGAATGCGTCAGGTGCCGGAGTACGAACGCCAGTTCAATTCGGCGTTTGGTGGAGAGCCAGCTTACGGTCGAATTCTCAATGCAGTGGCGGCGTTCGTCAGCAGTCTAACCTCGCAGGAAGTTCCCTTCGACAAGTTCCTGGCAGGCGACGAAGCAGCGATATCCGACGAGGCCAAGCGAGGGCTTGCAATCTTCAAAGGCAAAGCCGGCTGCATCCAGTGTCATGACGGAGCGATGTTGAGCGACGGCAAGTTCCATTCGCTCGGCCTGAACGCCAACCCTGAGATCTTTCAGGATCCGCTGCGGCACATCACGTTCCGGCGTTTCTTTCGAACGCTGGGCGTTCCTGATTACGCAGCGATGCGGCACGACGCTGGCTTGTACTGTGTGACGAAGGTCAAGCACGACCGCGAGCTGATTCGGACTCCCACGTTGCGAGAAGTTTCGAAGACGGCTCCGTACATGCACGATGGCCAGCTACCGACCCTTGAGGCCGTTGTGAGCTTCTACAATTCAGGCGGTGGTCCAAGAGCCTCGAAAGATGCTCGCGTGAAGCCGCTTGGGCTGACTGATGTCGAGCAGGCTGACCTCGTCGAGTTTCTGAAATCACTCTCCGGAAAACCGATCGAAGTCACGAAGCCAAGCTTGCCGGCCTACCAACTGCGCAAGCTGGGAGATAATTGAATCATGGTCTCCGCTTTGCTTCGAACCTTGTCACGTTCTCAACTTCTTTCGTCGCCTCGTTGTAAACTATTGGTGTGGTGCTTTGCTGGGTGTCTGCTGGCGACTTCCGGCTGTGGCAAGAAAGATTCCGCAACTACAGAGACGACTGAAAAAGCAGCAGCATCGGCCTCAGACGTCGCCAGGTCTTCGGCGAAAGTCGCGAATGACGTCGCGGCCAAGTCGGTGACAGCTCCCGGCCAGCCGAAGCCGAACACGACTGCTTCGGACGGTACCTCTTCGAATGTGGCAGTGCCAAATTCGACTCTTGATTCGGTGCCGCCGCTTGGGCCGCTTCCGGAAGTGCCGGTGCCGGCCGACAACCCGATCACTCAGGCAAAGGTTGATCTCGGCCGACTGCTCTTTTTCGACAATCGACTTTCCGGCGATGCGGGAACGAGCTGTGCCTCGTGCCACGACGCTCGATTGGGCTGGGGCGACGGACAGGCGATCTCAAGAGGCTACGCGGGTACGCAACACTGGCGGAATTCTCAGACGACGATCAACTCAGCCTTCTTCACCAAGCTGTTCTGGGCGGGTGAAGTTCCCAGCCTGGAAGCTCAAGCCAAAAGCGCGATCACCGGAAACCTGGCTGGCAACGGCGACACGGTGATGATCGAAGAACGACTCGCTTTGATTCCTGAATACGTTGATCTTTTTCGAGAAGCATTCGGATCCAGTCAGCCGTCCTTTGACCTTGTTCTGAAAGCCATCGCTTCGTTCGAACGTGCCGAGATGATTTCCCGCGACAGCCCGTTCGACGAGTTTCTTGCTGGCGACAAAGACGCTCTCTCCGAAGATGCAAAAAAGGGGCTGGCATTGTTTCAGGGAAAAGCACGCTGCATCGCCTGCCACAACGGTCCGCTGATGAGCGACGAGGATTACCATTTCCTCGATCTTCCTCAGAACAAACTGTTTGAGAAAGACCCACTTCGTCAGGTCGCGCTGAGATATCAGCATTACATTCGAGGTGTGCCGGAAGATGTTTACCGCAACGCGGATTCAGACCTCGGCCTTTACTACACAACGAAGAAGGACTCAGACCGAGGTCGGTTCCGAACACCGTCTTTGCGATATCTGGAATACACCGCTCCCTACATGCACAACGGAGTCTTCGGCACGGTTGAGGATGTCATCAATTTCTACGACCAAGGCGGCGGAGACGAACCCAATCAAAGTCCGCTCATCCAGCCTCTCAACCTGACCGAGGACGAAAAGTCCGAACTCGCCGAGTTTCTCTACTCGCTGAGTGGCAGCGAGATTCGAATTCAAACGCCCAAGCTGCCCGAGTATCAGGCGGTCGCTGTCGACTGATTTCTTACAGTTTTGACATTGATCCGTCGTTTCAACATTCAGATAGCCAACCGAAAGTCAGTCACGATGGCTGAGCATCCCGACGAGCGTACGGAAACCTGTGGAGCGACCTGTGTGTCGAGGCGGCTTTTTATGGCCGCGAGTGGCGCTGCGACGGCAACGTTCCTACTGAGGGAAGTGTTTCCGGGCCGAGTCGTCGGGCAGGATGAAGCAGCAAAAGTCGAGGTCACTAAACTTCCGCGGAAACAGATTAGCCAGCTTTCGAAGCTGGTTGCCGATGAGCCGGTTGCGTTCAACTATCCGGGCGACGGCGAACTGACGAATTGTCTGGTCGTTAAGACTGGTGAAGTCTCCGGCGGCGGAGTTGGTGCCGGGCAGGATGTTGTTGCCTTCAGTGCTCGATGCACTCACATGGGCGGCGATCTGGACGGGCTTTACAACGCCGAGCATAAAGTCGCGGGGCCGTGCGGCGAGCATCTCACCACTTTCGATTTGACCAGGCATGGGCTGGTGGTTGCCGGGCATGCGACGCAGTCTCTGCCGCAGGTGATTCTGGAAGTCGATGGCGATGAAATTTTCGCCACAGGAATCGTCGGCCTTCTCTACGGATACGCGGCCAACAGTTAGACCTTTTGAAGTGCAGGGTGCGTCAAGAGCCCCTACGAATTTTCGAATGGCTCCTTCGAGAACGTCAACCAGAACGATCACGATGAATCAGTATCAGCCGAAGAGTTCTGTCCCGCTTCCCCCCAAAGACGCAAAGGTCGTCACAACAGCGTGCGACTACTGCATCGTTGGGTGTGGCTACAAAGCGTTTGTCTGGCCGGAAGGAACTTCTGGCGGGCAGGCTGCGGATCAGAATGCGCTGGGTGTTGATTTTCCAGTCGCGGAGATGTCCGGTTCGTGGGTCAGCCCGAACGAAATCGGCTCGTGCATGGTCGATGGAAAACGGCATCACCTGGTTGTGTTGCCGGATCCAGACGCCACCGTCGTCAATGTCGGCGGCAATCACTCAATCCGTGGAGGCTGTCTCGCGAAGAAGGCGTACGATCCTCAAGGTCGAACGGCTGACCGGCTTCACGATCCCATGATGCGAGTGAACGGCGAACTTGTCCCCGTATCGTGGGAGACCGCGATCGAAGTGATGGCTCAGCTCAGCGAGTACATCATTGAAAAACACGGCACGTCCTCCTGGGGAATGAAGACGTTCTCGTATCAGTACTTCGAGAATACCTACGCGATTTCCAAACTCGCGTTTGAGTCGATTCAGACTCCGGCCTACGCCCCGCACGATAAGCCAGGCCCCGGCGCCGACACCGCTGGGATTGACGATGCGGGAATCGTTCCTTTCAGCGCGTCGTACAAAGACTGGTCGGAAGCAGACGTCATTCTGTTTTCAGGCACGGACCCGTACGAGACAAAAACCGTCGCGTGGACCGAGTGGATGATGCGGCCCGGCATCCGTCACATTTACGTGCTGCCTCGCCGAACGACGGGCGTTGCGTGGGCGGAAGATAACGGCGGATTGTTTCTGCAAATCATCCCCGGAACGGACACTATTCTGCATCTTGCACTGGTCCGGCTGATCCTCGAGAACGGATGGGAAGACAGCGAATTCATTGCCAGCAGCGTTGCTAACCGTTGGGAGATTGATTCGGGCTTTGGCCGAGGCACCCGCAACACTCCCTGGCAGTGGCGTACGACGTGGGGCAAGTTTGGTGCGTCGTTCGACGAGTACAAAGAATGGCTGCTGAATAATCCCGATGCGGAACTCGCGAACGCCGAAAAGGTGACGGGTATCCCCGCGGACAAGATTCGCCAGGCTGCCGAGATGATTGCAAAGCCGATCGACGGCCAGCATCCGAAGACGTCTTTCGCGCTCGAGAAAGGCAACTACTGGAGCAACAACTACCTCAACACAGCCTCGTACTCGACACTGGCGTTGATCTGCGGTGCTGGCAATCGTTCTGGTCGAGTCGTTTCGCGAATGGGCGGACACCAGCGAGGGTGGATGGGGGCGGCCAGTTACCCACGCGTGTTTTCTCCAGAGAAAGCTCCCGGCCGGCGCAAGAAAGAAATTGACCTCGATCGCTGGGTCGAGTCCGGCAATCTTCGTTTTGCCTGGGTGATCGGCACGACGTGGACTCAGGCGATGGCGGCCAGCCAGGA
>Ga0316208_1003827_pt1 | contig 10469 bp, 8 predicted proteins | sample 3monopyrite_MG_FD_204944 | JGI IMG/M metagenome (GOLD analysis project Ga0316208, IMG submission 204944) | Microbial mat bacterial communities from mineral coupon in-situ incubated in ocean water Damariscotta River, Maine, United States -... | ecosystem: Environmental > Aquatic > Marine > Coastal...
TGTCCTCTGCTATTTTATTTTTACTTTCATTTTTGTCCGCTACCTTTTTATGTCCTGTCATCGTAACCAGTGGAAACTCAATAGAAAAAGTAGAACCTTTGTTTATATCGCTAATAATATAAATATTGCCCCCCATTAACTCGACCAGCTTTTTAGTAATCACCAGCCCTATCCCTGTTCCTTCAATACATCCATTTTCCTGACCCAGGCGATTAAAGGATTTAAATAAACCATCCTGACCCTCTTTGGAAATACCTATTCCTGTATCAATAACGCTAATACGAACAATATCATTATAGGTATCACAGGAAATCGTAATGCTACCTTCATTTTTATTGTATTTAACGGCATTACTTAACAAGTTAAGCAGAATTTGTTTAAAACGTATACGATCAACATGCATATAGACCTGAAATTGCATGACTTCTTTTAAAGTAAGTTCTTTACCGTTAAATTTAAAGAAAGTTTTAATTTTACGGTTTTCAATTAATTTGCTAATAAGAGAAAAACTCTCCGATGCAACTTCAGGGTAACTCACTGTTTCATAGCTTAGCGATACCTTACCGGATTCAATTTTAGCTAAATTAAGAATTTCGTTGACTAGCTCAAGAAGATGATTGCTTGCATTTAAAATTTCCTGAATATTACTTTTTTGAAGTTCATTAAGTTTATTATCTAAATCCATCATAAGAAGTTGGGCAAAACCACTGATGGCATTCATAGGTGTACGTAACTCGTGGCTCATACTGGAAAGAAAATCAGTCTTGGCATTATTTGCGTTATCTGCTTCTCTTTTTGCTTCAGCTAATTCTACTTCAACTGTTTTTCTTTCACTTGATTCAATGTTGAGGGAAACCAGATCTGATAAAGCTGAAACAAAACCCTGTTCATCTGACTGCCATGTTCTTTTGCCACCAACATGTTCACAGCAAATAACACCAACAAGATGACCCTGTCTGCGAATAGGGATATCAAGCATTGCACCAATACCAGGCGGCGTAAGGTAATTTACTGAAAATTCAGACGTTGCCGGATGAGTGTGAGCATCTACCGCAGAAATAACCGTATTATTTTCAAGTGCAGAAAAATATTTTGGATAGTCCTCTCTTTTTAATATTATCCCTGCATCCCATTTATTTTTTTCGCGCTCATACAAATTTACACATGTAATATCTAAATGCTTCTTATCCAGCATCCAGATACTAACTCTGTCAATATTTAACGTTTCTGCTGCACGCTGTGTAACAATATTAAAAAATGCAGTTTCTTCCAGTAATATATAATCCGTTACTGTTGATAATGTATTTAGAGTTTGCTGTTGCTCCAGTAATCTTTTTTCAGAAGCCTGTGCATATTCTTCAGATTGTTTTACTTCTGTAATATCAGTACGTACAGATACATATTTATAGGGCAACCCATCTTCATTTGTAAAGGGTACTATGGTTGACTCAACCCAGTATTCAACCCCTGCCTTAGTTTTGTTACATATTTGACCACGCCATATTTTTCCCTCTAAAAGCGTATCCCACATGTCTTCATAAAAGCTCACAGAGTGTTTCCCTGATTTTAAGATTCGATGATTTTGTCCAAGTAATTCTTCTTCACTGTAACCACTTATTTCAGAAAAATAATGATTTACGAACGTTATCTTACCCGTTGTATCTGTCATACTTATAATCGCATGTTGATCCAACGTAATTAAACGATATTCACTTTCACGTAATGCATCTTTAATTTTTATATTTAATTCATTATTTCGTCTTGCTCTTTTTACCCGCGCAGTCACTGTCTGAATAAAATAATCTGCGTCAACGGGTTTCATTAAAAAATCATCGCCACCTAAATTCATGGCTGCTAGCTGTGTACCCGCATCAAGCTCTGAAGATAAAAAGACGATGGGTATGTAAGCCTGATCATCCTCCTGACGAATGACTTTAGCTAAATCAAAACCCGAACATTCAGGCATATATAAATCAAGCACAATAAGCTCGGGTTTAAATCGTTCAATTGAACGATATGCGTCTATTGGGTTAGTGAAAGATAAAACATCAATACCCGCTTTTTTCAGGTTTACACAATAAAAATCCAGAATATCTTTTTCATCATCAATAAGTAAAATACGATACGGATCATGTTGGATACGGTTTGTAATTTTATCTAATGAATTGACTAATTTTTGTTTATCAACCGGTTTGGTAAAATAACGTCTTGCTCCTGCCTGTGCGGCAGCTAATCTGGCTTGTATGTCGTCATGAACTGAAATAAAAACAACGGGGGGAAAATGATTATCGCTGGATGATAATTCACGAATAGTGTCCGCACCTGCAATAATTCCTTCATCAAAAGACATATCCATAATAATGGCCGATGCTCTTTCATGTTCACTGTAACTTTTTTCAAATTCATTAATTTTTTCGTAGTAAAAAACTTTATATCCTGACTTTTCAAGAAATTCAATCAGCGAACTGGCAAACTCCACATCATCTTCAACCAGATATATATTCGATTTCCAGTGAGGCTGTTCTTTTCTTTTTGCTGATTTATTCTTAGGTATGAAAGGAATGGATGAAGGTTGCCACTTATTAGCGGTGGCATGGAGTTGTAAAATCAAATACTCAATCTGTTGAATAATATCACTATCTAGTCTTAGTTCATTATTCATCAATAATTTAATTTCACTTTCAAGTTTTCTTGCGGCAATACTCACCATTGAGGCGCCATACGTTCCTGCCGTACCAGTCAGTGAATGAACTTTTAAATGTAAGGTAATAAAATCAGGCGAGTTTTCCTCACGCAGGCACAGCCAGCTCGATTCAATATCCGAAATTCTTTCTGGCAATTTGCGTTTGAAATTTGTCTGTAACTGCAACAATTTTTCAACTGGAGCAATATTATTAAATTCTAACATTACTAGGGAATACCCTTAATATTTAAGCGCTTACGTTGCACTAACTATTCCATATATAACGGCAATATACAGTTAACCTTTAAAAAGTTATCAGGAGGTGAATATAGTCATTTAAAAATGTGGGGGAGCTATAACAGAAAAATCAAAAACACAACTTCCGTAATGTATAAGGAAACTTTAGCTAAGATAACGATTATGTCAATGACATAATCGTTATTTCACAAACTTGTAATAGCTATTCTTTATTGGTGTCCCACAGCAGTACTTGGATCAACTTCATACATCGCAGGCAATGAGTGAGCAATACCTTTGTGACAATCAATACAGGTTTTGCCTTCTTCTAATCCTTTAGTATGCTGTTTCATTGAACGTCTACCCTGCTCAGCATAATCCATAGAAGTGTAATCGTGACAGTTACGGCATTCCCTGGAGTCCGTTTCTTTCATTACCTTCCAGACATTTCGGGCGAGTTGTAAACGTTTTTTCTCAAATTTTTCTGGCGTATCAATACTCCCAAGTGCCTTGTGGAAAAGCTCATTGGTCGCCTTAATTTTACGAACAACTTTATATGCCCACTCTTTCGGAACATGACAATCCGGGCATGTTGCACGCACACCCGTTCTGTTTGTGTAATGAATAGTATCTTTATATTCCTCATAAACATTAACACGCATTTCATGACATGAAATACAGAAATCTTCATTATTTGTCATTTCCATTGCGGTGTTAAAACCGCCCCAGAAAATTATTCCTGAAATAAAACCCACGATTAATAATGTACCTAATGAATATTTCGCAGTCGGTTTTTTAAGAAACGTCCAGACCGTCTGCAACCCGTTTTTTACTTTTTTATACATACTCATTATTCAATCCTTCTTTAAATTCTATTTAACTAGCAATTAATGACGTTTAATTGTCTGCAATGGATTGAAGGTGTTTTCTACCAGTGGCGGAGCATTAACCTGAGGAACATGACATTGATTACAGAAATAACGACGTGGTGCGATATTCGCTAAAACATTATTTTCCCTGTCACTAAAGTGTGTTTGACTTATTTTAGTTGCGCCCGCTTCTTTATAGTTTGCCCAACTATGGCAAGTTAAACATTTATTAAAGTTTTTATTAATTTTATAACCTTTAGTCTTATGAGGAATCAATGGCGGTTGTTGCACATAGTCACGTGCAATAGGTTCGCGATCATTTTGCCATTTCATAGATTGAGGTGCTTTAGCTGGCTCATCCATTGGATTTGCCCCTCGCAAAGATTTAACATGTTCTGCCCAAGCCTGATTCGCTAATAAGCCAAAACCCAACATCATTACAATACTCATAGCAGTTGACCGTTTCATGGTGCAACCTCCTCTTTTTTAGATTCATTCAATAACATGTCATTATTAAAACGACTTGAAAATTTAAAAACATCTTTGGCGCAAACATCAATGCAGCGTCCACAGTTCGTACAATTCTTGCCCACAATCACAGGGCCTATTCCTTTACCCGCACCTTTCAATGCAAGCTTAATGACTTGTTTTTCAGGACAAACCATAAAACAATCCATACAGTCATCGCAGCTTTCTCTATTTTTTGCGCTGACTCTAATAAAACTATAACGTCCTAGTAAACTGTAAAATGCACCTACTGGACAAAGATGGCCACACCAGCCTTGTCGGCTTAATAAAAGATCAAATATAAAGATGGCTAAAATAACAAACCCTGCATAACCAAATCCAAAAATAATTGATCGATGCAAAATTGAAACAGGATTAATAAATTCCCATGCCATGCTACCCGTTACAAATGCAAGTACGAATGTCATAAGCAGTATCCAGTAACGTAAGTCACGTGAGAACCGTGCTCCACCTTTAATTTTATACTTTCTTCTTAATCCATCAGCTGTATCAGTAATTATATTTACAGGACAAACCCATGAACAAAAAACTCTACCACCGACTAAAAAATAAAATACCGTTACAATCACTGCGCCGATTAATGCCTGACTTATAATTTCATGTCCGGCAAAAAATGACTGTAATAAAATATATGGATCGGTCAGAGGTAAAATCTCAAATGTCAAACTTGATGTTAAATTACCTTTTGCAATCCAATAACCTTCTCCTAACAACGGCCCACTTAAAAATAATAACAATATCGAGAGCTGGCTAAAGCGTCGTAACAACAACCATTTATTTGCTCGCCACCACCCTTTTACTAATATGGCTTCTTTACCTGCCTGCTCGGGTAAATTTGCTGCCATTAGTGTGAGTCCTTCAACAAACCTTTACCTTCATGTTCATACTTCAAACCTTCTGGTAAATTATATTTATGCTCAACATCTGGTGTAACTAAACTCTTACCTGCTTTTTCCTTTTCTTCCCAGCCCAGGCGGTAATGCCGGCCTAATTCACCTTTAGCTAAATCCAACGGCAATATTTTTATTGCCGCCTCTTCTAATACGCAAGCTCGTTCACATTTACCACAACCCGTACATTTATCTGAATGAACAACTGGTATAAATAAAGTATGTTTACCACTACGCTGGTTATGCCTGGGCTCCAGCGTAATTGCTTCATTTAATAATGGACAAACACGGTGACAAACATCACAACGTAAACCCTGATAATTCAAACATGTTTCCTGATCCACTATAACGGCAAGCCCCATACGAGCATCATCGATATTTCTAAGATCTTTATTTAACGCTCCTGTCGGACAAGCTTTGACACAAGGAATATCTTCACACATTTCACAAGGAATTTTCCTTGCTTCAAAATAAGGCGTTCCCAAAGCAACAGGTTCAGCCAATTTCGAAAGTTTCAATATGTCGTATGGACAATCACGAACACATAAACCACAACGAATACATGCGGCTAAAAAGTCATCTTCATTTTCAACACCCGGTGGTCGCAGTGCATATACAGGTAATGATTTTGACTCTTTTGTATATAAACCTAGTCCAACACCTAATAAAGCCACACCGCTTGCAGCTCGTGCGGTTTCGACGATAAATCGTCTACGGCTTAATGGGTGCTCAATCACAGCTGTTTCCTTTATTACGCTTTACCTACCTTAACGGCACACTTCTTGTAATCTGTTTCTTTTGATAATGGATCGGTTGCATCAAGCGTTAACTTATTGATTAAACGCCCAGCATCAAACCAGGGTACAAAAACCAAACCTTCTGGTGGACGATTACGACCGCGCGTTTCTACCTTCAAAGAAATATCACCACGACGACTCGCAACCTTAGCTGTCATACCACGACGTAAGCCACGTTTTTTCGCATCATTAGGATGCATAAACATAACCGCATCAGGGAATGCACGATACAACTCAGGAACACGACGTGTCATTGAACCTGAATGCCAGTGTTCAAGCACACGACCGGTTGATAACCATAAATCGTATTCTTTATCCGGGCTTTCAGCTGCTGGTTCATAGGGGGCAAAGATAATATTCGCTTTACCATCTTTCTTACCATAGAACTTAACGCCTTCACCTTTTTTTACAAAAGGATCATAACCTTCACGATAACGCCATAAAGTTTCTTTGCCCTTAACTACTGGCCAGCGCATACCACGTGTTTTGTGATAAGCATCAAACTCACCCAGGTCATGACCTTTCTTCGGACCTTCAGTACCAAAGCGGCGATATTCTTCAAACAAACCTTTTTGTAAGTAAAAACCAAAATCATCCATTTCATCATTATCGTATTTATTACCACGACTATCCGTTACTTGTTGTTTTGGATATTTATCTACCTGGCCATTTTTAAATAAAACTTCGTATAAGGTTTTACCCTTAACACTAGGTTGCTTAGCAATTAAATCTGCAGGCCAAACTTCTTCAACTTTAAAACGTTTTGAGAATTCAACGAGCTGCCATAAATCTGACTTCGATTCACCTGGCGCTTTAACTTGTTGGCGCCAGAATTGTGTGCGGCGTTCTGCATTACCGTAAGCACCTTCTTTTTCTGTCCACATTGCTGTTGGTAAAATCAAATCACCCGCTAATGCAGTTACTGTTGGATATGGATCTGAAACAACAATAAAGTTTTCAGGGTTACGATAACCCGGATAAGTTTCTTCGTTAAAGTTTGGCGCAGCCTGGACATTGTTATTACACATTACCCAATAAGCATTAAGCTTGCCGTCTTTTAACATACGGTTCTGTAATACCGCGTGATAACCCGGCTTAGGAGGAATAGTGCCTTCAGGTAACTTCCAGATTTTCTCTGCAAAGTCGCGGTGACCTTTTACTTTAACAACTAAATCAGCGGGTAATCTATGTGCAAACGTACCTACTTCACGTGCAGTACCGCAGGCAGATGGCTGACCAGTTAGTGAGAAAGGACTGTTTCCCGGTTCAGAAATTTTACCCATCAATAAATGGATGTTGTAAACCAGACCATTTACCCAAACACCACGGGTATGCTGGTTAAAGCCCATCGTCCAGAAAGAGGTGACTTTCTTTTTAGGGTCAGCATAAAGTTTAGCGAGTTTAAGTAAGTTTGCTTTTGGTACATTACTTAATTTAGAGGTGTATTCAAGATCATATTTTGCAACAGACTTTTTGTATTCTTCAAAGTTAATTTTAGTTAACTTGCCACCTTTCCCTGTTTTTGCTTTCTCTAAAGGATGTTCTGGACGTAAACCGTAACCAATATCCGTTACTGTTTTTGTAAAGTTAACGTTGTCACCGATAAAGTCTTTGTTATATGACTTCGTTTCTATAATGTAATGTGCGATATAGTTAGCAATCGCTAAATCGGTTTGTGGAGTAAACACCATACCGTTATCGGCTAAATCAAAACAGCGATGTTTGAAAGTTGATAGTACGTGTACTGAAGAACCTTTTTTGGTTAAACGAGTGTCACTTAAGCGAGACCAAAGAATAGGATGCATTTCTGCCATATTCGCGCCCCAAAGTACAAATGCATCTGCATGCTCTAAATCATCGTAACAACCCATTGGTTCATCCGCACCGAAAGCACGCATGAAAGCACCTACCGCTGAAGCCATACAATGACGCGCATTAGGATCTAAATTATTCGTCCGTAAACCGGCTTTAAATAATTTAGATGCCGCGTAACCTTCCCAAATAGTCCACTGACCAGAACCAAACATACCGACTGAGGTTGGGCCTTTTTTCTTTAATGCATCTTTAAATTTAACAGCCATAATATCAAAGGCTTGATCCCAACTGATTTCAGCGAAATCACCTTCTTTATCATATTTACCATCGGTCATACGCAATAAAGGCTTCGTTAAGCGATCTTTACCGTACATAATTTTAGAAAGGAAATAACCTTTAATACAATTCAAACCACGGTTAACAGGCGCATCTGGATCGCCTTGTGTCGCAACAACTCGTCCGTCTTTTGTACCAACTAGAACACTACAACCTGTACCACAAAAACGACATGCTGCTTTATCCCAGCGAATTTTATTACTACCCGTCTTTGCTACAGCAGTTGCAACACCCGGAATCGTAATACCTGCCGCTGCAGCCGTCGCTGCAATTGCATTTGTCTTTATAAAATCTCGGCGGTTAAGCTTCATTATCATGCCTCCTGTGAAGGTTGTTCATTACAAGTGTTGACAACGCAAGCTGGAGTCACTTCAGCGAGCACTTCTTCTATATCAATTTTCTCATTATCGTCACTTTCGTGATAAACCATCGACACAGACATAACACCTTTTAAATGTTGGAAAGCCATAACCTGATCGGCTAAAGCATTAAGTTTTTCATTCTCTACCGTTACCACTAATTTGCCATCTTTAGCCGCATGTACTTCAACGCCGTCAATAGCATTTAATTCATCACTTAGAGCGTCCATCCGCTTTGGCTGTGCATGGACTAAAACACCACTAATATTCATGTATCACTCTCCATTTTCCTGATGTTCAAATTCATTTCTATAACTAAAACTAATTGCATTGGTTGGACAGGGTTTCAAACACGCCCCACATCCTGTACATAATTCAATCGCTAAAACTGGTTGCGCAACACTCCCAACTGTCGGAGTAAAACTAATCGCTTCTGTCTCACACTGTTCATTGCAAACAACACAAACAACTTTTTTTGTTGCGAGGCATTGTTCGCCAATTGCTGCTTTTATAGTCCAGGGCTTTTCATTAAGTCCAGTAAATAAGTCTACTGAGCAACTTTTTATACACTCTGTACAAAAAGTACATTCACCACGATTAAAATCAATTTCGGGAAAGCCGCCATCACCTTTAATGAGAATTTTTTCAGGACATTTGGGTATACAATCGTGACAACGAGAACAGCTATCGGTAAATTCAAGCTCATCCCGCACCCATGGTAAACGTACCGCTTGCTGAGAACGGTTGAAATCAGCTTTTAACCAGGCTCTTCTACTCAACTTATTCAAGGTACACCTCAACTCGTTAAATTAAGCTTCACCACAATAGTAGTAGATAGTAAATAATTAACATTGATGTATATCAATAAACAGTTAAATACTAATCTCCTTAATACCTTACTGTTTTACTGAGCATTATTTTCAATTTTTTATACTATTGATGGTGTTAAAGACTATATATATATATATATATATATATATCAGTAACTTATTGTCTTTGTATAATGATAATTTAATGGGCATATATAAAGTAGAATCATCACAAAATTTGAGGAGACATTAGGAATGACGTTAAGAAATGGTATTAATATTTATGGCTTTGTCTTCAACGATGCAGGCTTCTCGACATAATGCACAACCAACACAGTAGTCAAGATTAATACCTGGTTTCTCTTGCTCAAAAACTAATGCGCCTTCAATGGGACAAACTGATTCGCATGCCCCACATTCAGGCCCGGAGTAAGGCAAACAAGAACTAGTATCTATTTCAGCTGTTGCAAATGGTTTAATCTTTACTGCACCATTTTCATCTGGCTCTGTAAAAACTAATGCATTAACTTCACACGCATTTACACATGGCCAGTCTTCACATAGATGACATCCTTTTGTTAATAAATCTAATGCGGGAGTACTCGCAACATCTGCTCCCAAACGTGCCGCTAAAGGAAAAATAACATTATAAGGACAAGCATCAATACATGCATTACAGCGCGTGCAGGCTAATAAGAACTCAAATTCAGCAATCGCAAACGGAGGCCGAATCCAGTGTTTAGCACGATCGGCAACACGCTTATCAACCGTTTTAACAGCGACTTCAGTTGCCTTACCTATGCCCCGTCTAAAAAAATCTCTGCGATCCATTATTAACCTTACCGTAAATTCTTAATTGTAGTTTGCTTAGGAGATTCAAACGGATGATAGCAAGGCAAGTGGAAAATTTTAAAACTGAGTTTATGAATAATAAATGAAGTTTTTAAATTTTCCACTTAACGCCGCTAGCGCCGTTTCAATCTTCTAAGCTACCAGCCAGAGCCGGGTTGAGGCATTCTCTTATGACAATCCGCACAAGGCCGTTTTTCCTTTTTAAACTTATCATGTAAAACTAAATCTTTATCAAAATCCTTTGCTATATGATGAGCAATCCCCATGTGACAATCTATACATGTCTGCCCATTT
>Ga0316208_1003828_pt1 | contig 10466 bp, 11 predicted proteins | sample 3monopyrite_MG_FD_204944 | JGI IMG/M metagenome (GOLD analysis project Ga0316208, IMG submission 204944) | Microbial mat bacterial communities from mineral coupon in-situ incubated in ocean water Damariscotta River, Maine, United States -... | ecosystem: Environmental > Aquatic > Marine >...
ACTAAAGGCATTTCCGAAAGGTAAGAGACAACCACACCATGACCGCGACCTAAGTTACATAAACTTTTCGCGCCATCCATGTATTCTTGTAGGCCAGTGGGTGACATAACACGAGATGCTTCCTGGAAAGTGCTTTCCAAAACACCACGAATTTCTGGAGCAGCTTCAGCAAGAAATTCTTCGTAATCTTCGAGCTTAATCGACATATCTAGTTCTCGTAATTATCGCAAAGGCACAAAGTTCGCAAAGATGTATTAATAAGAAACTTAGCGTTCTCCGCGTCTTTGCGCACTTTGCGTTAAACGCTTTGTTTAACCAAAAAACGTTTCAACAGCAGCATTCAGTGTATCGCGCATATCAGGATCATCCGTTAAAGGCGTCACCATGGTCATGCTACATGCCGCTAATGGTGATACACCTTTAGCAATTAACTGACCCGAGTAAACCAATAAACGGGTAGAGATACCTTCATCTAAACCGTGGCCTTTAAGGTTACGTGCACGGTGTGCAATATGAACAAGCTTTTCTGCTGTTGCCATATCAACACCCGACTCTTTAGAAACGATGTTAATTTCTGTTTCTTCAGCGGGGTAGTCAAAGTCCATACCACCAAAACGTTGTTTAGTAGATTGCTTAAGATCTTTCATTAAGCTTTGGTAACCCGGGTTATACGAGATAACGAGTTGAAAATCTGGATGAGCTTCGATGAGCTCACCTTTTTTATCTAAAGGTAACTGACGACGGTGATCGGTTAACGGGTGAATAACAACCGTGGTGTCCTGACGCGCCTCAACAATTTCATCCAAGTAACAAATAGCACCCATACGAGCCGCTGTTGTTAACGGGCCGTCTTGCCATTTTGTGCCATCTTTATCCAGCAGGAAACGACCAACTAAATCAGACGCAGTCATGTCTTCATTACAGGCAACAGTGATTAATGGGCGACCAAGTTTCCATGCCATGTGCTCAACAAAACGAGACTTACCACAACCGGTAGGGCCTTTAATCATCATCGGCATACGAACGTCGTAAGCTGATTCATATAAAGCTATCTCATCACCGACTGACTCGTAATAAGGTTCATCTTTTATTTTGTATTGTTCTGCATCTACAACATTTTCAGTAACTGACATGGTCACTCTCTCTTTAATTTACTTAATTTAAGATTAGGAAAAATTTTTATGTATACCGTAAATGTAAACTGCCACTAAACTCTTACTTAATACCGTATAGATAAAAACTTTAAATATCGTTTTTAAGTTTACTTTTCATCGTCGGTTTCTACTTCGCCTGACCAGCCTGCAGCTTTTGCATTTTCTATCGCTTTGTCATGAATACGTTGATGTTTTTCAGCTAATTCAGGTGGTAAATGACTTACCAGGCAACCGTATTTGTCCCACTCTTTATTAACCTTATCAAGCAATGCATCGACGCCGGCAAAATTCCAACCTTCGCAAGTCTCCGATTCTTCAATTAAGCCAAAGACCCAGGCATCACGAACGATTTTTCCAATCGTGGTCATGCCGCCTTGTACTTCGTTATTAATGCCAACATATTTATCTGGACGTGCCATAAATTAACTCTTTAATTTGATGTTCAATAAACTTTCTAAAATTATAAGTAAAAAAGCCTCTGACCGAAATACCAGACAGAGGCTTTTAGTCTTACTTATGGCTTACCTTAACGTTCTTAAACAGAAACGCCGCGATGAATAACCATTGCTGTACCAGCAGATTGTGCGAAGTTGTCAAAACCTAACAGACGAACGTGGTTCTCTGGGTGTGCTTTATGACAGTTTTCAATTTCTGCAAGAATTGCATCAACGTCAGTTTCACCGAACATAGGTAATTTCCACATGTACCAGTAGTTGCTTACAGCATTTGCTGGTTCTGTGTGTTCAATACCCGGGTTCCAACCTTTATCAACGATGTATTGAATTTGAGCACGTGTAGACTCTACGCTCAAAGCAGGCAAGTATGAAAAAGTTTCGTATTTACGGCTTGCAGCGGCATCGCTCAAGCTTGAATTGTAATCTTGTACATCACTCATGTGATTTACTCCTAATATTTATTCTCAAATTTAATTTTGAATCCTTGATCCACATGGCCCTCACCCCATCCCTCTCCCAAAACGGGAGAGGGGGAGTAAGCGCCCTCTCTAATCTATTCCCTCTCCCCTTTTGGGGGAGAGGGCTAGGGTGAGGGGGCTTTTATTTATGGGCAACGTCGATTTTATCAACCGTATCAAATTCGAATTTGATTTCTTTCCATGTTTCCATTGCGATCTTAAGTTCTGGGCTATGTGCCGCAGCTTTAGTAAGGATGTCCTTACCTTCTTTCTCAAGTTCAACACCAGAGTTACGTGCTTCAACACATGCTTCAACTGCAACACGGTTAGCAGCAGCACCTGCAGCATTACCCCAAGGATGGCCAAGAGTACCACCACCGAACTGCAGACAAGAGTCATCACCAAAGATGCTAACTAATGCCGGCATGTGCCATACGTGGATACCACCAGAAGCTACCGGGATAACACCAGGCATTGCGCCCCAATCCTGGTCGAAGAAGATACCGCGTGAACGATCTTCTTTGATGTATGAATCACGCATGATGTCGATCCAACCCAAAGTTGCGTCACGATCGCCTTCCAATTTACCAACAACAGTACCTGAATGCAGGTGATCACCACCAGACAAACGAAGTACTTTAGTTAATACGCGGAAGTGAATACCGTGGTGCGGGTTACGATCTAATACCGCATGCATTGCACGGTGAATGTGTAACAACATACCGTTGTCTTGACACCATTGTGCTAATTGAGTGTTAGCTGATAAACCACCTGTTAAGTAATCGTGCATGATGATAGGTGCGCCGATTTCTTTTGCGTATTCAGCACGTTTCATCATTTCGTCAGATGTAGGTGCCGTTACGTTTAAGTAGTGACCTTTACGTTCGCCAGTTTCAGCTTCTGCTTTATGGATTGCTTCCATAACGAAGTCGAAACGGTGACGCCAGCGCATGAATGGCTGTGAGTTAACGTTTTCATCATCTTTCGTGAAATCTAAACCACCACGTAAACCTTCGTAACAAGCACGACCGTAGTTTTTAGCAGAAAGACCGAGTTTAGGCTTGATAGTACAACCTAATAAAGGACGACCGTATTTGTTTAATAAGTCACGCTCAACCTGGATACCTTGTGGTGGTCCATTACATGTCATAACGTAAGCAATTGGGAAGCGGATATCTTCTAAACGAAGTGCACGTAAAGCTTTAAAGCCGAATACGTTACCTACTAAAGAAGTTAATACGTTTACAACTGAACCTTCTTCGAATAAATCGATTGGGTAAGCAACGAAAGCGTAGAAACAAGTGTCATCACCTGGTACGTCTTCAATCGCGTAACAACGGCCTTTGTAGTAATCCAAATCTGTTAAAAGATCGGTCCATACCGTAGTCCAGGTACCAGTAGATGATTCAGCGGCAACAGCAGCTGCAACTTCTTCACGTGGTACACCGTCTTGTGGAGTGATTTTGAAACAAGCCAGAATATCTGTGTCTTTAACAGTATAATCTGGTGTCCAATACGTTTCGCGGTATTCTTTAACACCTGCGCTATAAGTCTTTGCCATGTTTTGGCCTCCTAGTGCTTTTAAATTGACCGAAGGAATTAGCTCCTTCGCCCTTAAAACTTTTATAATTTGCCCAGCAAACTTTTCCGGGACACGTTAATTTCTTAACGGAGGAGCACTATATCGATCAATAATCATTTATAATAATTAATTATTGTTATAAAATTCATATACATTTGTAAATGATGGTATTGTTATGCACTTCACCCTACAACAACTAAAGCTATTCGAAGCCGTCTCCCGCAGGGGCAGTTATACTCGGGCCGCTGAGGAGCTCTTTCTCACGCAACCTGCTGTTTCTATTCAAATTAAACGTCTGGAGGAACAGGTTGGATTACCGCTTTTTGAAAGTGTGGGGAAGAAAATTTTCCCTACCACGGCTGGTAAAGCCATGTATAAGGCGAGTGTTGATATACTCACTCGCGTTGATGAATTAAAAAATACCGTTGAAGATTTAAAAGGTGTCGTAAAAGGTCCCTTACAGCTTGCTGTTGTATCAACCTCTAAATATTTTATGCCGCATTTATTAGGTATTTTTTTACAACGTTATCCCGACGTTGAGCCGAAACTAAAATTCACCAACCGTGCCACTGTTATTGAGCGATTAACGAACAATGTCGATGATTTTGTTGTTATGGGACAGCTCCCAGATGACAAAAATCTAGAGTCATACCCTTTTCTAGAAAATGTCTTAGCGATTATTGCCCCGCCAAACCACCCTTTGGCTAATAAGAAAAACATTACCCTCAAAGAGTTAAGCAAAGAACGTTTTATTAGTCGTGAATCAGGATCAGGAACGCGCTTAGTCTTTGATCGCATGCTAGAAAAAGAAGGGCTTAAAATAGAGCCTTACATGGAGCTGGGCAGCAGTGAGGCGATTAAACAAGCGGTTATGGCAGGACTAGGCATTGCAATCTTATCGCTCTATAGCTTAGAGCTTGAACGTGATGCAGGTAAATTGGTGCTATTAGACGTAAAAGGATTTCCTGTTAGGCGGCGTTGGTACGCTGTTCATCTTAAAGGTAAAAAACTCTCTTTAGTGGCTCAAACTTATCTCAGTTTCATACTATTAGAAAGTGATCAGGTCTTGAATTTGGATTATCTATAACTTCAACAAAAAATAGAGAAATTGCACTTAACTACTCGTCTCATTACGATCATATATGCAATTAAATCAGATATAATCTCATGAGTTTGCGCCCGTAGCTCAGATGGATAGAGTGTCGCCCTCCGAAGGCGAAGGTCACAGGTTCGACTCCTGTCGGGCGCGCCATATGACCTATTATCTCCTGCGTATTTCTTTTAATGTCGCTTCATATTTTTTTGCCGTTTATCACCCAGCAAAATGGCGCGCAAAATAAATTTTTCGGCTTCCTTGTACTGTTTTTTTTCAAATAAAACCTGTGCGAGATTATTCAGTGCAGGTGCATAGTCTGGCCATTTAGAAAATACTGTTTGGTAATACTTTTCTGCCGCATTTAATTGTCGCACTTCTTCGTTTGTCATGCTGGCGACGCGTAACTTTGCCAGTTTAAGATCAACACCTTTACTGGCCAGAGCCATCTGAACATCTTCACGATCAAATGATGTTAGTAAATATTCTTTATCAATTTGAGATTGTTGTTGAGTGACCAAATCAGAGGTGCTGACAATGACAGCACTGACTGCTGGTTGAATAGAAATAAACAATATTGATGAAATGAGTAATGAAGCTATAAAACGACTTTGACGAAATTTATTTAACATAGCAGTATCCTTATATCTTGTTTGAATACTATTTATAGCCCTTATCAAATTTATTTGATATTTATTTAATTAAAAATTACGCAACATCTTCGGCGTCATCAGAGTTTTCAAATAAGTACCGTATTTGTTGCAAAGAATCGTCAATACTAAATGAAACACTCTTGGATAAAACATCTAGCAGGACAATGGCATTAACTGCCGCATCATGTTTAATTGCGCCACGAATTCTTTCTGCTATAAAGCGGTTAATCTCCTGTAATTCGCTGTATTGTTGTTTAAGTTCAGACAATGGATCATCATCACATTCTTTATTGGCAAAATAATTTTTAAGGAAGCTTGCTGATACAGCGCGGAAAATGGTTTCTTCATGTGTCGCAAGGGGTAAATGAAAACGGGCAAGTGGTCTTAAAAATTTCATTTTCGGACATGCACTACTACTCATTAGTAAGCCTAACAATGAACTAATTGCACGTTGTAAACTTGTATGAGCAGAAATTTGACGTTCTGCGGATGTAATGGTGACATCAACTTCATCATACGATACAAGATCTTTACACCAGTAGATAATCGGAACTAAATTTACCGCTAGTGGACAATATAAATAATCGTCACTGGTTAACGGGCAGTTCAGACATTGATGAAATTCTAATTGGGACCAGTCCGGATATTGAGCACCATCGGGTAACTTTGAGCGTAAACTTTGATGGTCAAAATCAACGCTAAATTGTTTTTCATGTCCATCAGGAAAATTAAACTGATAATTGTAAAAAATCTTTTTCACAGAAAACATACTCTTCAAATATTGAACTCTAACTATACAAGCTCATTCGAGTTTAGTTTCACTATGAAACGATAATTAACAATTAAGGTGAATATCTGTGATGAAAATCATAGTGTCACTATGACCAGGTTCACATTATAAATATTTTATTTAAAAAGCGGCCTGACAATTATTTCGTCCATTTTCTTTTGCTTTATATAATGCTTTATCTGCACGAATAAATAAATTTTCACCATCTTCATTTTCTTTTACTTCTGCAAAACCGGCTGAAACTGTAATTTTGACAGCTTCATCCCGAAAATGAAAATTACTTATTGCAATCAACTCTCTTAATTTATCTGTTACCATTTGCGCGGCTTTTATATCGGTAACAGGCAACAAGGAAACAAACTCTTCGCCACCATATCGCGCAATATAATCTGTTTCCCGCATATTTTTATTTAATATTGAAGCGACTAATTTTAAAACCTGATCACCTGCAGCATGACCGTAGACATCATTCACCTTTTTAAAAAAATCAATATCCCAGACTACAAGCACAAACGGGGATTTATTACGGCGAAAATTTGCTAATTCGAGTTTCAATCTTTCTTCATAGGATAATCTGTTCGGTATTTCGGTTAATACATCACGTAATGTTTGTTGCCGTTCTTTCTCTATTTGTTCTTTTAATTCTTCTGCTTCGCTTTCCATTGCTTTGACTTGCTGTTTTAACTGCTCAATAACAACCGTCGCCTCTTTATCTTTTTCGCCTTCTTTTAAAATAAAACTATCGACATGATTGCGTAATAAAATAACCCGCGACTGAATTGATGTTTTTAATTCATCCAGATTGTTAATACTATTAATCCCTTCTTCCATCGTTTTCATTTCATTTTTCATACCCTCCGTCATTTTTTTACCCTGCTTATGGGTCAGCTCTCTTATTCTGGCGGTTTCTCTGATATCCGTATCAAGCTCGTGTAAGCGTCCAGTAAGTTGTTTTAGAAAATCTTCTATTTCATTTTTTTCTTTTTTAACTCGCTCCAAAATATCTGCGGTAATACCTACCGTTTGTTCTAATGAGGATAAAAATAGAGTTTCATCTACGGTTTGTGATAACTGGCGTTTAATTAAATTGGCTTCAACTTGCAAATCTGGTGGTAAAACCATTTTTTCTAACAACGAAATTAAACTATTTACCGCATTTTCTAAATCAAGCGTGGCGTCTATGTCTATAGACGTCGCCACGACTAAATCTTCTTTATTTACTTGCTCTGTTATTTTTTCTTTTTTACTAATGAGAGAAGACAGAAACCCTTTATCATTGCTTTTTTCTGCCCGCGATAAACCATAAACAAGCAATTTCGCCAAATCATTTAGTAAGGGTGATATTTCTTTATTGGATGAGGTCTTTAATATTTTTGATGATATTTTAGATAATTTAGGTTCTATCTTACCAGCCGGTTTTATCTTTTCAACAAATTCAGCTAGTTGTTTGCTTGTTTCTTTTTTTTTCTTTTCCCGCAGAGCATCCAAACCAAGAATACTATCGGCAACTTCATCAATCGCTTTTTTTAATTTATTTGCAGCAACACCCTTATTTATTGCATCACGTAAAACGGATAATTGTTGATTGAGTTTTAAAGAAGAAGTATCTGCAGCATTGGTTAAATGAGATATTAATGCGCGTAAATTTTTTTCACTGTCTGTCCACTGCCGTTCTTTTCGTTCAAGCTCTTCCAGACTCAGCAAATATTTATCTTTCCATTTACTTTCTGAAGAATTATCCAGATCTGTATATTTATTTTTAGCCATGTTACGCAGCTTCTATTTTAGTACTTTTATTATTAAATTTTAATGACTTATGATCCATCTCCAGACTTTCAGGTAATTTTACTTCCATCATGATCGGCAAATGATCTGAACATACATGCTTTAATGATTTTGCTTTTACTACTTCCAGTTCAGATGTCACTAAAATATGATCGATATGATGTTGCGGACGCCAGCTTGGAAAGGTACGTAATTCTTCAAGCGGTTCATGTAATCTGGTTTGACGAAACAAGTGTTGCATTTCATTGCTATCAACTTTGCTGTTTAAGTCGCCCATTACAATCGCATGTTCATATCGATTTACTTCTTCACTGATCATTGCAAGTTGTCGCATTCGTGCACGTTTACTCAGAGCAAGATGCAAGACAAACACCGCCAATGTTTCTTTTTCATTACCATACTTTGCAAGAATTGCCTGGCGACCGGGGATTAATCCCGGCAGACGAATATTTTCAATTTCATAGGGTCGTACGCGACTTAATAAACCATTGCTGTGTTTTGCGATATGACCAAGGTTGCGATTAACCTGGTGATACCAATGTGGAAAACGTGCCCGATCAGCAAGGTATTCTGTTAGATTAATGTAATTGCTACGAAGACTACCCGCATCAGTTTCCTGCAAGCCAACAATGTCATACTGCTCTAAAAAATTTAGCGTGTCGTCTAAATTTGTTAAGCGTTGTGTATGTGGAATTAAATGTTTCCAGCTACCCGTTATATATTGACTCGGCCGGCTGGTTTTGATGCCAACCTGAAGGTTATAACTTAATATACGTAACGTTTTATTTGGTGAGATTATATTGGGCAAACCATTTCACCTAACTTGCCAGTAAGTTTTAGATTTTCACTATAATCAACTGGACAATCTATAATACTAACGGTTTTATTTGCTAAGGCTTTTTTCAGGGTAGGCAACAAGTCTTCGCCTTTTTCAATTCGATAACCTGTTGCACCGAATGCTTCAGCATACTTAACAAAATCCGGATTTTTAAAATCAATATTTGACTTACGATTAAACTGACTCATTTGTTTCCATTCAATTAAACCATAAGCCGAATCATTCCAGATTAAAATCACGATCGGTGTTTTTAAACGTAATGCCGTTTCTATCTCTTGCGAGTTCATCAAGAAACCGGCATCGCCTGTTACAGCAACAATGCCGCGATCAGGATAAGCAAGCTTTGCGCCTATCGCACCAGGGACAGCAATCCCCATACTGGCAAATCCATTTGAAATAATACAGGTGTTAGGAAACTCACAACGAAACATGCGAGACATCCACATCTTGTGTGCGCCAACATCTGAAATAGCAATGTCTTCCATGTTCATAGCTGTGCGTAAATCCCAAATGATTTTCTGTGGTTTCATCGGTACAGAGTAATCATCTTTATGCTGATTCATGTCTTCGATCAATGCTTCACGTAATGCACGCATGTGGTTACCTGTACTGGGACTGGCTAAATCCATAATGCGTAACAGTGAATGTTTAATATCGCCCACCACGCCGCATGTCACGGGGTAAAATGCATCCACCTCTGCCGGTGACTGATCGATATGAATGATGATGCGATCTTTTGTTGGGTGCCAGAGGTAGGGATGATATTCAACTAAATCATAACCGACACAAATAATCACATCGGCTTTGCTAAAACCACAACTGACATAATCATTCGCTTGCAAACCTGCGCTGCCTAATGCCATGTCATGTTTAAACGGAATGACACCTTTTGCCATAAACGTATTGGCAACGGGGATGCGTAACTCTTCAGCAAAGTTATCTAATTGCTTCCACGCTTTGCCACGTACCACACCATTGCCTGCAAGTATGATCGGATTTTTTGCGTTAGAAATAATTTCTGCTGCAACATCAACCCGTTCCGCAGGGGGTTCCGGAGTGTGTGCATGTTTAACCGGTAAAGGTTCATCCTCTACTTCCATCTCCGCGATATTTTCCGGGAACTCAATAAAGCAGGCGCCGGTCTTTTCAGTCTGCGCAACTTTAAATGCCTTGCGCACAACCTCGGTAATAATATCAGGCGTTAATAAACGGGAAGAATATTTAGTGATGGGCTGGAACATCAGTTCCAAATCTAACACCTGATGAGATTCTTTATGCAGACGATGCGTACTTGCCTGACCGGCTATCGCAATAATAGGCGCGTGATCCATATTGGCATCCGCCACACCGGTAATTAAATTTGTTGCACCGGGACCGAGCGTTGCCATACACACACCGGCTCGACCGGTTAAGCGGCCATAAACATCTGCCATGAATGCAGCACCTTGCTCGTGCCGCACCGTGACAAATTTGATGGAGGAGTCCAGCAACGCATCCATCATATCCAGGTTTTCTTCACCCGGAATACCAAAGATGTATTCAACACCTTCGTTTTCTAAACACTTTACAAACAGTTCTGCCGCTTTCATTAATAATTCCTTATGCCTGTTAAATCTATCGGCTTGACCTTTTTAAACTTAAATCACGTTTAAACTTAA
>Ga0316208_1003830_pt1 | contig 10463 bp, 10 predicted proteins | sample 3monopyrite_MG_FD_204944 | JGI IMG/M metagenome (GOLD analysis project Ga0316208, IMG submission 204944) | Microbial mat bacterial communities from mineral coupon in-situ incubated in ocean water Damariscotta River, Maine, United States -... | ecosystem: Environmental > Aquatic > Marine >...
CTTGCCTTGGGGAGTCATGCGTTCTGCGTGAGTCCTGCAGTCTTGCGGTTTGAATCTTGGGAAGGATTCCGATATGCGCATTCGTGCTTTTTCTGTTTTGGTTGTTCTCGTCGGCCTCGTCGCTCTGCTTTCCGCATCGAGCGCAACCTCCGCCGTCTACGGGAACTTCTCCGGTTCGACGGTGACCTTCACAGATGTCCAGGATCAGAACGGACTCTTCGGTGCTCCGACGGTCTCGGGCGATTCTCTGGACTTCAGCCCGAACGCATTCGAAGCTGACTGCTCCCTCTCGATCGACTGCCCTCCGACCCCCCACACCGTCGATGACACCCTGACCCTTGGCATCGATGCTGACCCGGGTTCGTTCATCGACGATGTCGTTCTCTCCGAAGCCGGTGATACGACGCTTCAGAGCTTCGTGGGCGCCCTCGCAGCCTCGGTGGTCACCGCAACGATCTTTGTCGACATCTTCGAGATCGACAACGTCTCCGTGAATAACATCAACGCGAACTACTCGATGACGTTCTCGAACGGCGGCAACTACAACAGCGGCGTCGATGGCTACGGAACGTTCATCTGGAACGGCGGCATCACGATCGACATCGACCAGATCATCGCGGACGCCGGCCTTACCGGTCGTGCGACGCTGATCGAGATCAACCTCGACAACACGCTGACTGCCTTTGCGGCGGCAGGTGCGACGTCCCGCATCGAGAAGAAGGACATCGACGGCCTCGCCATCACGGTTGTCCCGGAGCCGGGCACTGCCCTCCTCATGAGCCTCGGTCTTGCCGGCCTCGCCTCCGTTCGACGCGAGCGACTCCAGGCGTAAGCCCTCAACTCATCCAGCTGGGCCGAACGCAATCCGTTTGGCGTCGACTGGGAACCTGACAACTCGCGGCTGATTGATCGATCGCAGACGCGGATGACAAAGAGAGAAGACAAAGAAAATCAAATCGAATCGCACGCCGCGCTCGGTCGTCTTGGGAAGGGGGACTGAGTAGGAAGGTCGTAAGGAATCAAGCGCTGGTCTGGGAAGGCAGCGCTCCGGAGACCCCCGCAGTGGCAATGCTGCAAGGGAGTAGTGATGTATCGGCTTTTGGGAACGGGTGCGCTCGCGGCAGCGCACACCGGGATGTGGCTTCTTGTTCTTGGATTCGTCCTCGGATCTGCCTCGGTTGCAAGCGCAGCCTCGTACGGCAATTTCACCGGCAATACCGTTCAGTTCTTGAACGTTGCCGACGTCAACGGCCTCTACGGAGCGCCCACGGTCAGCGGCGACTCGCTCGACTTCAGCCCCAACTCCTTCGAGGCTGACTGCTCATTCTCAGCGAGCTGCCCGCCTACCCCCGACTCAGCAACGGATACGCTGACGCTCCAGATCGACGCCGATCCGGGAAGCTTCATCGACGACATCCTGCTGACGGAAGCCGGCGACACGTCGCTCCAGAGCTTTCTCTCGGCCTTCGCAGCGACCACGGTCACGGCGAACGTCTTCATCGATGTGCTCGAGATCAACAACCTTCCGGTCAACTCCGTCAACGCCAACCAGGCGATGACGTTCTCGAACGGCGGCGCGTACGAGAGCAATGACGAAGGTTACGGGACGCATATCTGGACGGGCTCGCTCCTCGTGGACATCGACCAGGTCATCGCTCTCGCGGGCGAGACCGGACAGGCCACGCTGGTCGAGATCAGCCTGAGCAACACGCTGACCGCCTTCGCGGATAGCGGCGCCACGGCACGCATCGAGAAGAAGGACATCGATGGCCTCGCCATCACGGTCGTCCCGGAGCCCGGCACGGCGCTCCTAATGAGTCTCGGTCTCGCCGGACTCGCTTCGATCCGACGCCGGCAGAACGACTAGCCGGACGGCACCACCCTAATCGGCGCCATGCAGGATCGGCGTCGACACACGATTTGTTCTGATGATCTGCTGCGCAGCGCTGACAATGTTCCGCACAGCAGACTGGGAAAGGGAAACACAATGACGATTCGAAATTGGATGTTGGGAGCGACGGCCCTCCTGATCGCCACGACCTTCGCTGCAGGCAGCGCCTCGGCAGCGGTCTATGGCACCTTCATGGACCCCGCCGGTACGGTCGCCTACGAGAACGTTGCGGACACGAACGGCCTCTTCGGTGCGCCGACGGTCAGCCTCAACAGCATCGACTTCACGCCGGTTTCGTATTCGGCGCAGTGCTCGCAGTGCCCTGGTGGCGTGACGACGACCGATACGCTGACGATGGAAATCCAGGCGTCTGCCGGTCAGCAGATCAGTGAGATCGCGATCAACGAAGGCCTCGACTTCACGCTCCAGTCCTTCGATCCGGCCGGCTTCGCGGGCCTCACGGTCACAGCGAACGTCTTCATCGACGTGCTCGAGATCAACCAGGCGAGCGTCAACAACATCAACGCAAGCGTTCCGATCACGTTCACCCCCACAAACAACGGGAGCCGAACCGTCTTCGGCTTCGGCATCGACACGGGCATCATCACGGGCTCGGGACTGATCGATCTCCAGACGGTCATCCAGAACGCAGGCGGATCCGGCGAGGCAACGCGCGTCGCGATCAGCTTCGACAACACGCTTCAGGTCTTCCACAACGGCACAGGCGGCCAGGCGGAACTCCGCAAGCGTGACGCAGACTTCGTGTCCCTCACGATCAACGGTGGAAACCCGATTCCCGAACCGGGAACGGCCCTGCTTCTGATGGGCGGCCTCGCGGCGCTCTCGAACTGGAAGCGCGAACGATAAACTCGGTGATTCCCCGAACTGCGGATTCGCAGGCGGGGCCGAGTTCGATCAGGACGCAGGGTGGGGATCTGGCGATCTTCCCCTGCGTCTTTTCTTTTATGGGCCACCGAAACCAGGCCCAACCCCGGACGTATAGATGAGCATGCACCCACAACAGGTCACGACGCGAGCCGTCGAGTCGAACGTACGCGCAGCCCCATCGCTGCGCTCGCGCTCACGCGGCCTCATGCTCGTGCCTCTGCTCTCACTCTCGATCGCGCTGCTCTCTCCGGACTTCGCGGGCGCGGTCATGACCAGCGACGGCGGTGCACCCGCCCTGCGAAACACGTCGACCGCGGGACTTACCACCGATGAGGTCTCCGCCTACAACTTGCAGGGTAAATTCCGCGGGTTCATCGGAACGCCGATCGCCTCGAACCACTTCATCACGGCGAAACACGTCGGGATCGACCTGAGCGATACGATCACCTTCGACCAGGGCCCGAACTCCGGAACCTACTCGATTCTCAGCTGGGCAGACGACCCCGAGACCGATCTTCGCATCGTCGAAATCGATGGAACGTTCAATGCTTTTACTCAGCTCTGGGGAAGCCCTGACGAACCGATGCGAACGGCCACGATCTTCGGGCGCGGTGGAGCGCCCAGCGGGCAGGTCTTCGTCGGCCCCGAGCTGAAAGGATGGCTTGCGGCCCCTCCCGACTCATTCGTGAGCTGGGGGCGAAATCGAGTCGAGAATACGGCAGGACTGCACCTGGTGTACGCGAGCTTCGACACGATCGGACTTGCGAACGAAGCCGCCCTCACGATTGGCGACTCTGGCGGAGGGTGGTTCCTCCTGGACGCCATGGGTGTGATCCGGCTCGCCGCCGTTTCGTACGCGCGAACTGGCCCGTACCAGCAGGATGACGGGATGGGCGACCCGGACGGCAACTTCTTCGAAGCCGCGCTCTTTGATTACGGCGGACTGCATGTAGGAGACCCGCCAACGTGGTACGCGGATAATCCGGTCAACCAGGCTTCGGTGGCGCTGGCAACCCGCATCTCCAGTCGTATCTCCTGGATCAACTCGGTCATCTCACTGTCGAGCGTCGACACCGACATGGATGGCATCCTCGACGATTTCGACAATTGCCGTTTCGAGCCGAACGTTTCCCAAAGCGATTTGGGCGGCGTTGGAACCTCAACACCGGACGGCATCGGTGATGCTTGCCAGTGCGGCGATGTCACCGGCGACGGGCGGGTCGATTTCTTCGACGCGGAATGGACGAAGCGGGAGGCTCTCGGGCTCGCTGCTCCCTTCTTCCAGTTTCCGGATCGCTGTGACGTGCTCGGGGACGGTACGTGCGACGGGATGGATGCGCTCTTGATGCGGCATGCGGGTTCCGGAAGCATCAGCCCGCTCTTCGGACAGTACTGCGAGGCGGCTCAGCCATGATGCACCGAACGCCTAACGCCATGCCGCTCTTCACCTTGTTGGCTGCGCTGATCACACTCGCCGGCTCAGCATCCGCCTCGGACCTCGAGGTCTGGGAGGCAACGTCGTCGCCTGGCGTTCCGCGATTGATTGTCTCGCCGGCAACCAACGCCGCGATCGATGTCGACTACTCCCCCGTGACCGCTGAAGGGGGCGGAATCTATGGCTTGAGCGAAGTCGAGATCACAGTCACCGGTAATCTGACGATCGACGCGACCGGCTTCTCCTGCCAGACCTTCGGCTGCCTATGGTCCCCCTTTCCCTTCGCGGCGGGCCGCTCGGTCATCGTCAGCGGCGCAGACAATCTCACCGGCGAATTCTCTTCGACCCAAGATCTCATGGGACTGACGGTCAGCGGATCACTCGGGCACGTCGTTCTGGTGACTGGACGCTATCTGGACGCCGCGGGAATCGCGCAGAGCATCGGGAACATCCAGGACGTGGACGTGACCGTTCTCGCGACAGTTCCGGAGCCCGGCCTGGGTCTCACGGTTGGGATGGGCGCCGCACTCCTCGCGACCCTCAAGCGAATCCGCCGAAAATCCTGAGGAGAGTCGACAGGCCCCTCTTGCGGGACCTGCGCCCCGGCGCGACGCTCGCTTCATGCCTCATACAAAAGAGCCGCTCGAAAAGAAGACGATCGAAATCCTCGGCCATCGGATGGCCTACCACGAGCGAGGCGAAGGCGATCCGATCGTCCTCCTTCACGGCAATCCGATGTCGTCCTATCTCTGGCGCGACATCGTCCCCCATCTTGAGGGCTCCGGCCGATGCATCGTCCCCGATCTGATTGGCATGGGCGATTCACAGAAGCTCGCGGACTCGGGCCCCGACAGCTACCGCTTCGTCGACCACCGTCGCTTCCTCGACGCCCTGCTCGAAGCGCTCGGCGTGCGCGAGAACGTGACGCTCGTGATTCACGACTGGGGCTCCGCCCTCGGCTTCGATTGGGCGAATCGCCATCGTGAGGCCGTTAAGGGCATCGCCTACATGGAAGCGATCGTGCAGCCCATTCCCAGTTGGTCGGAATGGCCGAAGGCCGTCCAGCCCGTCTTCCAGGGCTTCCGCTCGGAAAAGGGCGAGGAAATGATCCTCGAAAATAATATGTTCATCGAAGGCGTCGTCCCCGGCTCGATCCTGCGCAAACTCTCCGACGAAGAGATGAACGAGTATCGCCGCCCCTTCACCAACGCCGGCGAAGATCGTCGACCGACGCTGACCTGGCCGCGCGAGATTCCGATCGAGGGCGAACCGGCGGATGTTGTTGCGATCGTCCAGTCCTATGCGGATTGGCTCTCGACCAGCGATGTCCCGAAGCTCTTCTTTGATGCGGAGCCGGGAGCGATTCTGCGCAAGGGGCCCCGGGATTTTTGCCGCTCCTGGCCGAACCAGACCGAGATCAAGATCAAGGGCATCCACTTCGTTCAAGAAGACTCGCCCGACGAGATTGGCGAAGGCGTCCGCGACTGGCTTGCAGGCCTCGGCTAGATTCAGAGGACGCGGTCCCAAACGAGGCCGGACCTAACACGTCACGACAGTTCGAGCATCTTCTCGATCGGAAGCAGCGCCTGCTTCGAAAGTTCTTCGGCAACCGTCACGGTCGGCCCCTCATTCAAGAGACAGTCGTAGAGCTTTTCGAGCGTGTTCAGCCGCATGTACGGACACTGGTTACACGCACAGCTCTCATCCATCCCAGGCGCCTGATAGAGCACCTTGTTGGGGGCCTGCTGCAGGATCGAGTGAAAGACGCCGTCTTCCGTCGCGATAATCGACGGCCGGTCGGGCGAGGCCACGGCACGCGAGATGATCCCCGTCGTGCTCGCGATAAAGTCGGCCTGGTCGAGCACGGCCTGATCACACTCGGGATGCGCCAACACTTCGGCATCCGGATGTTGCGCGCGCAACTTGGCGAGCCCCTTCGCACTGAAGAGTTCGTGAACGACACACGCGCCCTGCCAAACGATCAGATCATCGCGGCCGGTCTCTTTCGCAACCCAGCGTGCGAGATGTCGATCGGGCGCGAAGATCAGCTTCTCCCCTTCGAAGTGCTCGACCATCTTGACGGCGTTCGAAGAGGTACAGATCAGATCGCTCATCGCCTTCACACCGGCGGAAGCATTGATGTAGGCCAGGACCTTCGCGCCAGGATGATCCGCAACGAACGCCTTGAACTCCTCCGGCGGACATCCGTCGGCGAGGGAGCACCCGGCATCCATATCCGGCACCACCACCGGAATCCCGGGATTCAAGATCGCGGCGGTCTCGGCCATGAAGTGAACGCCGCAGAAGACGATCATCTTGCAGTCGATTTCTTGGGCAGCCCGCGCCAAGGCCAGCGAGTCTCCGACAACGTCTGCCAGGTCCTGGACTTCGGACTCCTGATAGAAGTGCGCCAGGATCACGGCGCCCTTCTCACGCTTCAGTTCGAGAATGGCGGCCTCGAGATCGTCGGGGCGCTTCGCGGTCGTGTTCGCGGTCATCTTCGCGGTCTTCTTCGCGGTCATAGGGGGTTCCTCAGCTCGGTCGCGCTCAGACGGCGCCTCCGCATTCCGAAGGGCCCTCCGAAGGCGAGAGGTTAACAGCGTCCGCCGGGGACGCTCAGCCCTCCTGTGAGACCGATTCGCCTGCTCCGACAGGCTCGATCAGCAGCGTCGGAACCCCATGGACGGGATCCCGCACGGTACAGACACGCGTTCCCGGCTTGTGGCCCGTTCTCACCTCGGAGACGTCGAAGCGGTCCGCCGCGAGACGCGCCTGGATGGCGTCGATGTCCGGCACCTGCCAAGCCAAGCCCCCGAATCGGTCCGTCGCGCCTGGTTGGGGATCCGCGCCGACCCGCGCACCGATCTCGATCGTCGTCCCGCCGACGCGGAAGAAGAGCAGCCGAACCCCGCGCTTTTCGAAGGTCTTATCGAGAGCGAGCCGCAGGCCGAGACCCTCGAGATAAAACTTCCGCGTTGCCTCGGGATCTGCGCTCATGACGACGACATGGTCGAGAGACCGAATTCGGGCCGCCGGATCGATGTCCGACGACTCCCCGACACAAGACGCGAGGGCGGGCTCCTCGTCACAGACGAGTTCGACCGAGATCCCCCGGCTCGTCTTCCGATCGATCACAAAGGGGGCGAAGGTTCGATCCGACACTGCCCCCTCGGCGGTACCACAGGCGGTCTCCGCCTCCGTGATCCCGAATCCCGACGCATCCAGCACCGACACTGGATCCTCGCCCTCCCAAGTCAACCGGATCCCGGCTTGACCCAGTCGTGGTTCGCCGGCTCCGTCAGGCGCCGCTTCACGAAGCTCGAGCGCCATATTCGCGAGGCCGAAAAAGCGACTGCGACGGCCTGATTCGGCGGAGCGCTCGCCGCGAAGCGGAGGCGCACCCAGCAGGCGGGCGTAGTCTCGGGTGGCGGTGTCGAGGTCTGTGACGTCGACCAGGGCGCTGTGTAGGCGGGTAATCATGGGAGGAACATCGCACGTCCCGTCCAGATCGCACGGTCTCCCCCCTGAATTAGGGCCACCCCCCCGCCCCCCTCCTGCCTGCCCTTCCGAAACCCGGATGGGTGCGCGATCCTGCGCCGCGCCCGGCCGGGGATCCCCCGCCGAAAATGCCGCCCCTCCGAGACCGGCCACCCAGGAGGCTCGATGAGCCCGCCCGAATCGACCACGCCCACACCCCCCTCGTCCCCGTCGAGCCCCCTCGGCATCCGCGCCTCCTTCGGACGCGGCACGCTTATCGCCGTCGTCGTCGGCATCCTCGTCGGCGCCGCTCTCGTCTACGTGTCGATCCGAGACGGCCTCTTTGCCGGCCGCCATGACGCGCGCATCACGATTCGCATCAACGATCTCGACGAGCGGACCGGGCGCGATGTCCACGTGCCCATGACGGGCTGGGTCATGCAGATCGATCTTCCGGAGGATCTCCCGCAATCCGTCGTCGACACGCTCGAGGTCACCCTTCGCGAAGAGCGAACAGGCGCGATGCTCGATATCACGGATCGAATGATCTTCGAAGGCGCCCATGGCCGCCTCGTCTTGCCCGAGTCGATCCGCCTAACAGCGGGCCTATTCTCCATTCGCGCCAGCCTGACCGACGAAAACGAAGCCGAACTCGTCGAACATCGACGCATCCGGATCCGAACCTGGCTCGGCGGACCACCGATCGGCTCGCGCCAGATCATCCATTTTGACTTCAGCGTCGATCGTGACGGCGACGGCCGCCCCGATTTCGAACAGGACCTGGCGCATTTCGGGCTCGCAAGCGCAGACCAACCCGAGCTCGCGTCGTCCGTCGCGCAAGCCATCGCCGAGCGTGCGGTCGCTCGCGTTCTCCGCGCCTACGACCCCCAGGATGACCCGAACGGAACGGGTTATACGATCGACACCGTCTTCGTGCGCTTCCTCCTCGAAACGGAACGCTCTCCCTATGTGACACGCATCTGCGTAGGAGGAGAGAACGCCGCCTTCCCAGGCTCCGTCGGAAACGTGCGCTTCGATGCTCGCAACGAGACCAAGGGCTCGACGGAATGCGAAGCGAAAGACGATGCGCCGCCGGCTGGACTCTTTCCCCGCGAGTTCTCGATCTATGCCGAGAGCGCCCTCTATCAAGAGATCCTCGCCACCTTCGACACGAAGCGCGGGGGCACACCCTTTGGCGGCCTCCCGACTGACGTGGCCAGCCTTGGAAGCGACGACGAACGAGGCCAGGCACTCGGTCGAGCGATCGAAGTCTTTGGCGACGCCCTTGGTACGATCATGGCGCATGAGTCAGGGCATGCGCTCGGGCTCGTCCCCCCCGGCCGACCCGGCGTCGGCCTCTTTGGCGGCAGCGAGGAGGATGGCGCAGGTTATGCGCATAACCTCGATACGCTGGGCAACACGCCTGAAACCCCATGGCTCATGAACGTGGGCGGCGAGTTCCGGTTCGAGGACCTGGCCGGGCGTGGCCCCGCCGGCGAGCTGCGATTTCGACCGCTCAACCATGCGTATTTGAAGGACCGCGTTGCGCTCGTCGAGGGACGCTATTAGGCCGGACCCGTTCGGCCTACATATCCCAGAAGAAGTCCTTGTTCGTCAGTTCCTCTTCAGACGTTTCGGGCGCAGCACCCTCCCCGCTCTCGCCTGCCGCGATGAGATCCGTGCCCTTCTCGATCCGCTCGACCAATTGCTCGAGATCCCGCGTCTCGTTCTCCCAGTACTCGTCCGTCCCGAAATGAGGGAACGCATCGGGAAACGCCGGATCCTCCCACCGCTTGGCGATCCATCCCGCGTAAAACACGAACCGGAAGCCGCGCAGGGGTTCGATGAGCGAGAAGGTCGATTCATCGAAGGGACGGAATTCGCGGTAATGCTCAACGAGCAAGCGCCGCTGGCGATCCGCGATCGCATCGCGTCCCGGGACCAACATCCAGACGTCTTGGACCGGGGGACCGATCACCATGTCGTCGAAGTCGAGAAAGAACCAACCCTCGTCGCCGCGCAGCAGGTTCCCCGCATGACAATCTCCATGAATCGGCTGCATCGCAACACCCTGACTCCGCTCGCGATAGGTCTCGATCAACGCCTCAACCGCCCGCGCATAACGTCCGCGGCAGCTCGGCGGCAACCAGTCTCCGTCTTCGAGTAAATCGAGCGCCTCAAGCGGCACACTCTCGGCATCGAGGGTTCTCCGGTTCGGTGCCCCCAGATCCGCTGCGATCGAATGAATGCGCGCCATGAGGCGCCCAAGCACGGCAAGCTGGTCATCGCTCAGTTCATCCGGCGATCGCCCGCCAGTTCGCGGCCAGATCGCATAGTGAATGTCTTCAATCGATTGCAGCGTGTCCCCGTCCGGAAAACGCAGCGGCGCGCAGACGGGAATCTCGGCGTCCACGAGGGCGGCGAGCAGCCGATGCTCATCGAGAATCGTCTCGCGCTGCCATCTTCCGGGGCGATAGAACTTGGCGACGACGTGACTCCCGTCCTCGAGGCGAACGTCGTAGACGCGGTTTTCGAGGGCGTTCAGCGCGAAGCAATGGCCCGAGGGCGCATGCCCCGCCGCCTCGACCGCCTGCAGCACGCGCTCCGGCGAGAGGCGGAAGAAATACTCGCTCTGGTCGCCTTCGCCGAAGTTGTCACCATGACTCATGGTTTGGAGCATACCCCGCCCGGAAATTTGCCCCGCCGGGACTGTTTCGTTAAATTTTTCGGCCACTTAGGGCTGCTCGACCGATAGGGAGTACGCCGCGCCCC
>Ga0316208_1003831_pt1 | contig 10462 bp, 6 predicted proteins | sample 3monopyrite_MG_FD_204944 | JGI IMG/M metagenome (GOLD analysis project Ga0316208, IMG submission 204944) | Microbial mat bacterial communities from mineral coupon in-situ incubated in ocean water Damariscotta River, Maine, United States -... | ecosystem: Environmental > Aquatic > Marine > Coastal...
CTTCGTTCTCGAGAGGCGCAATCACGACAAGCTGATTGGTGAACAGGCTCCGCACATCGCTCGGGTCCAACAACCCGGCGGCGACCAATCGCTCCAGCTCGTCGGCGCTCGCGGTGACCACGACGTCGGCATCCGCACCAGCAAGCAACTGCTCGACCAAGAGATTCGAGCCACCGGTCGAGACGCGGACCGCGCGCTCCGGGTCCGCGGCCACCTCGGCGGCCAGCACGTCGCGCAGGCTCGCGGCGCCAAAGACAGTCAAGCCCTCCGCCCCACCGCCACAGGCGGCAAGCCCTGGAACGCTGCTCCAGAGCACCACAGCTAGGGTCGCTCGAGAACCCAAGGCTTTCCCAGAGGCGCGCATCGCGGCATTGTAGGCGCGCCCCCTGGCCGACCTCCGAGGCGCCGGGCTAAAGTGTGGGTGCGCCCACCCAACCGCTCAGAACCTCCCAGAACTGCTTCGAATCACTCGAACCACGCGCCCCCTCTGCCGCGCCCACATCGAGCCCCCCTCCGTCGTCCCACCATGCTCCTCAAGACCACCGGCCTCCTCGCCGCCCTCGCGCCCCTCGTCCTCCTCGCCACCCAGGACGGTCCCGAGATCCCCCCGGACCCGGGGCCAATGCGCACGGACGACGCCAGCGCACCCACCGAGCTCCCCATCGAGCTGCGCCGGCTCTCGGAAGAGGTCGGCACGTGGAAGGCCGAACTGTCCGCCTTCATGAGCCCAGGCATGCCGCCGCTGCGCTTCGAAGGCATCGAAACCAACCGCCTGATCGGCGACGCATGGCTGCTCTCCGTCCTTGAGGCCGAGCCCGGGGGCCAGCCGTACACCGGCATCGGCCAGATCGGCTACGACGTCGACGAAGGCCGCGCCGTCAAGACCTGGATCGAGTCCGACTCCGGCGCCCTCAACGTCTGGTACGGCACCTACGACCTCGAACGCCGCGAGCGCATCCTCGAGTACACCCTAAACGACGGCTCCGGAGTCGAACGCAAGCGCCTGGTCAAGAGCCGCGTCCTCGACGCCGACCGCCGCACCCTCGACATCATCGAGCTGGACGAGACGAACGGCGAACTCCCGATCCTCCACATCGACTACACGTTGATCGAGCGGTAGCGAGGGGCCAACTCGACGGTAGCGAGGAGCAACGCGGCGATCGTGGGTGGCAAACCACCAGTGCGAAGGTCGGCCCAGGGAACAGTGGTTCGAGCCGTCGTCTTCGGCGAATTCCGATCAGGCATCTCACTCACTGGTGGCTCGCCTCAGCTCTTTCCTTGGATCGTGCGGAGCCACGAGAACGGTACGTCTTCCCGTATACGTCTTGTCGGTGTCCGTACGTAGGTGAATGGAGAAGACAAGCTGGCGTGCAAGCGACCGCTGCCTGCCCTGCCAACACTCACGAGAATCCCCGGTAGCTCGGATCGATAGACGTGCGACCTGCACGACTTCAAGGGCAAGGCCCAGCTTTGAAACCTGCTCTGCAAACTTCTCCACGGCAGACCGGTGCGCCATCGCAATCGGCGTGCGTGCGTGGTCGAGGGGACCGAGCAAGTTGAAGCCCGTGTTGGTGAGCTCCGCTCGAGTCAGTTGTCCAAAGAGCCAATATCCCTGGTAGTCGGATTCCCTGCTCGTGTAAGTCGCCAGGAACCCCTCGATCGCTCCCTTGAGTGCTCTCCTTCGCGGCATCTAATGATCTCTAGCTGGTAGGGCCATCATCGCTCTCGCGGCCACCCATGGAGACGATCACCAGATAGTGCCTGCCCTCGCAGCCAGGAGTACCCGTTGGCCGACCGGCGGCCAGCATCGCGTTCCAGGTTTCTTGGCTTCCTTAACGAACCCCGAAACTCATCTCTCACTCGACACCAAGTCAGATCCAACTTCTCGTCCACATTCGAAGTCATGAAGACCAACACTCGGAGCCGGCTTCGAATCCATCGTTGACCTCGAGGCCGCCGACCGCACCGAGAAGCTCGATGACGTGAGTCTCCTTCAAGAGAGCCTTCCTTCTTCGCCTTCCGAGAAACCTCACTCCACAGGCACCGGATCATCCACGAGGCGCACGCCCACATTGCGCCCCGAGTCGTCCAGGGCCCAGGCCTCCAAGCCCAGGCGGTCGGTCGCCAGGGACGTGAACTCCTCGGCGGCCAGCGCGTCGTAGAAGGATAGGTACCACACGTAGCGCTCGCTGCCGTCCGGGGCGTGGACCGTGTGCAGGAGGTCGCCGGCGAGGCGGCCTGCGACCCGCTCGGACGCGGCGCGAGTCGACTCGGGGCGGGCGAGGAACAGGGCCAAGCCGTATTCGCCGATCACCTGCGCGTCGTGATCGGGAGCGCCGCATTCGCAGCCCGGCGCATCGAAGCGGCCGGCCAGGTCATGGGGCGCCACTCCGGCCAAGTAGCGGTCGGGGTGCATGATCTGAGTCGTCGAAAGCGGCGGGTGCGCGTATGCCGCGTCCACCAACTCCCAACCACCCTCGCCGTAAAGGTGGCGCACAAAGCGGAGGCCGGCGCCGTAGTGGAAGATCTTGGCGAAGCGCGCCTCGTCCAGCGGGCCGGCCTCGGGCAGGTCGGTGTGCTGCTCGAAGTCGTAGTCCATCAGGTCGGAGACGGCCAGCATCGCCTCGCCTTCGACCAGCGCACGCACCGCGCGGAACGCGTCATCGGGCGCGGGCGCACTTGCCGCGCGGGCGTCGAGTGCGGTCAAGTCAAACGCCTGGTCTTGCAGCGCATGGAACATTTCGTGCAGCAAAGTGCCACGGCCCATCGCTTGGTTGTCGTTCTCGATCACGACCAATCGGCCGGTGTCCGGCTCGTACCAGCCGTTGAGCTTCTCGGCGGGCGCGTCAGCTGCGAGCACGAACTCAACCACCAAGTCCTGGGTGAAGTCGCGCTCGCGCCAGAGCTCGAGCTCGGCCATGATCGCGGCGGCCTCGCCGGTAAAGGCGGGGGCGGCTTCGCCTTCGGGCGCAAGGTCGCCGACCAGGGTCACCCCGTGGGACGCGACCGGTGGGGTCGGGTCATCAGCGTTGGCTCCATCCCCCATGGCGGTGTCTCCGGTAGAGCCAGGGGCGGCGCCCACCTCATCCATCGGCTCGTCCTCCACTTGGTCCAGCGGCTGGTCGGGGGTGGCACTCTCTAACTCCGCGCGGATCTCATTCGCCAGGTCGCGCACGTCTGGATAGTCGACGATCTCGAGCGCTTCCTCGAGCGCCGCGAGCGCGCCCTCGAGGTCACCGACCTCGCGCTTTAGCGTGCCGATGTAATAGCGGTAGATGACCGCGTTCATGCGGTCGGGGCCCATGGTCAAGAGCTGTTCGTACGCCGCGATCGCCGCGTCGAGGTTGCCGGCATCGGCGGCGTCCTGGGCAAAACCGGCCAGCTCGCCGGGGTCCGCGGGCAGCGTGTACTCGGGTGCGTCCGGGTCGGCGTCGGGGTCCGCCTCGAACACGACCCACATGCAAAGCGCTGGGTCGAGCCAACGCTCGACCGCCGCCGAAACGTCCGCCGGCGTCACCTTTGCAAAGGCCTCGCCCGCCCGCGCGGGCCACGTCGCGTCGCCCAGCACAGCATGGATGCCGACCGTCGCGGCAAGCGAGAAATAGGGCCGCCCATGCACCGGGATCGTGGCCAGGTCGTCGCCCAGATCCGCAGCGGCGGCGGCGAGCTCGGTGTCCGTCACCGGATCATCCCGCAGCTCTTCAGCGAGCGCATTCAACACGTCCGGCGCGTCGACACCTGCGGCGCCGAGCACAAACAGGTCCGCGTGCCGTCGCCCGCCCATCCACACGTCGTGGCCTGCGCCGCGATGGCGCGTGGCCAAGACCTCCGCCGCAAGGGTTAGCGCCGCGCGATCCGACGTCCAAAGCGCGGGCCCGACCCACGCGGCATAGCGCTTCTCCTCGGGAAGGCTCGATGCGTAGCGCACCTCGCCGCCACGCCGCGCCGACGTCCCCCCAGGCATGGCCGGCGGCGGCGGGCCCGCGGGCAGCGCGCCGAACGCCGCCTCGATCGCATCGAGCGTCTCCGCCGGATCGACGCGCCCAGCGACCACGACCGCGGTGTTGCGCGGGTGGTACCACTGGTCGTAGAACGCGCGCGCCGCATCGACCGCGAGCTGAGGTGCCAGGGTGCGGCCCTCCGCATCGCGCACTCCCGCAGCATAGGGGCGGCCGCCCAGCACCGCCGCCTCGAGCAGCTCACGGCGGCCGTCGCTCTCGGTAAATGCGCCGCGCTCCTCGCGGTCCAAGCGGTAGCGCTCGTGCAGGAACGCATCGCGATCCCACGTCAATCCGCGCAAGCGATCCGCCTCCATCCCGAGCACCACGCTCAAGTGCGCGCGGTCGAAGCCGTGGTCGTAGTACACCGTGTAATCATCGCGCGTGTAAGCGTTCGACTCAGCGCCCCACTGCACCAGCTGCGCCTCGTGGGCGTCGGTTCCGGTCGCGGCGGTCCCGGTGAACAGCGCGTGCTCGACGAGGTGTGCAAGCCCACTCTGGCTCGCGCCTTCCGCCCCCGAGCCGACGCCAACGACCATGAACACGCTGGTGCGGGCGGCATCCGTCGGGTGCGGCGTATCGACGACCAAGGCTTGCAGGCCATTGGGCAGCACACGCCGGTGGAAGGTGGCCAGGCCGACCTCGAGCGGCGCGGGCTCGAAGGCGGCGGGCACCGCGCCTTCCTGAATCGGAACGGGCGACGCGGCAAGGGCAAGGGCGAGAATCGCAGGGGTGATCATCACGACAGTCTAGCGGCCGAATCGCGCTACACTCCCCCCATGAAGCGCAGTGACAAGGCCGTCCGCATCCGTGAGCAGCTCTTTGCGCTGTACCCCGAGCCGCCGATCCCCTTGGACCACACAGACCCCTTCACCCTGTTGATCGCGGTCCTGCTCTCGGCCCAGTGCACCGACAAGAAGGTCAATGAGATCACGCCTGCACTCTTCGAGCGCGGCCCCACCCCCCAAGCCATGGCGGCCCTCGAAGTCGAGGAGATCCTCGGCCTGATCCGCCAGCTCGGGCTCGCACCGACCAAGGCCAAGAACATCAAGAAGCTCGCCGAGACCCTGACCTGGGAATACGGCGGCGACGTGCCGAAGAGCTTCGAAGCGCTCGAAGACCTGCCAGGCGTCGGCCACAAGACCGCCAGCGTCGTGATGGCCCAGGCCTTCGGCGTGCCGGCCTTTCCGGTCGACACCCACATCCACCGTCTGGCCGCGCGTTGGGGGCTCTCCAAGGCCAAGAACGTCACGCAGACCGAGCGCGACCTCAAGGGGTTGTTTGTGCCCGAGGACTGGAACTGGCTGCACTTGGCGATCATCTACTTTGGGCGCGAGTACTGCCCCGCGCGGCACCACGACTTGGACGAGTGCCCGATCTGCTCCTGGGCCGCCACCAAGACCCGCAAGCAGATGGAAGCCCGCGCTCGCTGAGGCGGTTGGCCCGGGCCTACGCCTTCCCCCGGAGCAAGCCAGCCCCAAGCATCTGCGCCGGTTGCCCCCATGGTTCGAGGGGGCTTGCGCCCACTTCCCAGAGGCGAATCCAGGCTCACCACAGGGCCCTCGCCTTGGAAACGGCGACCCAAGTGGTCGGGGACGCTTCAGCGCGCTGGGCAAGCACATCTGCCGTCCAGGTGCCGGGCTCCCTTGTCGGCCGCTCCAGAAGCCCCTGGCCAAGCGCCCTCCAGATCAAAGGACTTGGTACTCTACTATTAGAGTAAGTCACCAGGCCCTCGAACCCCGCGCCACCCGCCGCCATGAACGTCTCCAAGATCCTGCTCACCACCGACCTCTCCGAAGAGTCGCTGCGCGCCTTCGAGCCCGCGGCCCAGCTCGCGCGCATCGCCGGCGCCAGCATCACCCTCCTGTACGTCGTCGAAGACGTGCCAGTCACCGCCCACGGCGCGCCCGGCGCACCCGCAATGCACGCGGTCTCGCTCCCCGACCTCATCGAGGACGGCAAGGGCGCAATCGCCAAGCACGCCGCCAACTTGCCCAGTGACGTCCCGATTCAGACCGACGTCATCACCGGCGCCAGCATCGCCGAGGCGGTCGCCGACTATGCCCAGGAGCACGGCCACGACCTGATTGCGCTCTCGACCCACGGCCGCTCGGGATTCAAACGCCTGTTCCTCGGATCGGTTGCCGAAAAGGTCCTACGCCACGCCCACGTGCCAGTGCTGGCCTTTCCGCGCAACGCCTGAGCCCAAGGGCTCAGCCCCGCTCTCAGCGCTCGAAGAGCGGCACCAAGCGCCCACCTGCGCGGTCGTAGCGCCACGCGGTCTCGGAACCTCCGGCCTTCCACGAAACTACGGGTCATAGGCCCGAGGATCCTGCGGTCATTCGGTCGTCGAGCCCCTGTAGTTGCTCCTTGCGCAGCAGGCTCTTGAAGACTGAATGCCTACAAATTGGCGAGCTTGACTTCCAAGTACCTCGTCCTTCTCTCCTTGATTTCTTGGATTCTGGTTCCAAGCTCACGGAGTGCTTCCCAATCCGGTGAATCCATGGTCACCTTCATTGTCCACCCACCGACCGTGTGGCGGGCTTTCGGAAGGCCTACTCCCCAATCAGAGGGCGAGAGGTCTTGCATCTCTGAGGGATGCTGTTCGAACATGCCGCTTCGCACGCGACTGCTCATGATTTCAAAGTACTCATCAACGTAGTCACGCGCGAGGCTGTCGAGCTCGGCGTTATAGGAAGCGGCAAACGCCTCGGCCTGATCGAAAACGTACGACTCCTCCAAGTGCTTCAGTGAACTTTGAACCACCGGCAAGTGTTGCCACCGGAGCTCGGCATAGTTCCCCATGGGAACGATGGCCGGAGTATGGAGCGACATTCCTGGCCACAAGACGTGCTGTCTGTACATCGTGGCTGCTAAAGGACCCGACTTTGGATCCAGCCGCTCCATGAATTGGTCTGCAGCCAATGCAGGGTCGAGCATCGGCCGTAACAGTCCCTCCTGCCCCAGCTTCGACAACACTTCATGAGCACCATCGCCGTAGCGCGCCTCAATCGCCTCCCGAGGGTTCATGTACCCATCAGGCAGAGCACCTGACTGTTTCTCAGCGTTCCTCCCCTGCGGACTTCGCGCCGGCTCGATCGGCTCTTCCCTGAACTGGCCCGTGGAACCTGCCATACCCTCCGGGACCAGATCCTCACCGCCACCCCCCTCGTCATCCGAAATGGCAAGAAGAGTGATCAGGACGTACACCAACAGTCCGGAAAATAGCAGGCCCACGAAACGTGCATCGAGCATCTTCAAAGCATGCCCATCCGTCTCTTCCAAATGTCCTTCGCAACCTCCGGACCACTCGAGTGATACACAAGTTCACTGTGCATTTTGTGCATCATGAAACCTGCGTCCCCTCCTCTACCCTGACGGACACAGCCCAACCATCTCCAGATCGAACGCAATAGTGTGCATGAGAAGCAGAGCGCTCCGCGTCTCTGTCGCAAGAGATATGACCCATAAGAACACACTCCACTGAAGATCTGTGAATCGCGTGCACCAGACTGCTCCAAAACAAAGGGCCCTGTGATGCGGTGGGTCTGCGAACAAAAGTTCTCGCCTATCGCGTTCGCGCGCATCAGATTCTTCTCAGTTTGCTGCCACTCCCCCAAACTGTCAATCTGATTCAGCCACACCCTACGAGAGGGCCAGGCTCGTAAGTCTGGTCGGGCCGCTACAGGGCTTTGCATCCACTTCTCACTTTGACGATCGTCTGATTTTGCTTTTGGATCATTCCAACCGCACTGTGCTCTTGCTTGCAGGGCCCCCGAGCCGACTCCCCCTCAGCGATCGAAGAGCGGCACCAAGCGCCCACCTGCGCGGTCGTAGCGCCACGCGGTTTCGGCCGCGAGGTTCTCGAATAGGAGTGCGTTGTCGGCATCTCCGAGATCGCGCGCAAGCACCGGCCAGTGGTCAGGCACCAGGCGGCCGTTGGGTCCTGGGGTGAGCCGCGGCGGGGGTAAGGGGAAGAGCTTGTGCTCGTCGGGGTCGGTCAGCGGTACGAAGACGATGGCGGTGGGGTCGGCCAGTGCCTCGGCGAGGGCGCGTGGCTCGTGGCGCACGCCCTGGAGCTCGCGGGCGAGTAGCACGTGCGGGGCGAGTAGGTTGAGTGAGCCGAGCGCCAGTGCGAGGACGACCAAGACTCGCGGAACGCCCATGCGCGCGCTGACTTGCCCGAGCGCGCCACCCACGAGCAACGCGAGGACGGGCAGCGCTTCCACGAGATAGAGCGGGCCGACCCACGGGATGCCTTGAAAGCGGTGCAGCGCGTAAAAGCAAAAGAACGAGAGCGGCACGGCCCAGGTCAGGGCGGCCATGCGCGCCGGCCGCGCCACACGCCAGCCCAGCACAAGCGCTAGGCCCAGGGCCCCGAACCCCGTCCCCCACGCCGACAAACGCGCGAGGTTGTAGGCGGTGTAGGCGAATGCCGTCGGCAGGTTGACCAGTCCGTAGCGGTCGTTGGAGGACACGAGCTCGGCGTACAAGCCGTAGGCGGTCTGCCACGGTGAACCGGTCAGCGCGTTGTTGATCAAAAGGAAGGCCGCAGCGCCCGGGAGGAAGCCCAGGACCCCCAAGCCGATGGCGCGCGGCGTCCAGTGCCGGGCCGTGCAGGCGGCGACGGGGACAGCGAGCGCCAACGCCGTGATCGGCCGCGCAGCAAACGCCAGCGCGAGCGCGAGGCCGGCGAGCAACGCCCAAGCAGCAGCGGGTCGCGTGCTCGCCTCCCGCTCCACTCCGACGCCACACGCGCGCAGCCACGCGTAGAGAAACACCAACCCCAGCGGCAAACTGGTGCCGTGGCTGAGCCAAAGCGACTCGACGCCGACCACCATCGGTGACAGCGCAAAGGTCCAAGCGGCGAGGTCAGGTGACCGCGCGCCGAGCAGCCGCGCGAGCGCAAAGACGAGGAACGTCGCGAGCCCCAGCAGTGCGAAAGGCACCAGCCGCGGCGCGCCAAACAGAGTGCCAGGCGCGAGCGCGAGCGCGTGGCCCGGCGGGTACTTGGACGCAGCGCGCGCGCCCGGCAACACCTGCCGCGCGGGAAAGAACGCATCGAGCGGCGCGACAGGACGCGCGACGTCTCCTTGGGCGAACACCTCGGCCTGGAAGGCGTACGACACCCCATCGTTGGTCAAGGGCTCACCATCCAGCGCCAAGTGGCTGACCGCAAAGGGGGCGAGCACCGCAAAGACAACGGCCACAAGTGCACTGCCACAGCGCGCCGGCTCCGGCGCTTCCGTACCGGGCACCGAGCGGGCGTCACGCCCCCGCTTCCACCCAGTGATCAAGCTGACCCACAACAGCCCAAGCCCAGCCGCGCGCGCCAGATCGCCAAGGTCCAAGTACAGCGGCGCCGACGAGGGGGTCCGCTCGACCACAAAGGCCAACATCCACGGCGACAGCGCAAAGAGCACCGCGAGGCCACACGCGATGCGCGCACCGAGCCCCGCGGGCGACGCCCCGAGCTTGCGCTGTGCGCGCGGGCCGACCAAGGCACCCAGCCCGAAGGCAAGCGCCATCCAGGCCAGCCCGAGTGGCGCCGGCGGCGTGACGCGTGCGCCGAGCTCACGTGCAGCGGCGACATCGAGCCGCATCCACTCGAGCCCGAACCAGCGCCCCACAAAGGCGCGCCCCGGATCCACAAAGCCGAGCTCCGCCGAGACCCAGCGCACATCCACGCCGAGCAGCGCGACGCCAACCAAGACGCCAAGGCCCACTGCCAGCGCCGCGCCCGCGCCTGTCTGTCTCCGCTCGTCCATCGCCCTAGTCTGCGGCACACGTTCCGACGAAGCGAGCGCGAAGCCGCGCCCCGACTTCCCCGGGCGCGGTACCCTCTCGTGACTCGGCCCGCCCCACCCCCAAGCCCATGACCGCTCTCCGCCTCCCCATCGCCGCGCTGCTCTGCCTCGCGACGGCCTGCTCCGATACGCCGGAAGGCCCGCGCCCGAACGTTCTGTTCATCTCGCTCGACAGCGTGCGCCACGACGACCTCACGCCCTACGGCGGGTCCGGACTGTACACCGGTGCGACGACGACGCCCGCGCTTGCGGCCCTCGCGGAGGAGGGCGTCGTCTTTGAGCAGGCGCTCAGCACAACCTCATGGACGCTGCCATCGCACATGACGATGCTGACCGGAATGCCCGATCCGGTGCACGGCGTGACCGACAACAAGCGCGGCCTCGACAGCGGCGTCGTCACCCTCGCCGAAGCGCTCGGCGAGGCGGGCTACGCCACCGGCGGCTTCTACAGCGGGCCGAACCTGCACCCGATCTACGGCTTCAGCCAGGGCTTTGACGTCTACACGAACAAGAGCTCGAACCATCCCGACCTCGCGGTCTTCGCAGACCCGCGGCCCGGCGCGATGATGCCCGTGCACCGCGCTTCCCACGAAGACGTGACGAGCCCCGACCTGGTCGAAGCGGCCGATGCCTTCATCACCAAGCATGTCGCGGCGG
>Ga0316208_1003833_pt1 | contig 10461 bp, 8 predicted proteins | sample 3monopyrite_MG_FD_204944 | JGI IMG/M metagenome (GOLD analysis project Ga0316208, IMG submission 204944) | Microbial mat bacterial communities from mineral coupon in-situ incubated in ocean water Damariscotta River, Maine, United States -... | ecosystem: Environmental > Aquatic > Marine > Coastal...
GGCCAATACCACTACACCTATGACAGCGGACGCGAGGGGGATTTTCTGGCGACCGGATTCAGCCCGCGTAAAGCGAACCTTTCGATCTACATCTTGCCCGGATACACTGATTTCGGCGCGATCCTCGCGCGTCTGGGCAAACACAAGATCGGCAAGTCCTGCCTGTATATCAACAAACTGGCTGACATCGACACGGGCGCGCTGGAAGACCTGATCCGCGCGGGCCTTGACGATCTTGGCAAACGCTGGCCGGTCGCGCCAGGCTGACCCCTCTTTCTTCGTCCGATCAAACTTCGGGGTGAGGGCCGGTCATTGTCCGGAACGAGGGGCAGCGCCCCTGACACCGCTTGCCAAACTGGACATCGCCCGCGTCCCATGCTCAAAGCGCCCCAACAGGAGACGCACCCATGACTACCACCAGATTCGCCCCATCCCCCACCGGCTGGCTGCACATCGGCAACCTGCGTGCCGCACTCTTCAATTTTGCCATTGCACGGCAACAGGGCGGCACTTTCATCCTGCGGATTGATGACACGGATGCAGAACGGTCCAAAGACGAATATATTCAGGGTGTCAAAGATGACCTGACATGGCTCGGCTTCACATGGGATCGGGTTGAGCACCAATCCGCGCGCATGGAAAACTACCTTGCCGCCAAGCAGAAACTGATCGCGCTGGGCCGACTTTACGAGTGTTTTGAAACACCGACCGAGTTGGACCTCAAGCGCAAGAAACAGCTGAATATGGGCAAACCGCCGGTGTATGACCGGGCGGCGCTGAACCTGTCAGAGGATGAAAAGAACACGCTGCGGTCCGAACGCGGCTCGCACTGGCGTTTCATGCTCGATCACAAGCGGATTGAATGGGCTGACGGGATCATTGGCGATATCTCGATTGATGCGGCCTCGGTCAGCGATCCGGTGCTGTTCAAGAACGACGGCCAAATCCTCTACACTTTGGCCTCTGTCGTGGATGATACCGAAATGGGCATCACCGATGTGGTGCGTGGTTCGGATCACGTGACCAACACGGCCACCCAGATTCAGATGATCGAGGCGCTGGACGGAGAGGTGCCGCGTTTTGCGCATCACTCGCTGTTGACCGGACCACAAGGCGAGGCGCTGTCCAAACGCCTCGGCACGTTGGCGCTGCGTGATCTGCGAAAACAGGGGATCGCACCGCAGGCGATCCTGTCGCTGATGGCGCGCCTTGGCTCCTCTGATCCGGTTGAGTTGCGCCGCAACATAAACGAGGTGGTCGCAGGTTTTGATCTGTCCAAATTCGGCTCGGCCCCGACCAAGTTTGACGCTGCCGATCTGATCCCGCTGACCGCCCGTCATCTGGCGACGCTCACGTCGGGCGAGGTAGCCGATGTCCTGACCTCCGCTGGCGTGCCGGAGGACATCAAAGACCCGTTCTGGAATGTCGTGCGTGACAACATCAGCAACTTTGATGAAGTGGCCGACTGGTGGGCACTCTTCCGCGATGGGGCGACGCCGCTGGTGGATGACGAAGACCGCGCTTTCGTGGCAGATGCCTTTGCGATGCTGCCACCCTTGCCTTACACGTCCGAGACCTGGGGCGTATGGACGACAGCGGTCAGGCAAGCCACAGGGCGCAAGGGCAAGGGTCTTTTCATGCCGTTGCGCAAGGCGGTGACCGGTCGCCAGCGCGGGCCAGAGATGGCGGAAGTCATGCCGCTATTGCAGACACGTCCAGCGCTTGACTGACATTCAGAGATCACGATTTCCCTTGAAATTCGCCCTTGTCCCTGACCACTTTGTCAGCGAAGGTTTCCAAATGCGGGCGCATCCAAGGTATGAGTGATACAAAAGCGCCAGACGCCCAAGCGAAGTTTACGCAAGGCAGCCTCTTTGGCCATATCTCGGTCATGTCGCTGACGGCCTCCATCGGTCTGATGGCAGTGTTCCTTGTGGATTTTGTCGATATGATCTTCATCTCGATGCTCGGTAAAGCCGAATTGGCCGCCGCTATCGGTTATGCTGGTGCGATCCTGTTTTTCACCACCTCCTTCGGGATCGGTATGGCGATTGCCGCTGGGGCGCTGGTCGCGCGCGCCCTGGGGGCAGGTCAGCCAGAGGAAGCTCGCAGGCGTGCGACGAATGCCCTGATATATGGCGTGATTTTCGGCGCGCTCTTTGCCGCAGCGGTCTGGTTCAATCTCAGCGCGCTTGCGTCACTTATGGGTGCAACGGGGGACACGCTGGCGCTTGCGGTGCACTATCTGCAAATCATCGTCCCCTCGCTGCCTTTTCTGATAATCGGCATGATCGGAGGGGCGATCCTGCGTGCCCATGGCGATGCGCGGCGGGCGATGATGGCGACGATCTGGGGTGGGCTGGTCAATGCTGTCCTTGACCCGATCCTGATCTTTGGGCTGGACCTGGAGTTGACCGGGGCCGCTCTTGCCAGCGTTGGCGCACGGATGGTCATCGCTGTCACAGCGTTGCTGCCGCTGATCCGCCACTACGGGGGCTTTGACAGGCCGACATCTGACAGCCTGACCATAGATCTGCGCCCGATCCTTGCCATCGCGTTCCCGGCGATACTGACACAATTGGCTACCCCCATCGGGCAAGCCTATGTCACCCGCACCATGGCGGAATTCGGGGAAGAGGCCGTCGCGGGCATGGCCATCGTCGCCCGGATGGCGCCCGTTGGCTTTGGGGTCATCTTTGCGCTCTCTGGCGCAATCGGGCCGATTATCGGACAAAACGCGGGCGCTGGTTTGAAAGACCGCGTGCGCGGTGCCTTTCGGGATGGTCTGCTTTTTACCGCGATGGTGGTGATTGTTGTCTCGGGGCTCTTTTATCTGGCGCGTCCGGGAATTCAGATGCTGTTCCAACTCGAGAACGGTGTCGCCCTGACATTGGTGTTCCTCTTCGCGGGCCCGCTGTCACTGATGTTCTTCTTTAACGGCGTCATCTTTGTGGCCAATGCTGCCTTCAACAACCTCGGCCACCCGTTCTATTCCACGATTGTGAACTGGGGGCGGCATACGGCAGGGACGATCCCCTTTGTCGCCTTGGGGGCGGCATGGTTCGGAGCGCCGGGGGTCTTGATCGGGCAGTATCTGGGTGGGGCGGTCTTTGCGGTCGTCGCTTATGTGCTGGCGCGCCGGGTCATCGCAAGACAGGACACCGAGGCAGAACCAGCCGAGCCCTTTGCGAGGCAAGCACGCCTATTCAGCCTTTTCCATCACCGCCGCTAGGTGGTGATCGACCAATGCGCGTTCATCCGTGCTGAGCATCTGATGGCGCGGATAGACCGGATCAGCCCGGTCATTCAGGATCGCTGTGTTCCATCCGTCAGTCGTATCAAAGAAATGGGCAACGCCATTATACCCATGCATTCGTAAATAGCCTTGCACCACAACATCGACATAGCTCAGCAGGATCGGGTGATCATCGGCAGTCGCCACATGCTCTGGCCTGACCTGATAAACGGCGGTCGGTGCCTTGAGGCCGTCATGGCGGACCGTCTCGCTGACATCGTGGCGTCGATATGCCGCTTCACGCTGATCGAGAGCACCCCAATCCGCGCCGGGGACACGCGCGATCACACCGTAGAGCGTGGTTTCAGCACAGGGCATAACCGAGAGATAAGCCGCCTTGCGCAAATGCGTTCGCCGCCACACCCGCCGCCAGCCGTGCAGCACCGCCGGGCGCGGATCACCGTAGGGATTGGTGGCAAGGTTAACCAGGCTGCCATAGCCAAAGAACGCCGGATCGCTCATTCGCGCGCCCGCAACACCTGGGCTGGTTTTGCCGACAACGGACGCCAGGCAAAGGCCAACCCCGCCAAAAGCGACGCTAAGACACCACCCCCGATGATGATGAATGCGTTGGACCAGATGACGATATAATCGGTTTCCATGATGAACACCGAAACGGCCCAACCGCCAAGAATGCCGGCACCCAGCGCCACGATTCCCGCGCCCAGACCAAGGATGGCCGCGCGCAAGGCAAAGCTGGTGATGATCCGGCTGCGCGGCGCGCCGAGCGTTTTGAGAACAGCGGATTCGAAGGTGCGCGCGCGTTCACCCGCAGCCGCCGCCCCAATGAGCACCAGAAACCCCGTTACAAGCGTGATCAGCGCGCCATAGCGCGTTGCCGCTGATATCCCACCGACCAGTTCGATGACCTGATCGATCGCGTCACGAATACGAATGGCGGTGATATTTGGATAGGCTGTTGCCAGATCGCGCAGGATCGCGGCCTCTGCCTCTTGCTCGGCATAGACCGTTGCGATCCAACTGTGCGGCGCGCCTGCCAGCGCGCCCTGGTTCATCGCCAGAACAAAGCCGATGCCCGCATCCTCCCAGCTGACATTGCGGAAACTGGTGATCTCGGCCGTGATGTCACGGCCCAGCACGTTGACCGTCATCGTGTCTCCCAGTTGCAGCCCGATCTCTGCCGCTTCTTCGGCAGCAAAGCTGATCTGGGGTGGACCGTCATATCCGACCGGCCACCACTCGCCTGCCGTCACCTCCGTCCCGGAAGGTTTTGCGTCGGCATAGGTGATGCCGCGGTCGCCATGCACAACCCAATGCCCTGCGGCGAACTCTTCGGCGCTCTGGCCGTTGATTTCGGTGATGATGCCACGCAGCATCGGCGCGGTTTCAACCCGGCTGACAGCCGGATCAGTATCCAGCCGGTCCTGGAAACCCGCGATCTGGTCCGGCTGAATATCAACAAAGAAATAGCTGGGCGCCACCTCTGGCAGCTCGTCCGAGAACGCATTGCGCAGGTTGCCATCAATCTGACCGACCGCCGCCAACACCGTCAGCCCAAGCCCGAGCGATAGCACAACGGATGTAGCTTCGCCGCCGCGCGCACCGATTGACCCAAAGGCCAGGCGCAGGGCAGGGCGGCCGCGTGCGGGTTTGCGCAAAGCCCGTGCGACCCCGCGGATCACGAGCGCTGCGATCACCAGGATACCCAAAGCCGCCGCGATCCCACCTGCGGTCCATAAGGTCAGAAAAACCGTGCCGGAAAACCAGATGGCGGTGCCGATCAATGCAGCCAGCAGCGCCCCGATGGCGAGCAGATACCCGGTGCCGGGTAAAAAGGCACTCGTTGTGAACGCATCGCGAAACAAGGTGGCCGCGCGGATATCCTCGGTCTTGGCCAAGGGCCATAGTGTAAAGACGAGGGCGGCAAGCAGGCCGTAAACCGCCGCCTCAAACAGCGGGGCCGGATAGACCGCAAAGACTGCCGGGATCGGCAGGCGGGCTTCGATGAGCGGGGCAAACAGGACAGGCAGCCCCGCACCCAGAACCAGTCCGGCCGATACGCCTGCAAGCGTCAGCACACCGATCTGGATAAAGTAGGTCTGAAAAATGATCCTGCGCGTGGCCCCAACGGTTTTCAGCGTGGCGATCACGCCGGTCTTGCCAGCCAGATAAGCGCGCACAGCGGCGGACACACCTATACCCCCAACGGCCAATCCTGACAGGCCCACAAGGATCAGGAACGCGCCAATCCGATCCACAAACTGCTCAACACCGCCAGCCCCCCTGCGGCTGTCGCGCCAGCGCATGCCGCTGTCACGAAACTGCGCCTCAGCACGTTGTTCCAGCGCTGCCAGGTCTGCTCCATCTGGTAAATCCAACCGATACTGTGTGGAAAAAAGCGTGCCTTCGGCAATCAACCCGGACTGCGCCAGATCATCTGTCAGCACAATGGTACGCGGGCCCAGCCCAAAGCCGCCAGCGGCATTGTCGGGATAGCGATCAAGAATGGCGCGCAGCGTAAAGTTCTGTTCGCCCAAACGAAATCTATCCCCCGGTGTCAGCGCCAGCCTGTCCGCCAACACCCTTTCCATCACGCCACCCTTGTCAGCCAATGCGTCAGCCAACGGCATGGGCGGATCAAGTTCCACGACGCCGATCAGCGGGTAAAGATCATCGACCGCGCGGATTTGCGTGAGACCGCGTTCCGCCTCGGCACCGCGGTCAACCACGACCATTGAGCGGAAATCGACGGTCTCGGACACGTTCTCGGAGATGCCCTGCAACCAGGCCAGCTCTGTCTCGCGGGCGAAGCGATAGGTAAACTCAACCTCTGCATCGCCACCCAGAAGGGCTGCGCCATCGCGTTTCAGGCCGGCCTCGATGCCCGCGCGCACGGTGCCGACAGCGGCAATGGCGGCAACGCCAAGGGCAAGACAGGCCAGAAACACGCGAAATCCGCGCAGGCCGCCACGCAACTCGCGCGCGGCAAAGCGGGACGCAACGGCAAGGCTCATTCCGCAGCCTTTGCCACTGGCGTATCAACCCGTCCATCGCGCAGGCGCACGACCCGGTCACAGCGTTTGGCCAGCTCGCCGGAGTGGGTGACGAGGATCAGCGTCGCCCCATGCCTGTCACGCAGATCGAACAGCAGATCAACGATCGCCTGCCCGTTGGTTTCATCAAGATTCCCGGTAGGCTCATCCGCCAGCAAAAGGCGCGGACGCGGGGCAGAGGCGCGCGCCAGCGCCACCCGTTGCTGTTCGCCGCCGGACATCTGGCCGGGGTAATGGTCAATGCGGTCTGCAAGACCCATCGCCGTCAGTTCGGCCTCTGCCCTGTCGAATGCATCTCTGGCACCTGCCAGTTCCAGCGGGGTTGCGACATTCTCCAGCGCGGTCATCGTCGGGATCAGGTGGAAAGATTGGAACACCACCCCCATATTATCCCTACGAAAGAGCGCAAGCTGGTCTTCGTTCATCGCCGTCAGGTTCTGGCCCAAAGCCGTGATCTGACCCGATGTCGCCTGTTCCAGCCCGCCCATCAACATCAGGAGCGATGATTTGCCAGACCCACTCGGCCCGACCAGCCCCAGCGTTTCTCCCAAAGCGACGTCGATGGAAATATCATGCAGAATGTCCACGCGGCCGGCATTGCCGTCCAGCGACAGGTTGGCGTTTGCGATGGTGAGAACTGGGTCGGTCATCAGGTCAGCCTTAATGCAGGAATGTGCCTTTGCATATGGGGTCATTTCGCGCGTCAGCAAGTTTGCGGTGGTGCTTTTGACCATGGCAACAGTGGCACAGGCGCAGACAGTGACAATAGCTGCCCTGGGCGACAGCCTGACCGCTGGCTATGGTTTGGCCCAGGATGACGGTTTTGTCCCCCAACTCGAAGCCTGGTTGCAAGAGCAGGGCGCGGATGTTGAGATCATGAACGCTGGCGTGTCAGGCGATACCACCGCCGGTGGGCTGAGCCGGGTCGTCTGGACGCTGACCCCGGAGGTGGATGCAATGATCGTGACATTGGGCGGCAACGACTATCTGCGCGGGCTTGATCCGGCCGTCAGCCGTGCAAACCTTGACGGTATTCTGTCAGCAGGCCAGGAGGCCGGGGTCGAGATGCTGTTGGTCGGGTTGTCAGTCGGGGCCAATTATGGATTGGACTACAAGGAAGAATTCGAAGGCATGTATGCCGATCTGGCAGAAACTTACGACATTCCGCTCTATGCTGATTTCGCGGCGGGCTTGCGCGCGGCTGCGGGAATGCAGGAAGGCATGTCTGAGTTCTTGCAGGATGACGGGATTCATCCAAACCCCGAAGGCGTTTCGGTCATTGTTGCCGCGATGGGGCCGACTGTTCTCGCGCTTGTGGCTGCCGCGCAATAGGAGATGTCGAGGCGCTTCTTTTGCCCGAGGCCGGTGCGGGGGGGTGCCAGTCAGAAGCGCGTGGTGAAAGGCACCCGCATACTGGATCAAGAAGATGGGCGCCTGGATCGGGCGCCCATTTCGCAAAATTGTTGAATACAGATTTGCCTTAGTCGGCGAGTGTCAGGTTCACAGCACTTTCCCGCCCATCGCGGCCCGCCTCGATATCAAAATTGACCTTTTGGTCGTCCTTAAGCCCAGTCAAACCTGATTGCTCGACGGCTGAGATGTGAACGAAAACGTCCTTGCTGCCACCATCAGGTGCGATAAAGCCATATCCTTTGGTGGTGTTGAACCATTTGACAGTGCCTGAAGCCATGTCCTTGTTTCCTTATCTATCCCGCTCGCGGAAGTGCAGCGGCGCGGCTCGGTCAAACGTGATCGAGAGACTGGGCCGATAGAGGAGACAGTGGTCGATTAGTCAACGTTGCGGCGACATCGTGCCACAACATCTGCAAAATTTCAAAGAAAACTTGGGACTTCGTTCGCGCTGTGCAAACAAAGTGCGGGCGAGCGCGCGGCTTGCGCGCGCTGCACCTTAGTTCAGGTCGCGCTTATGCGAGTGCCAGGTTGATCGCGCTCTCGCGGCCATCGCGGCCAGCTTCGACGTCAAAAGTAACCTTTTGGTCGTCCTGCAGTCCTGTGAGGCCGGAGCGCTCGACTGCGGAGATATGAACGAAAACGTCCTTGGAGCCGCCGTCAGGCGCGATAAAGCCGAAGCCTTTTGTAGAGTTGAACCATTTCACGGTGCCAGTAGCCATCGTGTTTTTCCTTTAGTATCAATGCTGTCCGCGTAATTGCGACAGCCTGGCGTAGTCAGTGCAAAATCGAAAGACTGTAGCCGAAAGGGAAAACAGTGGTCGAGTTGGATAACGTATGCCCCCTGCACATGTGCGCTAACACCAAAAAATACAAGTAAAATCTTTGTGGCGACCCTCGCCGAGCGGAAAACCGGAGGCCCAGCGTTCACAAAACGTCAGGCTTCTTCGGGCTGGTTTGGGGCGCGGATCTGGCCTGACAGTGTGGTGACGGCACCTAAATTTTGCCGTCGCCCGCCGGTTGCGCCGCAATATCGGCAGAATCCGGTGACGCATGGATCGGTCGTGCAGACCGAAGATCGGCCCATGCCCTGGCTCACCGCGACAAACGGATGGGAACTCGTGAGCCGTAAGGCGCATCCTACGGGTTTCTACCGCACAAATTTCTTGTGCTTCATCCGCTTCGGCTCCAGTGCGTCTGCCCCCAGCCGTGCCTTTTTGTCGTCTTCATAGTCGGTGAACCCCCCTTGGAACCATTCCACATGCGCGTCCCCTTCGAAGGCGAGGATATGTGTGCAGATCCGGTCAAGGAAAAAGCGGTCGTGGCTGATGACGACAGCGCAGCCCGCGAAACTGACAAGCGCGTCCTCCAGGGCCCGCAGGGTTTCCACATCAAGGTCGTTGGTCGGCTCGTCGAGCAGCAACACATTGCCCCCCGACTTCAGCAGTTTCGCCATATGCACGCGGTTGCGCTCACCGCCCGAGAGCAGACCAACCTTCTTTTGCTGGTCGCCGCCTTTGAAGTTGAACGCCGAGCAGTAGGCGCGGGAGTTCATCGAGGCATCGCCCAACGCGATGATCTCGGCACCGCCGCTGATTTCTTCCCAGACTGTACTGTCGGAGCTAAGCGCGTCGCGGGACTGATCGACGTAAGAGAGCTTAACCGTCTCGCCGTAGCTCACCGACCCTTCGTCGGGTTCGGCTTGCCCGGTCAGCATGGAAAAGAGTGTGGATTTGCCTGCGCCGTTCGGCCCGATCACCCCGACGATGCCACCGGGGGGCAGGTCGAAGCTGAGGTTCTCGATCAAGAGCTTGTCGCCCATGTGTTTTTTGAGCCCATCAACCTCGATCACCTTGGACCCAAGGCGGGGGCCGTTGGGGATAATGATCTGGGCGCGCCCCATTTTCTCGCGCTCGGACTGGCCCGCCATTTCGTTGTAGGCCGAGATACGGGCCTTGGACTTGGCTTGCCGGGCTTTGGCCCCTTGCCGCATCCATTCCAATTCGCGGGCAAGGGTGCGTTGTTTGGATTTGTCGTCTTTTGCCTCGCGTTCCAGACGTTTGGCCTTGGCCTCCAGCCAGCTTGAATAGTTGCCCTCATGCGGGATGCCGGACCCACGGTCGAGCTCCAGAATCCAGCCGGTGATCGCATCGAGGAAATAGCGGTCGTGGGTGACGATCAGAATGGTCCCCTTGTAGTCGATCAGGTGCTGTTGAAGCCAGGCGATGGTTTCCGCGTCGAGGTGGTTTGTCGGTTCGTCAAGGAGCAGCATGTCGGGCGCATCGAGCAGCAGCTGGCAGAGCGCCACACGGCGTTTTTCACCACCAGAGAGTGTCGTCACATCGGCGGCGTCCGGAGGGCAGCGCAGGGCCTCCATGCTGATGTCAATCTGCGCGTCGAGATCCCACAGGTTCTGGCTGTCGATCTCGTCCTGCAGGGCCGCCATTTCGTCGGCGGTTTCTTCCGAATAGTTCATGGCGACTTCGTTATAGCGATCCAGAATGGCCTTTTTGTCGGCCACGCCCAGCATGACGTTTTCGCGCACGGTCAGGGTGGCGTCGAGTTCGGGCTCCTGTGGCAGATAGCCGACGCGCGCGCCCTCAGCCGCCCACGCTTCACCTGCAAAATCCTTGTCCTGACCCGCCATGATCCGCATCAAGGTCGATTTACCGGTGCCGTTCACACCGACCACGCCGATTTTCACACCGGGCAGAAAGTTCAGGCGGATGTTTTCAAAGACCT
>Ga0316208_1003837_pt1 | contig 10449 bp, 11 predicted proteins | sample 3monopyrite_MG_FD_204944 | JGI IMG/M metagenome (GOLD analysis project Ga0316208, IMG submission 204944) | Microbial mat bacterial communities from mineral coupon in-situ incubated in ocean water Damariscotta River, Maine, United States -... | ecosystem: Environmental > Aquatic > Marine >...
GGTTCGCCGGGCGAGAGCTCCAGGAAAGACCGCCCTTCGAAGGCAGAGCTCGCACATTCGAATCGGGCCGGTTGCGGCAATAAATCAATGACTTAGCTGATATAGGGTTGTGGTGAATTAGGCTTCGGAAGCATAACGACCTAAGAGGCCACCCAACAAAAGATTGGCATGCTCGCCTGAACGCTGAACACGCACGGTGAAGCATTCTCTAACTTCCGCTCTACCCGAGTAGAAATGTAGTCTCTGGGAAACCATATTCACTCATCCCAACCTTCTCGAGGCAGGTCGGAGAACCGTTTGGGAAATGGGCACAAGTCTCAACAGACGCTTGGTTGATCTGCCTGACCTCACTCGTCAGTTCATTTAACGCCTTTGCATCACGAAAGCGGCTTCGGGATGTATGTTGCCTGCAATGGCAAAAGTGTCTGATAGGCTGAACTTAGTTTTTGGTAGTGCGTCACGACCAGGTCAACTAATTCAGGCCCATCGATCAGCCGCAAGTTGGGCTTCATCTGTTCATAAGTTCTGGCGTCAGATGAATAAGCGCCTAACGTAATAAAAAGCCCGAACTCACGGTCCTACACAGCTCCATCCAGTTTCTGGATATCGGGCCGCCCTATGGTGCTGTTTATCTGCTTACACTGTATTTTGATGAGCGGTGGCTCGAAGCCCAGTTCATCCCGGTGGGCAATCACATCCACACCACCGTCGCCAGATTGCTCAGTGACACGCGCCCGGTAACCCATCGCTTCCATCAAGTGGGCACAGAACTCTTCAAATCTCTGATGGCTGATGGCCTGCTCCCATAAAAGTAGCCCGTTCGACCGGTTTTTTGTCAAGCTCGTAGATCCATACTTGGTGCAACAACTGAGTGCCCTAGCTTGATCAGTTGAGCATAACTGCTAGTTATGCGCTTTAGGCTCATAACCTGAAGGTCATAGGTGTAGGTTCTATCCACGCAACCATAATGCGCGATTGTCGAAACTAAGAGCTGTTCGATTCCTGGGGCTTCATTACCCCAATTTTGCACCACTCTATCCCTGTCCCTGCCAAAAACCTCATCCGGGTTTGGTGATATGAGAATCGTGGCATGATTGAACGCCATGGTCAGGATGCTTTTCATATTCGCAAGTTTGCTGCAGCTTCGTTTTAGGTCACGTGCCTCAGTCGAGGCAGAGAATGTGGTCTTACGTCATCAACTTGGCGTCTTGCGTCGAAAGAAGCCTGTAAGGCTCCGCCTGACCGATTGGGACCGGTTGGCATTCATCTTGTTGTATCGGCTGTTCCCGAGCGTCTTGGAAACAATTGTCGTCGTGAAGCCCGAGACAGTTGTTCGCTGGCACCGCGCTGGCCTCAAGATGTTCTGGCGTTGGAAGTCCCACAACATTGGCGGCCGTCCGAAGATTGATCTTGAGACCCGGCTGTCCCTACCAAAAACCTCCTCCGGGTTTGGTAAGAGCGCCCTGCCGACTATTGGCAATGGATAATCCGTCAGAGGCCTAGTTCGGTTAGACCTGGATAGTCATCCGGACGGCGTCCTTGTTCAAACATTAGTTTTCTTTCGCCGTCTTTGATCGGCAGGTCATTAATACTGGCGATGCGACGGCGCATGAGACCGGTCTCATCGAATTCCCAATTCTCGTTCCCATAAGCACGGAACCACTGTCCCTCTTCGTTGTGATATTCATAGGCAAAACGCACGGCAATGCGGTTGTCCGTGTAAGCCCAGAGCTCTTTTATCAAACGGTATTGAAGTTCATGCGCCCACTTGTGGGTGAGGAAGTCGATGATCTCCTGCCGCCCTTTCAGGAATTGTGACCTGTTGCGCCACTCGCTGTCAGCTGTATAGGCGAGGGCAACTTTCTCGGGCGTGCGCCCGTTCCATCCGTCCTCCGCCATGCGCACTTTTTGTGCTGCTGTATTTGCGTCAAAGGGAGGGAGCGGTGGTCTCGTTTCCATGTTCAATGTTCCTTAAGGCTGAGTGCTTTGATGCGCGAGTAAAGTGTTGTTGGCTTCATGCCAAGACGCGCTGCTGCCCCGGTCTCGCCAGCGACGCGTCCATTGCATGCCGCTAGCGCCTTGCGAATATTGTTGGCTTCAAAGTCAGCCATTTCGGCTGCGGTAAGCAGCCCATCGGCGTCGGTGATTGGCAAAGCCTCCAAAGGCGGCGTTGGGGTGTCTTTGCGGGGTGAGGGCAGGTCGAAATGAAGCTTGCCGTGTTGGGCCAGAATGGCGGCTCGCTCAATAACGTTCTGGAGTTCACGCGCATTTCCAGGCCACGAATAGCGTTTCAGGGCCTCAATATTGGCGTTCGTCAGTTCAGGTGCGCTGAGGTTGAGGCGCACGCAACACTTTTCCAGAAAATGCATAGAAAGTATTGGAATGTCTCCCACACGTTCCCGCAGTGGACGACATTCGATTGGAAAGACGTTCAGCCGAAAATAGAGGTCTTCCCGAAACGTACCGGCAGCAACTTCCTTCTCTAGGTCCCTGTTCGTTGCAGCGATCACGCGTACATTGACCGATCTGGTTTTCTCTTCGCCAACACGTTCGAACCGCTGGTCTTGCAGAACGCGTAGGAGCTTTGATTGCAGGTCGAGTGGAATTTCACCCACTTCGTCGAGAAAAATCGTTCCGCCGTCCGCGAGTTCGAAGCGTCCGATGCGGTCTCGTAGCGCGCCAGTGAACGAACCTCGAGCATGTCCAAAGAATTCGCTTTCAAAGAGCTCGCGCGGAATAGCGGCGCAATTCACTCGGATGAGCGGCCGATCTTTTCGGTGGGATGCTTGATGAATCTCACGAGCGACCAATTCTTTGCCGGTTCCACTTTCACCGGTAATAAGGACATTCGCGTCTGTTGTGGCGACGAGATCAATTTGTTGCAGCGTGCGGGCGATTGAATCGGAGCTGCCGAGGATGCTGTGATGGTTTGCGTGACTCAGGATTTCTTCCTGAAGATAGGCGTTCTCCATTTCCAGGCGTTCGCGCAGTCTTGCATTTTCCAACAGGGTGGTTTTCAGCTTCTCTTCATTTTCCTTCCGCTCTGAAATGTCCCGAAACACGATGACCGCGCCAACCACGGCTCCAGAGTCCAAAATTGGGGTGGAGGTATATTCAACTCGGATCGGCTGTCCATCTTTCCGCCAGAAAACCTCATCGTCCACAGTGTTCACGATGCCCTGCTGAAAAGCGTTGTATATGGGGCATTCTTCAACGGGATAAGCGGAACCATCGTGTCGGTGGTAGTGAATGAGTTCGTGCATTCCCTTGCCGACCAATTCGCCCGCATCGTAGCCAAGCATTTCCTCAGCAGCGGGATTAAGAAACGTCGTGATGCCTTGAACGTTCACGCCATAGATACCCTCGCCGGCGGCCGATAAGATGAGCTGGTTTTCTCTTTCAATCTCTCGGAAATATTTCTCGACGCGGCGCCACTCTTCGATGCCCGCGCGGTGATAGGTGTTTGCTTCGTCATCGATGGATCGTTGATCCAACGCACTGAGGTCAATGATGGAGAGAGTCATGAAAGTCGCATCATTCCAAGTGGCCGCCACGGCGAGATGTTCAACGCGCAATGTTTCCCCCGTCGGCGCGACGAGTTCTAGGTTCCGGGTGCGCGCATAGCCGCGGTCCAAAACTTCTTCGGTGAATGTGTGCAAGACGCCGCGAGCGTTTGGATAGAGCTGATCAATCGTATGCCCGGCGATTTCAATTCCCGACGTCCTAAAAAATTCACGGGCAGCTCTGTTTGCGCGCTGAATGACCCCGGAAAAAGGATCAACTATCAAGGAGGGATCTGGCGCCTTGTCAAAACTCGCCCGCAGCACGCTGCCACTGAGATGAGAGGGGTCGACCGGCGTGGTCGATTTTGCGCGAGCGGCGGTCCTCGTACCCCTCATCGGCGCTAGATTTTCATCCATAAGACGTTACTCAGAAACACGAAAAACCGTAAATACGTTACGAGAAAATGAATATTATGAAAAGTCGTATTTTCTCCTATCGCTCAAATTTGTGGCAACCCACTGAATTTAATAGAGAAAAGTGCGGGTCCCAAAATGGCACAAGGCTTGCTGCAGGTAGCGGTAACAACACACGGCGGCAACCGGGCTGCCTAGTGAAAATGAGCAAGGAGAATGAGAATGACGTCTAAGAGTCTTGGAGATCCTTTTGATGGGGACGTCGACTTGCGGCATGGCGCCGAGTGTGGGTGCACGCAGTGTCAGACACCCGGAGCCCGTCAAGAAGCGGCGGGTGACCTTGTTGGGGTGCAGGCAGGTGAGGTGTCCAGCGCCGAGCAAATGATGGAGCGGGCAGTCGAGAGCGCCATTGTGCGTTCGGTCTTCGGCCATAACGAACTGTCGCGTCGCTCGTTTGCGAAAATGCTCGGGTCAACCACGCTGGCTGCCGCTGTCGCCTCCGTCGTGCCCATGGACAAGGTGAAGGCTGCGGTTCTGGACAATCTCGGGACGCCAGAAAAAACGAAACTCAATGTCGGCTTTGTGCCGATCACCTGCGCGACGCCCATCATCATGGCGCAGCCTCTCGGTTTCTATGAAAAGTACGGTCTTGATGTTGATGTGATCAAGACGGCCGGGTGGGCGGTCGCCCGCGATAAGTCGCTCAACAAAGAATATGACGCCGCACACATGCTCACACCTATGCCGCTCGCGATCACGCTCGGCGCGGGGTCAACAGCAGTGCCCTTTTTGATGCCAGCGGTTGAAAACATCAATGGCCAGGCGATTGTCCTGCATAACGATCATATGGATAAAAACGACGATCCGAAGAAATGGAAAGGCTTTAAGTTCGGCGTACCTTTTGAGTATTCCATGCACAACTTCCTGCTCCGATATTATGTGGCGGAGCATGGGCTTGACCCCGACAAAGATATTCAAATCCGTGTGGTCCCGCCGCCGGAGATGGTGGCAAACCTGCGTGCGGGCAACCTCGACGGGTATCTTTCCCCTGACCCGTTCAACCAAAGGGCGGTTTGGGAACAGGTCGGCTTCATTCACAAGCTGACAAAAGAGATTTGGGATGGCCATCCCTGTTGCGCATTTGCGTGCAGCGAAGAGTTCGCCACGACACTTCCAAACACGTATGGGAACCTGCTCAAAGCGCTCGTTGATGCGACCCAGTATGCAAGCAATAAAGATAATCGGTCTGAGATTTCTGAAGCCATCGCGCCAACGAATTACCTCAATCAACCGGTAAGTGTCATCGAGCAGGTTCTGACAGGACGTTATGCTGATGGTCTTGGCAATGTTCACAATGTGCCAGACCGGATCGACTTCGATCCGTTCCCCTGGCACTCGATGGGTGTATGGATCCTCACTCAGATGAAACGCTGGGGCTATATCGAGGGTGACGTTGATTACAAAGGCGTCGCTGAGCAAGTCTATCTTGCCGCTGATACCGCTAAGATCATGACAGATCTTGGGATGACGCCTCCGACTGAGACCTACAAAAGTCATACCATTATGGGCAAGACATTCGATCCGTCAGAACCTGAAGCTTATGTTGATAGCTTCGCGATCAAGCGGACATAAGTATGACCGCGTCTCTTAATCTACGCGCGTTTTGCCTCTCAGTTCTTATACTGGTTCTTGGTCTGGGCATCTGGGAGCTTGCGACACCTTCGCTGGAGACGGCCGGTGAGCTTACTGAGTATGAGCGCCTAACAGGGGGCGGGGGTCAACAGGCCCGCGTCCCTCCACCCTCCGACGTCATAACCAAAGGCTGGGAAGAACTCTCAGATCCGTTCTACGACGCGGGTCCGAACGATAAGGGAATCGGTATTCAGATTGCCTATTCGCTGTTTCGCGTTTTGTCAGGCTACTTTCTCGCGGCGTTGATTGCGATCCCGGTCGGTTTTCTGGTCGGAATGTCTCCTCTTGCCTATAAGGCGCTTGACCCCTTCATCCAAGTATTGAGACCGATTTCGCCGCTTGCCTGGATGCCATTGGCGCTGTTCATTATTCAAGACAGTCAAGGGTCGGCGATTTTTGTCATCTTCATTTGTTCCATCTGGCCGATGTTGATCAATACGGCGTTCGGTGTCGCCAACGTTCGAAAGGACTGGGTGAACGTCGCGCGTACCCATGAGCTTGGGCAACTCGCCACCGCCTTCACGGTAATCTTACCCGCCGCCGCGCCGACGATCCTAACGGGCATGCGAATTTCGATCGGCATTGCTTGGCTTGTGATCGTCGCAGCGGAGATGCTCGTGGGGGGGACCGGCATCGGTTACTACGTGTGGAACGAGTGGAACAACCTCGATCTCACAAGCGTGATTTTTTCAATTGTTGTGATTGGCGTCGTTGGAATGCTTCTTGATGCGGCATTCGGCTGGGTGCAACGCGCCGTCAGGTATGAGGAGTAAGAATATGACGGAAAAACCATTCCTCGAGGTGGATCAGCTCACAAAGAAATTCCCTGCCCCAAAAGGCGGAGATCCACTGACGGTATTTGAGAATACCTCTTTCGATATCGATAAAGGCGAGTTCGTTTGCATTATCGGCCATTCAGGGTGTGGCAAATCCACCATCATGAATGTGCTCGCGGGCCTCGACAAAGCCACCAGCGGTGGGGTGACGATGGATGGGGCAGAGGTTATCGGTTCCAGTCTGGACCGAGGCGTTGTCTTTCAGAACTACTCTCTATTACCGTGGCTCTCAGCACTCAAGAACGTGACCTTTGGCGTGAAGGCACGTTTTCCAGACTGGTCGAGAAAAGAGGTACTCGAACATTCCTACAAGTATCTTGACCTCGTTGGCCTCACAAACGGCGCAGAGCACCGCAAACCCTCCCAACTGTCGGGCGGCATGCGTCAAAGGGTATCCATTGCACGAGCGTTTGCGATCCAGCCAAAACTGCTGCTGCTTGATGAACCCTTTGGAGCCCTTGATGCACTCACCAGAGGCAACATTCAAGATGAGTTGATCCGCATTTGGTCCGGCACCGACCAAACGGTTTTCATGATCACGCATGATGTGGACGAGGCTATCCTCCTCGCTGACCGCATATTGCTGATGACAAATGGTCCGTTCGCTCAGATTGCAGAGAGCGTTGTTGTGGACATTGAACGCCCTCGTAGCCGTGCCGAGATCATTCATGATGACGGCTACTACAAAATCCGAAACCACTTGGTGGAATTCCTTGCACGTAAGTCTGCGGAGCTGACGCAAAGCCCCGACGGCGATGCGGAAAAACCCGTGCAGCCCTCCGGCCCACCGCTGACGGTGAACCCCGCTAAGGAAGATATTGGTTCGAAAAAAAAAGATACCGCCACCGGCGACGTAGTGTCGCTTGCCAGCTAACGAGAGGAAAACCAAGGTCAATGTCTATGCAGAAAATTGATGTTACCGAAATGATATTTGAGAAAAAGCGGGCAACCGGGATGACATGGGAAGAGATGGCGAAAGCCATTGGCATGTCGGAAGTGTTCACCACGTCCGCCTGTCTCGGTATGAACACGCTGCCCCGCGACAAAGCAGACTTGCTGGTAACGACGCTGGGTCTGCCGCAAGAAGCGGCCGTCGTACTGGCGGAGTATCCAACGAAACTGTTCCCGCAATCGGTCCCAACGGACCCCTGCATCTATCGGTTTTACGAGATCGTCGGCGTTTATGGCGAAACGCTTAAGGAGCTCATTCAAGAGAAGGGCGGGGACGGAATTATGAGCGCTATTGATTTCGATATGAGTGTCGAGAAGGTCGCTAATCCTAAGGGAGACCGTATCGAAGTGAAAATGAGCGGCAAGTTCCTGCCATACAACACTTGGTGATGGGGCCGTTTGATCGCGTTGCGTATGGGTTTGAAGGAGAAGAAAGATGAATTTCGAGAGTGGGATGGTTCGGGGCGGGGTGCGCGCGATGAGTGCAGCGATGGCTCTTTTTACTTATATGGGTGTGAGCAATGCCACGGCGGGCGAGTCTTTTTTACAAGCGCTTGATGAATCAACGCCAATAGTTGACGTGCGCCTGAGATATGAACGTGTGGACCAAGATGGCCAAGCTAACATCGCAAATGGCGTGACAGCGAGAGCGCGTCTTGGTTTCGAGACCGGCAAATTCTATGATTTCTCGTTCCTCGTCGAGGGTGAAGTTGTCACTGGTATCGTGGATAATTTCAATGCGTCAGGCGCGACAAGGGCAGGATTCCCGACCATCGCAGACGGAGATACACTTGAGATCAACCGGCTGCAGGTGAAGTATACCGGGATTGAAGATGTGACATTGACCGCTGGTCGGCAACGCATCGTTTTAGACAATGCCCGTTTCATTGGAGATGTTGGTTGGCGACAAAACCAACAGACATACGATGCAGGACTCGCTGAAATTACTGCCATAGACGATCTCACCTTCACCTATGGCTATATCGATTCTGTTCGGCGAATTTTCGGCAGCAAAACGGCTCCACCGTTTAGAAGCTTTGACAGTGATAGTCACATTATCAATGCGAAATATTCAGGCCTGCCTTGGGTAACAGTAACCGGGTACGCTTATCTCATTGAACTTGAGGAAGCAGCGGCGTTGTCAACGGCCACATTTGGTGGAACTGTTTCGGGGTCTTATCCCATTACGGACGATATACCTCTTAATCTGTCTGCCGCATTTGCTAATCAATCGGACTACGGGAACAATACGCGCAGTATTGATAACAATTACTATAGTCTGGCCGCGGGTACGAAGGTCGGTGGGTTCACTGCGAGTGCAAATCTAGAGGTTCTGGAGGGTGATGGTACAACCGGATTCTCCACACCACTGGCGACGCTCCATAAATTTCAGGGATATGCCGACGTCTTTCTGACAACCCCTGCAGGTGGTATCGAGGATCTGTATGGCGAAATAGGGTATGTATTCACGGATGTGGGCCCTCTGCCGAAGGTTGTGACCAAAGCGATCTATCACGACTTTGAGAGTGAGCAGACCGGCGCATCTCTCGGCGACGAGATTGATCTGGTCGTTAAGGCAGTTATCAACTCGAAACTGTCAGCAACGTTGAAATTCGCCTCCTTCGACGGCACAAGCGCTGGGCCCGCGGACATTGAACGTCTCTTCTTTCAATTTGATTTCAAATTGTAGGAGGAGTTTTGCAGGAGCCACAAATCGCGGGCGGCGGAAGGTGCATAGGAACTCGTTGGTGCCGAAAACCCTGTCCCTACCAAAAACCTCATCCGGGTTTGGTGATATGAGAATCATGGCATGATTGAACGCCATGGTCAGGATGTTTTTCATATTCGCACGCTTGCTGCAGCTTCGTTTTAGGTCACGTGCCTCAGTCGAGGCAGAGAATGTGGTCTTACGTCATCAACTTGGCGTCTTGCGTCGAAAGAAGCCTGTAAGCCTCCGCCTGACCGATTGGGATCGGTTGGCTTTCGTCTTGTTGTATCGGCTTTTCCTGAAGGTCTTGGTCTCAATTATCATTGTGAAGCCCGAGACAGTTCTTCGGTGGCATGGGCGTTGATCAAGCCCGTCGCCTCAAGGAGCTTGAGAAAGAGAATGACCTGCTCCGCAGGGCAATCTCTGACCTGACGCTTGATAAGCTGATCCTGACAGAGGCTTCCCGGGGAAACTTCTAAGCCCTTCACGTCGTCGCGCCTGTGTTGAGCGTGTGATCAATGAGCTAGGTGTTTCTGAACGCCGAGCCTGCAAGACACTCGGTCAACATCGTTCCACTCAGCGCAAGCGTCCATCTGGTCGATCTGATGAGAACGCCCTTACCCGAGCAATCATAGCCCTAGCTGAGCAGTATGGTCGGTATGGCTATCGTCGGGTGGCCGCCTTGCTCAGGCGAGACGGTTGGGATGTGAACGTCAAACGCGTTTATCGCATTTGGCGGCGTGAAGGGCTTAAGGTTCCCCAGAAACAGCCAAAACGGGGCCGACTATGGCTCAACGATGGATCCTGCATCCGTCTACGTCCCCAACAGCGTGGCCATGTGTGGAGCTACGACTTTGTCATGGACCGAACTCATGATGGGAGGACATTCCGCATGTTGTGCGTCATTGATGAGTTCACTCGAGAGTGTCTGGCAATACGGGTGGCACGACGGCTGAACTCCAGAATTGTTCTGGAGGTTTTGGCAGATCTCTTTCTCACTCATGGTCCGCCAGACCACATCCGTTCAGACAATGGGCCAGAGTTTATTGCTACTGCTCTGAGAGAGTGGCTCTCTCGCCTTGGAGTACAAACTCTTTATATCGAGCCAGGAAGTCCCTGGGAGAATGGGTACTGCGAGAGCTTCAACTCCAAACTGAGGGATGAGCTTCTGGCACGCGAGGTGTTCTACACACTCAAGGAAGCCGAGATCCTCATCGAAGGGTGGAGGGACTACTACAACACGTTAAGGCCACACTCATCCCTCGGCTACAAACCGCCCGCCCCGGAGACCATCTTGCCAAGACTACTCATGCCGCCTTACGCTCACGGCGTGGCGGCATGAGCC
>Ga0316208_1003839_pt1 | contig 10443 bp, 7 predicted proteins | sample 3monopyrite_MG_FD_204944 | JGI IMG/M metagenome (GOLD analysis project Ga0316208, IMG submission 204944) | Microbial mat bacterial communities from mineral coupon in-situ incubated in ocean water Damariscotta River, Maine, United States -... | ecosystem: Environmental > Aquatic > Marine > Coastal...
ATTTATTATAACTGTTATCGATTAAAATTATTTCTTATCGCCCTTCAACTTGGAAAAATTTTGTATATTTTTTAATAAATTTTAATATCAAATAAATTATAAGCCCAAAAATGAAAAAAGTATTCCAACCCACCGAATCAAGAACAAAAGAACCATTCTGAATATAATTGGAAATATTTAAGAATATATAAAAAGCTACGAATATAGCTAAAAATCCATCTTTCTCTTTTCTCAATACTTTTTTAAGACAGAAACTTAATTCTGGTTTACAATAATTTTTAAAACTAAGGATGAATGCTGGAGTATTGTCAGCCCAATTACTATATTCTTCCCCAAATTTATTGACAAGAAACTGCTCCTCAGCACACATAATCCTTTCATAATAAACCCAGTATAAAAATACAAAAAAACCAATAAAATAAGGATTTTGAGTAAGCATACCTACGCCGAGCCACATAAAAAAGTTACCAACATAAAGCGGATGTCGCACCATCGAATATATGCCAGTCGTATTTAATGAATCTGCCACCTGTCCATGTGTATTCCTTCCAGATGTTCTGTCTGGAGTATAAGCAACCGTGTATATTCTAATGGCTAAGCCAAAGAAGCTAACTGCTAAAGCAAAAATATTAAAATAATTTTCGTACGGCGTATTTACTAAAAATGAAGTTGAATATTGAGTATGGATATGGGCAATTATACCGAGGATTAATATTAGAATAGGTAAGTTAGATCTATGTTTGAATAGATAGTTCCCTTGTTTTTCCACTTCTTTGTATAAAGCCATGATAATGTATTATTATTTATTGAACGTCATTTTTTTAAAATAATCTATTGTAAATTCCATACCTTTATTTAAATCATAAGCTGGCTCCCAATTAAGATTTTTCTTAGCTTTAGAATTATCTAAAGTGTTCGCTCTGATGTCCCCACTTCTTGGTGGGCAAATCGATACAGGAACGGTATTATTAGTTATTTTACAAATCAAGTCTGATAACCTTTTGGTGTTTGTGCTAATATTTGTACCAATATTATATATTCCACTCTCAGCATTGATAGCTTTTATATTGGCATCTACAACGTCGGCAATAAAAATATAATCCCTAATCATACCATTTATTTCATCTTCATAGGCATATATTTTGATTGGCTCATTTTTAATTATTTTATTGATAAATATAGTAATTACTCCGCTTTCGTGAGCATTTAATTGTCGAGGACCATAAACATTTGCATATCTTAATATAGTGTAATCCAACCCATAAGTTTCTTTATAAAAATGCAAATAATTTTCACTCAATAATTTTGTTATTCCATAAGGAGATAAAGGCTGAGGAGTAACCGTTTCTGGTGTTGGAATCGGAGCATTGCCATATATTGCACCACCCGTTGAACTAAATATTATTTTTCTAACATTATTCTTTCTTGCTGATTCGAGTAAGTTAAGTAATCCATTTCCATTTATATTCAAATCATTTATAGGATTGTCCACGGAATAAGGCACACTCATTTGGGCGGCTAAATGAAAAATTATTTCTGGTTTCTCAGCTGTAATAATATCATCTAAGCCTTTGTCTCGAATATCTATTTCAAATAATTTTGCAGACTGGTTTACTTGTTCCTTTAAGCCAGATGAAAGGTTATCTATGACAATTACTTTATGGTTGTTTTCAATTAATTTATCGACAATGTGTGAGCCGATAAACCCTGCTCCGCCTGTTACTAATATTTTCATTAATTAATTATAATATTTATACTGTTGATATTAAATACTTACAAAGATACGTGCTTATTTATAATTTTAAAAAGAGAAATAATTTTGCTCGGCTTATGATTATAATAATTATATGAATTTTCATATTGTAATGTTACTATTTTATTTCATTAGTGTTGTAATCTTAAAGACATATACTTACACTAAGTTTTATGAAATATATATTTTTACTTATAATATTTAGCTTTTTAGACTCAACATATTTATATGCTCAATCCATAGTATTAACAAATATTGATGATTCTAATTTCCCAAGAATGAAAGCAAACTATTTGATTATTGATCAAAATAATCAAAGAATAGAAAATGTGGACTTATCAGATTTTAGAATTACGGAAATGGGAGTTCAGCGGAATATCCTAAGTTTATATTGTGATACCATCGTAAATAATAATGCTATTTCCTCAGTCCTAAGTATTGATATTTCCAGATCTATGACCAAAAATGGACTCGATAGACTTACTATTGCAAAGTCTGCTGCCTTATATTGGGTAAATGCTCTCAATTTAGATAAAAGTGAATGTGCTGTAACCACATTTGATAATCTTAACTACCTTAATCAAGACCTAACGCAAGAAAAAGATTTTTTAATTAATGCAATCAATACAATACAAGTTAAAAACACAACCGATTTTGATTATGCACTAATTGGCAAACCTGCAGGCTCATTAATAATAAGTAAGAATGCAGTTAATCCGCCAGTAATTCTTTTTCTAACAGATGCTTTTGCTTTTGGTAATAATTCAGGAATAAAAAATAAAGATGTAATTATAAATGAAGCTATTGCTCAAAATTGTCCGATAAATATTATAACTATGGGGAATAAAACCAACAGTGAGTTAATGGAAATAGCAGAGAAAAGTGGAGGGAGTTGGTATGATGAAGTAAATACCGAAGCAGCAATTAAAAGTATATATCAGAGTTTATTAAACAAATACATAGAAAATACCCCTTGCACTATAGAATGGGAAAGCGACTATATGTGTAGTAGTTCCAAATATGAATTAAAATTAGAATATTTACCACTTTCTATTTCATCTTCTACTTTTTTGAAGCCTAAAGATGAGAATATTGCAAATTCTACAGCTTCGCCAATAGTTTTAGATTTTGGAGGAGTTCTACCACTTACTTCCGAATTTCTTTCAACTACCATCACTGCTATTGTAGATGATTTAATAGTTACAGACATACTCAGCTCAAATAATTTATTTACCATTTCACCAACTGCATTCACTCTCCTTCAGGGTCAGTCTATTGAACTTGAAATAGAGTACACAGCACAAGACAGCAGTACTAATTTTACTACCTTTACTTTTAATACTAACAAGTGTGGTAAAGATATTTTTGCAAAAGCTGGATTTCCAGGGATTAAATCAAAAAAAAGCGACTTGAAAGTTTTAAGCCCTAACGGAGGTGAAAAGTTCTTATTTGGTAGCGATACAATAATTACGTGGAAGGGAGTTCCAATTACTGAACAGATAAAAATACAATTTAGCTCAGACAATGGAAATAATTGGAATGTATTAGATAATAATGCAGATGGTTTGACTTTTAATTGGACAAAATTACCACCGGTTGCAAGTGATTTATGCCTTGTAAAAGTAGAGTCTATGTTAGATTTTACTACTTTAGGTCTCGGTGAGCTTATAAGAACTTTTAATAATCAGGATTCTCGTTCAATAGTATTTTCACCAAATGGAACGCAATTTGCGACAGGCTCTTTTGACGGTAACATTAGGATAATGGACTTAGATGGAAATATAATTAATAATTTTCTGGCACATAATAATAACAATAATGTATTTTCATTAGCTTATAATACTGATGGAAGCCTTTTATTATCTGGCTCACGTGATGGACTAAAAATATGGGATGCTGATAATTGGAATTTGATAAGAACAATAAGTGGATTTCATTATTTCGTTAATTTTAGTATTGATGGGCAGTATATTATTACATCAAATTTAGATAATGATAAAATTGAAGTCTATGATACCAATAGTTGGACATTAGTATTCTCAGATGACAAAAGAACTTTTGCTGGAAATTTTAGCAAAGATATGAGATTTATAATAAGTGATAATAGAAATAATAATCAAATTAGTATTTATGAAACTACAACCTGGAGTCTTGTTAGTAACATAAATAATGTTAATCAAAGAGTAGAATCAGTTGATTTTTCAGCTGATGGTTTATTTCTTGCCATCGGTTATTTTGGCGGTGATATAAATATTTATTCAACAATAAATTGGAATTTAGTTAGAACAATCGGCAGTCATAATAATGACATTTCTAAATTAGAATTTAGTAGTGACGGTCTGTATTTGATAAGTAGCTCCAAAGATGCAACAATAAGAATATGGGAAGTATCGAGTTGGGATGAATTAATAATATTAAATGACCATTCAAATATAGTCAGTGATTTTGATATTAATTTTTCAAATGAAAATATTATCTCATGTTCGGAGGATTTGACAATAAAATTTTGGAATTTGAAAAGCGTTATTATTGACCAAACTGATATTTCCGATAATGTATTTAGCATAATAGAACCAGTGATATTATCCTCAGACATAGATATGGGGACTGAATATATTAATAATTTCAAAGAGGAATTTTTTACTGATTTTATTGAAAATAAGAGTATTGGAAGAGTAAGAATAGATTCGATTGTAATCATCAACGATGCTGAAAATAGCTTTTCTATTCTGTCTAATAATAGCTTATATTATATAAATAGAGACGAAAATTTAGGAATAGAATTTTCATTTGCCCCAAAAACAGAGGGCGTTAAAAATGCAGATATATTAATTTACACTCAGTATAATACAATTTCACAGTCTATAACTGGAATTGGACTTAACCCCCAATTTGAATTATCCGATAATTTGATTGACTTTGGAGAAGTGTATTTTTGGTCTAAAAAAGACTCAATTTGCAATGCTGTGATAAATGTGAGCCAATCAGATATATTAATCACAAATGTTGAATTGGAAGGTATAAATGGCTTAGATTTTTACTTTAATACCCCATTTAGAAGTACTATTCTTGTTCCTGGTGATACTCTAAAATTAGATTTGAGATTTAAACCTTCATATATTGGCGGAACTTCGGGTATAGCAAAAGTATTCTACGAGCCATCTATTATTCCAGTTGAAGTCCCTTTATTTGGCAGAGGAATATCTCCAGATAAATTTGTAAGACTGCAATTAGATACCATTGAAATAAACAGTGGCGAAGAGTTTATGTTAGGATTAAAAGTAGAAGATTTGGACGACTTAATAGAGGAAAATACTTTTGATGTTTATGCAAATCTTCAATTTAACCCAACAGTAATCGAACCATTAAAAAATCGAGGATTTATAAGAGATAATAAGAGAGAAATACCATTTCAATTTAGTCTTAATAATAAAAGTAATGGTTATATTTCATTTGTTGAATTCAAATCAGCTTTAGGCAACGACTCGGAAACTACTGTAGAAATTAGTATTGATTCTGTAACAAGTAATCTACCTGTATTTGTGAAAACAGGATTGGTCAAAATAATGGATTTATGTTTTCAGGGTGGAGTGAGATTAATAAATAATACAGACATTGGTGGGATTTTAAATATCAGCCCAAACCCAACTTATGACAAAAATATTAAGATAAATATAAACAATATTGAAGATGGAGTTCTCGAGATTAAACTATTCAATATCAAAGGCGAACTTGTAGAAATACTAAATACTGGCTACCTTGATAAGGGACAGTATAATTATAAAATTAATGCTAACAATCTATCAAAGGGAATATATTATCTTAGGTACAAATCCGATTCTATCCAACAGGTTAAAAAGATAATTATCATTTAAAATTTTGCTTGCATGATAGCCTAAGTTTAAAAATTCTTTTTTATTCTCGGGTTCAAAATATTATCTATTCCAAAATCTAATTGTTCGAAGCTTGATAATTCTAATCTTTTATTAAACTTTATTACAAAGAGACCTCTTACAAATTTTTGATTATAAGTCTCTGATTTTTTATCGTTATCTATTATAACATCGTATTTTTTATCTAACAGTTTACTTTCTTGTTTCTTTAAGTGTTTTGAAACACCATATTGATAAATTGCCAGTAATAGTATAAATGATATTAATAAAAAATATTTCATTTAACTTCCTCTATATCAGTTGTGTAATCAAATAAAGAAAGCATATCGTTATTTTCTGGTTAGTTTTATCAAAAACAACATTTATTTAAAGATTTAAAGAAAATGTAAGAAAATAAAAATAGTATTATTAAAAAGTGTGTAAAATTTTACACACTTATGTTAATCGTATCAAAATATATGTAATTAATACACAATTATAGTGTAAAATTCAGACTGCTACTAAAAATACTACCAAAAGTAGTAGTAAAGTAGTAGTGGAACTTAATTTTTATTTTCTTACATTCTAACCAAATATTGAATTTAAACCTTATAATATATAAGGATTATATTTTTAAACAAACCCCAAGAGGTAATATCATGCGAAAGGACAAATTTAATTCAAAAACAAATTTAGGAGAAGCAACATGAAAAAGGTATTATTAATGATTATAATTACATCACTGCCCTAATTTTCTTTGCCTGCTCCGATGACGACATCAAAACTGAACCTGAGAAATCTGTTGAGGATTGTTTGGAATTTATAAGAGAAGTTGAAAAGAAATATTATGATGGGATTCAAATGTTTGGGGGTGGTGGAGATTTAGATATCATCAAAGTGGATACATGTAACTATCCTGAAATTGACGATTTTCTAGAACTACAAAAGCTTGATTTTTATGTAAATACAGCAAAGATTTCTTTAAACTTAGTAATTAAACAAGGTGAAAAATTTTTCACAAAGACTGATACACTATATGGAGTTGAGGACATTAGTGAGCATTATAGTGATTTAAAATCAATTTTTTTAAAGCATGAAATTATAAATAGTACAAAGTTTTATTTTGAGATAACATATTTAGAAATTTACCCATCAATCATTTATTTCAATAAATATCTTTTAAAAGAAAAAATCTTCTACTTACAATCAGAACTTAAAGATAAAAAATGTTTATTAAGGACACCACTTGATTTTTTATTTGAATTTTATGCAACAATCGATGTTAAGGAGGAATAGAAAATGAAATTTAGCATATTTTTGATATTATTTTTCAATCCATCCAGAACCTTAAGAAGGAAGACATTCTAGCTTAGGTTATTTGTCACCAGATGAGTTTGAAGAAAAGAATTTGTCTTGAGTTTTTGTCCGAGTTTTTGGGTGCAGTTCAGGCTAACTAAGAAACAGAAGCATATATTCTTGAGTAATGTATTGTCCAATATCACAGTGAATTACGACCATCAGAAAAAGAAACATTTGCTAGATATTAGCTTCAATCTGCCATTAAGTAAAAACCTAGATAATTTAACGAGTAATTACCTAGGTTCTAAATTTGCTGAAAAATCGAAGGTCGAGTCAGCCCAGAGAACTGTATAAGGGTACTTTTGCTTATTCCACAGTAACACTTTTTGCTAAATTTCTTGGCTGGTCTACATTGCAATCTAATTTTAAAGCTATATAATAAGATAGTAGTTGCAATGGTACTACTGCCAGGATTGGGTTGAGCATTGGAATTGTGTTTGGTATATATATTACGTGATTCGCAACATCTTTTATGGTTTTATCTCCTTGGTTTGCTATTGCGATTACCTTACCTTTTCTTGCTCTAACTTCTTCTATATTAGTTAAGACTTTTTCATATATTTCATCTTTAGTAGCAATAAACACAACAGGCATATTTTCGTCAATTAATGCTATTGGACCATGTTTCATTTCCGCTGCTGGGTAACCTTCTGCGTGTATATAAGAAATTTCTTTGAGTTTCAAAGCACCTTCTAATGCTAATGGGAAATTATATCCTCGCCCTAAATATAGGAAGTTTTTTGACTTGTGATATTCGTTGGCTATTTCTTTTATTTGTTTTGTATTTTCTAATATTTTATTAATTTTATCAGGCAATAATAATAATTCATTTGCTATTCGTTTTCCATCTAATTGAGATAAAAACTTCATTCTTCCAAGGTATAGTGCTAATTGGGCTAATACTGTTAATTGGGAAGTAAATGCTTTTGTTGATGCAACTCCAATTTCTGGACCAGCATGAAGATATATCCCTGCTTCTGTCTCTCTTGCGATACTCGAACCTACTACGTTTACTATTCCCAATGTAGTAGCTCCTTTTTGTTTGGCTTCTTTTATAGCTGCTAAAGTATCAGCGGTTTCTCCAGATTGAGAAATAGCAAATACAACATCATCTTCGAAAATCACAGGATTTCTATATCTAAATTCGGAGGCGTATTCGACTACAACTGGGATTTGTGCCAGTGATTCTATCATATACTTTGCGGATAAAGCAGCATGCCACGAGGTGCCACAAGCAGTAACTATAATTCTTTTTGCGGAGCGTAATTTGTTTTGAACTAATGATAATCCGCCTAATTTTACATTCCCTTTTTCTGCAAGTAGTCTTCCTCGATAAGCATTTTTAACTGTTTCGGCTTGCTCGTTTATTTCTTTGAGCATGAAGTGATCATATCCACCTTTTTCAATATTTTCTAGATTAAATTCAATTTGTTCTATTTCTCTTTCTGTTTCTTTGTTTTCAATTGTTTTAGTTACATATCCTTCAAGGCTCACTATTGCCATTTCGTTATCATCAAGGTAAACAACTTGGTTGGTATGTTGCACAATTGCGGCGGCATCAGATGCTATAACATACTCACCATCTCCTATGCCTAATACCATTGGACTTCCAAGTCTTGCTACTATAATTTTGTCTGGTTCGTAAGATGATAAAACTGCTATTCCAAATGTTCCGTCTATTTCGAGTAAGGCATGGCGTACTGCTTTTTCTAAATCTTTGTATTTTTTATATAAAAAACCAATGAATACTACTAAAACTTCTGTGTCTGTTTCAGTCTCAAAGCTCAGTCCTTCTTGTATCAATTTTGTTCGAAGAGGTAAATAGTTTTCTATAATTCCATTATGGACTAATGAAATTTCTCCTGAATTGTCAAGGTGAGGGTGTGCATTTGAATAATTTGGGAAGCCGTGTGTTGCCCATCTTGTGTGAGCAATTCCAATTGTTGAGGATAGCATATCGTGAGGTACTAATCTATTAAGTTGATCGACTTTGCCTTTTTGCTTCAATACATTAATTCTTTTGTTTTCATATAGGGCGATCCCTGAAGAATCATAACCTCTATATTCCATTCTTTTCAATCCATTTAATAAGATTGGTGATGCTTTTCTTCTTCCGATGTAAGCTACTATTCCACACATATATTTTCTTTTTATGGTTTATCAATCTTGCAATTTACTATTTTAAAATTATTGTACGAAATAAAGTGTAAATAGTTGTTTAAAATAATTTTTTTTAAACATATTAAATAGTTGGTGTTATAATATTTAAAGCTATAAGTTTGTATTGAAATTTAATAGTTTTAATTTGGTGAAAATAGTTATTTAATATTATTTAGATTAAGCCGATATTAGAAATATATTAAAGGAAAAATATGAATTTTAAACCATCAAAAGATTCCCTAAAAAAAATGGGACTATATGCAGTTACGATTATATCATTTTTATTGAGTGGAATATTTGTAATACTATTTATTAAAGACCAACCAAAGCCAATTGATGATGCCATAATATGGCTAATTTATATACTTGGTTCGCCGTTACTTTATGGAGTTGGTAGCTTTTTCATTAAAAAATTAAAAGATAGTTCAACTGATGAATCAGACGGTGTTGAGTTTTATCTTGGAGTAATTTTTTCTTTTATTGCTATGATATTTTATGCTTTTTGGGGATACAACTTAACAAAAGGAATGGTAACTCCAACAGAATTTATATTTTATCTTGCTTTGATGTCGATGTTAGTAACGCTTGGTTATAAATGGGCATCTTTGCACTATATTAATATATTTAATATTATAAGTTTTGCTTATGCAGTATTGAGTATCATGTTTATTTCTATGTTGGTTATGGGGCAATTCTTTGAAGTTGGAGTAGAAAAAACTTCTTATGAATATGGAATGAATGCCATTTATTTAATAATTGGAATTTTGTACTATTTTCAATATAATAAAGCATTTAAAGACGAAGACAATTTGTTTGAATATTTTCTCGAATAATTTTTTAATATTTAAATTAAGATTTGTGTCAATTTAAATTCTAATTTTTTGCATTGTCTAAATGTAATAAAAAAAACATTTATATTGTTATTAGATTTTCATCTAATTCATTGTTAATTAATCCTATATTACGTTTACAATTTAATATATATACAATATTATTGATTTGAATTTATTATATTAATATTATATGCACTATATTTGTATAATTATACTTTATATTTTAAAATAAATAATATCAAAATGAGAAAATTTAGATTAACAGAAATAAAAAAAATTATTAGTTCCCAAAAAATACCTGACCAAGATACACTTTTAACTGAATTAAAACAGAAATCATTTAACATTACTCAAGCAACTCTTTCTAGAGACCTGAAACAATTGAAAATAGCAAAAGTTTTTGACGAAAACGAAGGGTTTATTTATGCTTTGCCAAATGAACTAAAAAGATATGAGAGGCGGATTC
>Ga0316208_1003840_pt1 | contig 10435 bp, 15 predicted proteins | sample 3monopyrite_MG_FD_204944 | JGI IMG/M metagenome (GOLD analysis project Ga0316208, IMG submission 204944) | Microbial mat bacterial communities from mineral coupon in-situ incubated in ocean water Damariscotta River, Maine, United States -... | ecosystem: Environmental > Aquatic > Marine >...
AGCCAAAAGCAAATGCTAATGGCTAAACTACTCAAATTTCATATCGAAAAGTAAATAGTGTTTAATTCCAAATTTCTCACCCCATTTTTCTATATCATCACCAGAAGTACCAACGTCGCACCAAGATTTAGAACCATCTCCTCTCTCGTAAGGCAAAATATAAGCTAGAAGATAAAATTCTTCGTTGTAACCAATTTCTAAATTACTTTCATCGGCAAGGTTTCTTAAACTATAATCATCTGATTTGATCGCATCGTACTTTTTAGTAACACTAAATCTCGGAAACTTAAAGGTCATTTTTAGCTGAGTATCATTTGTTAGTTTAGATATAACCCTCATTTTAAAGACTGAATCATTTAAGGTTTCAAATTGCTTAATTCCTAAGTTTTTGCTATCTAAAACTATAGTGTCAGACACTACTTTTCCGTCCCAAATTTCCTTTACAGTTAATTTATAACTCTTTCCTTTTAGTTCTTTACCAGAAAACTTAATTTTCATGTAATCTATACCTTCAAAACATAGAACGTCTCGTACTTCTTCAATGTCTGATGAATACTCAGTTTCCATTTTTAAGTCTGAAAGGTTATTAAAATCAACATCTTTTTGTTGTGAGAGCATTCCGCTGAAGCAACTTAATGCCACAGCAATAATTTTAATTGTTTTCATAATTTAGTTTTTATTAATTGTTTTGATTGAATCGTTGTGAGAATAGATAATACCATGCACTATATCGAAAAATATTCGACCTGATAAAGTTTCCCCAAGATGTGGTGCTTTAGTCATCATGGTATATTTCTCACCTTTGCTCGTAGGTTGCAAATTGGCTACAAAGTTCTTTCCAACGATATGTTTTGTATTATTTCCAATTACCTTAAAACTATGATTAGATTTTGGATAGAAAAAGTGAATCTTTGAGTATTCTGAGTACAGATTGAATCGTTCAAAATCTTTAGACCAATTGTAAAACCAGTACTCGCTATTAAAATCTGTCACAATTGTATTTCTAGCTATTTCCCCAATCTCTATTTTTGAAAATTCAGATTTAATTTTTACATTTTGTGTACTACCAATCTTGCCCTTTTTTACATTCTTAAATTCGTAGTCTCCACCAAATATGCCTTCTACCTCAACATTAGCATCTTCGATTTTTATTCTATTGTAAGAGTTATAGAACGTTTTTGCTATAAACTTTCCTGAATTTAGTTTAACCGACAATTCATTTGACATATCATTTCTAAAGTAAATTCCAGAATTTTTCGCATTGATATTGATTTTAACAAAAGGTGGGATTTTTATTACAAATTGACTACGCATTATATCCATATTCCCTTTCCGAAGATTAGACAACTTACCGTCCTTATCTATTCTCTTGAACCTTTTATTGATGTATTTAAGAGAGCTACCTTTCCAATCCAATCTATTATTCTTCTTTAACTCTTTTAGTATTGAGTCTTTCGATTTCCTAATAATTGTATCACTTTTTGAATTAAAATACCTCTCATCAATACTAATACCATGCTCAGCAGTGAATTTAAATGTCTCAAAAGTGATTTGATTACCGCTCTTGGCTTTAAGCGTTACACCATTATCAAAATTTGTCACTTTTGCAGAAATCATACCCAATTGTTTTTGAGTATCTTTTTTTGAATATCCATCAAATTCTAGACTATAGTCAAAATGAATTTTCCCATCAATAGATTCTTCTATAGCTACATAGATGTTTTCAAAGTTTAAGACTACTGAGGTATTTTTATCTACCTCAACGCTTCTCTTTAAGATTTGATGTCTTTGTCCGTAACTCATTGCTGATGTGATGAGCAGCAGCGTTAAGATTTTAAATTGATTTTTCATAATGTTCATTGTTTTGATTTAATATTTTAATGTGTTCTTGTATATCTTCTAATATCTGAAGTCGTGTTTGAAGATTTTCCACTAAGGATTCTATGACCAAAATGTCGTTTGAATCTTCTTTAAACTGAACTGAAATATCTTGATAATCTGTATCTAATTCTTTCAACTTTTTTCTGAAGCGTTCTACCAATACTTCATCTTCTGCTATAGCAACAAAGTTCTGCCATTCTGTTTCAATATTTTTAAGATATTCCGCTTCTACAGCTTCAATTTGAGCAACGATTGGTGACACCTCTTCTGTAGCTGGCTTTGTATAAAAAATACTCAATCCAACCGTTAATGAAACTAGCAATACAGCTGCTATTTTTAGCCATAAAAAAGATGCTGTTGTTTTCTTAGGTTCCTTTTCAAGTTTCTTCAAAAACTCAGTTCTGTGATTTTCTGGAAGCGTTTTTAAATCGTTGTCTTCCTTAAACAGGTCTCTAATATCTTGCTTCATTGTACTTCTGTTTTAAAAATTCTTGTAATCTTAGCTTGCCTCGTCTTAAATGTGTTCTCGATGTTTTCACTGGAATTTCTAATATTTCAGAAATCTCTTCGTGATCGTAGCCTTCAATTAAATAGAGCTTCACTACTATTTTATGATTTTCGTTTAATTGCTCTATAGCAAATAGAATTTCAGGTTTAGAAATTGTACTGTCAAAATCCCAGTCATCATCATTTATTATTTGTAACTTTTCTATATCATCATTACTAAACTCAAGTTTTCGTTTCTTTAAAACATCTAGACATTGATTGATAATGATTCGTTTTAACCAAGCTCCGAATGTTGCTTCTGGTCTATAGCTTTCAATATGTGTAAATGCTTTTAAAAATCCTTCTTGCATCGCATCTTTAGCATCTTCTTCATTTTTCAAATAACGACACGCAATAGTGAACATCGCTTGGCAATAGCTATCATAAATCTGCATTTGGGCGATTCGGTTGCCTTTTTTACATGCGGTGATTAAACTTTTTTGGTTTTGCATTTGATTGGTTAGCAGTTTCTATTATAAAAACGAATAAAAAGTAAAAGGGTTTCAAAATAGTACAAAAAAATAGAGATTTATTAAATCTCTATCCTATAACCTTAATTAATAGCTAAGTTTAATAAGCCATACGCTTATTAAAATAGTGCTTTAATAATGGTATTTGAATACCTAACATTATTGTCAATAATACCATTGCATATGTTAAAGTTTTAGAAAAGTTAAATGCAATATTTTCTAAAGGATTAGAAACACTTGATAAGTTAAGCCTGTCAATCCAACTGTTATTTCCTGAAGGCTCTTTTAAAATCACATAACCCACTAACACAACAAAACCTAGAATAAGAAATGTCCAAACAGATTTTGTTATTAAGGGTTTATATACTGTAACACTAGGAATAGATTCAACTTTTGACATTACTTTATCAGTAAAATCAAATGATGGTTGTTCTAAAACTTCATTAGATAATAGTTTATCTATAAATGCTTCTATTTTTTTCTCATCGCGTTCCATAACTCATATTGTTTTGAGGTTGCAAATACTGTTCTAAAATAACTGCTAACTTTTTTCTTGCTCTAAAGAGCTTAACTTTAACCGTGTTAGCTTCTATATTAATAATCTTTGATATTTCATCTAAAGATAATTCTTCGTAATAGAATAACGTTAGTAACGCACTACTATCTTCTGGTAATTTGTTTATGCAATTTTTAATCAGCGTGTGTTTCTCTTCTTTAATTAAATTATCTAGTGCATTATCGATAGCATCTAATTTATTAAAAGTAAACTCATCTATAGCTACATCATTTAAATACTTCTTATTCTTTTTTATACGATCTAAACAGGTATTATAAGTCACTTTATAAATCCAAGTAGAAAATTTAGAGTCGCCTTTAAACTTATCTAAAGACTTAAATATCTTTATAAATGTATCTTGTGCCACCTCTTCTGCTTCTTCTCTATGCTTTAACATACGTAATGCCAAAGTAAAGACCAAGTCCTTATAACGATTCACTAATTGCGTATATGCCTTTGTGTCGCCATTTTTAATGGATTCGATTAATTTTTGATCGTTGTTGGTGGTCATTTGATATTAAGACGACATTATATAATAATAGGTTACACAAATTGACTAAAAAATATTTTTTTTGAAATAATTGTAACCTTCATTCAAGACTTGTCGTCATAAGCTATGAACAAATTAAAAATAATCAATTAAAAACAAACAATTATGGACGCAGGAGCAATAATCATCCCAATCACACTTTTCGCAGCAATCTTTGGTGTATTTTATTTATACATCTCATCTCGAAACAAAGAACGACTAGCACTTATCGAAAAAGGAGCAGATGCAAGTATTTTTAACATAGGTAAACGATCAGGATCTTCTTGGAAGGTTATCGTTTTAAATTTAGCCTTTCTATTAATGGGTATAGGTTTAGGCGTATTTATCGCTAATATTTTAGATACATATTCTAATCTAGACGATGATGCTGTTTATCCTGCACTGATTTTCTTAATGGCTGGTTTAGGTCTATATGTAGGCTTTACACAAACTAGAAAAGCACTAGAGGATTAAAAAACTCAATCAATCAATTAGAAAAACGCCTCATTTTATGAGGCGTTTTTTTATGGCATAAATAATGTATATTTAAAATCTATAAGCTTAACCATGCATAAGATTTTATTTATTTTAGTATTTATTGGGCAATTATCTTTTGCTCAGATAACCGTTATGGATAGTATTACCAAATACCCAGTGAGCTATGCAACCATCTCTTTTGGTAATGGTAATGGTCTTTTTGCAGATGACGAAGGCAACTTTTATTTTACAAAGAAACTCTATCCAGATATTGATTCATTGTTTATATCTGCTTTAGGGTTTAAGGATCTGAATATATCAACTCAAAACATTGGGACTGAATTATTATTACAACCACAGGCAGATGAGTTAGATGAAGTCATCGTTGGTGCTAAACTCAATAGAAAGTTTAAAAAGAAAACGCTTAAACCTTATTTAGATGATGATTACTATAACTGTTGGTTACCAACAATAGAATCTGAAATCGCTGTCTATTTTCCTAAAACAACAACTAAAGATCAAAAATTGTCTAGTGTACAATTTCCTATTGCACTAGAATCTAAAGATTGGAAAAAACGAAAACGTTCTAATAGTGAGAAGAAAAAGTTTTCGACCCTATTTAAGGTGAATTTTTATGCCAATAATGATGGAGTTCCTGGCAAAGTACTCACTTACGAAACTATTGTATTTAGAGCTACTGAAAAAGATGGTGACGCGCACCAGCTTAATGTAGAGGATTATGATATTTATATACCAGAAAATGGTTTTTTTGTATCACTACAAGTCATGGGTTACGCAAATAAGGCTGGAAAGTTATTACCTAACAAAAAGTATAAAGAGATTGAATCTAAAAATGGTATGGTTAAAATCCCGACTAATTTTAGACCACTTTTACCTTTTACAGATGAAATTGAAACTAATAACACTTACATAAAACGCGTGTTTATTAGCGGTAATAATTGGTTGAAATTTGAAAAAGGAAATGGTTTTAAATCGAGTTTATTAGACAAAGACCTTAATAATTATGGTATTGGTCTCACTTACAAGACCTTTAAGGATGACTGAGTCAATTGGACTTGGTTTTATCGTTAAATTTTACTCTATCTCAAAATCAAAATAAGTTTCAGGAAAAGGTTCCCAACGTAAGGTGAAATGCCACCATTCTTTTGGATAATTTCTGAAGTTATGTTTTAACATAACAGTTTGTAGTAATTGTCTATTTGCTTTTTGTTGCTCAGTTATATTGTCATAATCTACCCAAGATTGCTGTCCGAAAAAATCATAAGGACTTCCCATATCTAAAGGTTCTCCTGTTTCACCATAAGAAATGGTTAAATCTAAAGTACTCCCTCTACTATGACCAGACCGCGTGGCAATATATTCTTCTTTAAACAAATTTCGCTTAGCAACATCTGGATAGAATTGCGATTTATTAATGGTATCATTAAACACTCTTGCCCATCGCATAAAATGATTTACAGCACGTTGTGGTCTATAACCATCATAAACTTTTAAACAAAGGTTCTGTTTTTGTAACTCATCTTGTACAAGTTTCAATTTTTTGGCAGTAGCTCTGGTGAGAATGAGCTCATTGGCTTTGTAACCATCTATAGTATCACCAACAAAATTGTTTGTACTGTAGTATCGTAATTCTACATCTAAAACAGGAATAACACTTTTTACATACACAAAACCATCAGGCAAATCCTTCTTCTGATTAGAACCAAAAATGAATAAAGCTAAGCAAGCTAAATATATAAGTGATTTATAATTCATGTGTTTTGCCTATTTTAATGGTCACATGCTGTTCGCTATTAATCCTTTTTCGTAAAGGATAAAATTATGAATATGCTCGTTTCAATTGTATGCACTAATTTAGACAAAAATTATGCTATGGACTTGTTTTCGGAAAAGAAACAACATTTTAATCTTCCAAATGCAGAACTCATCTACATTCCTAATTTCTTCTCAAAGCAAGAAGCAGATTCCTATTTCAAGATTATAGAAACTGATACCAATTGGCGACACGATGATATTACTGTTTTCGGAAAAACCGACAAACAGCCAAGATTAACAGCTCTTTTTGGAGAAACGAACCAGCCTTATGGTTACTCTAATAATGTAATGCACCCAAAACCTTTCACACCTAATATAAAAACTATTAAGCAACGTGTTGAAGGCACTGCACACTATAAATTCAACACCGTTTTAATTAATTTATACAGAGATGGTAATGATAGTAACGGTTGGCATGCAGATAATGAAAAAGAGTTAGGCAAAAATCCTGTTATTGCTTCAGTTAGTTTTGGTGAAACACGTCCATTTTATTTTAAGCATAGATCTATAAAGGAGCAAAGACATAAACTTAATTTAGATCACGGAAGTCTATTGATAATGGAAGGCGAAATGCAACAACATTGGTTGCACCAAATTGCAAAGACAAAAAAGCAAGTTGAACCTAGAATTAAACTCACATTTAGAAAACTAATTAAAGTATAAAAAATAAAAAGCCGAGATCCCTCAATCTCGGCTTTTCTAATTTGCTTTTTTACTATGATAGTAGATTTAGGGTCTCTAAGTCAACACAACATAATGCAAATATTAATTAATTAATCCATTGAACTAAAAACTAAATTCTTAGTACACTTCAAATATATAATTCAATTTCAATTACATCGCCTAAAAACAATATTAATCGACGAAATACATAATATTTTAACATTTTAAGATGAAATAGTGTATTTCATCGATTAAATGCGGGTCAGTAAAAAGAAAAAATCTAGTTTAGTATAATAAATTGGGATAAAATTTGTTTCAAACTTTAAGTTTCAATTCTATATGAATTAACTTTAAACGCAATAAAAAATTTAAAATGAAGTCTTATTTATTTCTGGTTATATGTTTAGTCGCTTCAATAAGCTTTTGTCAAGAAAAGACATATAACGAAAAAGAACTATCTATTACAAAATGGATTGATGGTACATTATTAAGTCCTATAGACAATGAAAAATCGACTTTAGCAATACTAATAGCAGGTTCTGGTCCTACTAACCGCAATGGAAATCAGAATTTTCTTAAAAACAATTCACTCAAAAAACTAGCCGAAGGATTAACTAACAATGGGATTGCTACATTTAGATATGATAAGCGCATTGTAAAACAAATACAGCATGGTAAAGTAGATAAAGACATGATGTTTGATGATTTTGTAAGTGATGCATCAGCTGTTATTGATTTTTTAAAAGAAAAATACACCTACTCAAAAATTTATGTGATTGGCCATAGCCAAGGGAGTTTGGTTGGAATGCTAGCAGCTAAAGGTAAAGCTAATGGTTTTATATCATTAGCAGGAGCTGGACAAAACATTGGTGAGGTTCTGGTAGAACAAGTAACCAAAATGGCACCAAAGCTAGGTGAAGAAGCTCAAAAAGTTGTAGATAAATTAAAAGAAGGAAAAACAACCACAGATTATCCTGCAGCTTTAGCCTCAGTTTTTAATACAGATATTCAGCCTTTTATGATTAATTGGATGACGTACAGCCCAACTAAAGCTATTAAAGAACTAGACATGCCAATTCTACTTATTAATGGCACAAAAGATCTTCAGGTTTCTAAAAGTGAAGCAAGATTACTTAAAGAAGCTAACGAAAAGGCGATATTAACTATTATAGAAAACATGAATCATGTTCTATTTGAGATTAAAGGTGATGACTTAGAAAATTCTAAATCTTATAACGAATCGTTTAGATCTATTTCACCTCAATTAATTATCAGTATTACTGAGTTTATTAAGTCTTAAATCAATATTCAAAATAGCCATAAAATGAAAAAGCATCCCAACCACGAGATGCTTTTTTCTAACTAACCAACCAATGTAATGAAACGATTTTGTAGTAGTGTTACAGATGGTAACTATCGTAATATTCATTACGCTTAGTATAACACAAATGGCGTGCCAAACTTTATTTTTTATTTTTTTTTTATAAAACTGTAACAAAAATACTTGTTCTTATACTTATATGTTATATCTTTATGATATCATTTTAATATTATAATAAATTGAAAAATGTTAATCAATTAAATTTCGAACTTATGAAAGAAGAAAAAATCATCGTCCCAGCAAATGGCTACTTAATGCTATTTATATTTTTAATACTATTCTTTGGAAGCATTGCACTTGTTCCAATAACAGAAACAGGTTGGTCTATATTTGGAATTGTAACAGCAATAGTTTTAGCCTTTGGCTTTTTAATGGTACAACCTAATGGCTCGCGCGTATTACTCCTGTTTGGAAAATATGTTGGTACTATTAAAAAAAATGGATTCTATTGGGTAAATCCATTTTATACCAAAAAGAAAATCTCTTTAAGAGCTAGTAACTTTGATAGTGAACGCCTAAAGGTTAATGATAAATTAGGTAACCCAATAATGATCAGCACTATTTTAGTTTGGCGTGTACAAAATACTTACAAAGCGGCTTTTGATGTAGATAATTACGAAAACTTTGTACGTGTACAAACTGATGCAGCAGTGCGTAAGTTAGCAAGCATGTATCCTTACGATAATTTTGCAGATGAAGGCCATGTTGAAGATATTACATTGCGCTCTAGTGTAAATGAAGTTAGTACTGCTTTAGAAAAAGAAATCGACGAACGTTTATCCATTGCTGGTATAGAAGTACTAGAAGCTCGTATTGGTTACTTGGCTTATGCACAAGAAATTGCTAATGCGATGCTTAAGCGCCAGCAAGCTACAGCAATTGTTGCCGCGAGACATAAAATTGTAGAAGGTGCTGTAAGTATGGTAGAAATGGCAATAGAACAACTCAGTAAAAAAAATGTTGTTGATTTAGATGACGAGCGCAAAGCTGCTATGGTAAGTAACCTAATGGTTGTTCTTTGTGGAGATAAAGATGCATCACCTGTTCTTAATACAGGAACACTAAATCACTAAGATGAATAATAAACAGATATATAGTATTGCTTTAGGGAGTGCCTTTGGGACTAGTATTGGCATAACCATTGGTGCTGTAATTGATAATGTAGCTATGGGCTTAATATATGGCTCAATAATAGGATTAATATTGGGTGTAATTTTAGCTCTAGTTGTTTTTAAAGACGATAAAACAGAAGAGTAATATGAGAAACATCTAATATTAAAAAATTAGAAAGTCACACACAGATAAATTTATATAGATGTTCCATGCTTGTACTAAGTTCAGTATAAGTTTGATCATAAAAAACAATAGATATCAATACATGAAAGAATATAAAGTAATTCAACCAAAACTAGCTTTAAGAAATAGATTTCAGAAATATGAAGATCTTTTAAACCAATATGCACGTGAAGGCTGGGAAGTAAAACATGTTGGGCAAAATTCACCTTTTATTATTTTTGAGCGTGATAAAAACCGGTAAAAACTAAATAAAACACAACAATGTCTAAGAAAAAAGCATTTGCACTTCGTATCAATGAAGACATGCTGAAAGCCATTGAAAAATGGGCATCAGATGAATTTCGCAGTACCAATGGTCATATAGAATGGATACTGATGCAGTATTTAAAAGAACACAATAGGCAACCAAAACAGAAAGACAAACCAAAAGATGAAAAGTGATTAGAAATAATCACTTTTTTTATGCGCTTTATTTTGGTATTTTGCGGGCACTAAATAACCCTAACTATGGACAATACACCAATTTTTGCCGATGACACTATTGTTTTTGGCCTCTTAATGCTAGCATTAGGTTTCGTGTTTTTAACCGAATCTATAAAAACTGGCTTTTGGCCAAAGTTTTACAAAATAGTACCTGGATTATTTATGGCTTACATGTTACCTGCTATTCTAACAACAACAGGTTTAATTTCGCCAGAATGGACAACCGTATCCGAAACAGGTGCTATTACAGAACATAGCACGAGTTTATATTATGTTGCAAGTCGTTACTTATTACCTGCAGCTCTGGTTTTAATGAC
>Ga0316208_1003841_pt1 | contig 10431 bp, 7 predicted proteins | sample 3monopyrite_MG_FD_204944 | JGI IMG/M metagenome (GOLD analysis project Ga0316208, IMG submission 204944) | Microbial mat bacterial communities from mineral coupon in-situ incubated in ocean water Damariscotta River, Maine, United States -... | ecosystem: Environmental > Aquatic > Marine > Coastal...
AAAGACCAGTGTTGCCAGTTTAGCCGATACTGATTGGGTCATTAATCTGCGCCTCATTGCCATGGCTCACGATTCTTCGGGGCACAATGCCTTCCGAAGTTGAGGCGTACGTTACGAGGCGATTATGAAGACCACGGTCTCTAATTGTTAAGAATCTATTAACGACGGATTGGTGCCATTTGAGCGGTTGTTTCAGTTCTCAGGCACATGACTCGTAGAATCCACCGACAAAGGAATTTTCAGCGTAAATACACTGCCTTTCCCGACTTGGCTTTCGACGGTGACCTCTGCCGCAAACACATTTGCAAGGTGCTTGACGATGGAAAGTCCCAGCCCTGTGCCGCCAATTTCCCGCGTTCGTGCGCGATCGACTCGAAAGAATCGTTCGAAGATTCGCGACTGATTCTCGCAGGAAATCCCGACACCGGTATCTCGAACTGAGATCAACGCATGTGTCTGGTCCTGCTTCCACGAAATCGTGACCTGTCCGCCTTCGGGTGTGTATTTCAAAGCGTTGCTCACCAGATTCTCGACGATCGTTCTGAACGCCCCGGCGTCGGCTGCCACGCAGAGTTCCTCATCAGCAGCATTGACGGTCAGCGATACTTTTCGCGTATGCGCGAGCGATGACAACTCGTCGATCAACGACTCGACAACCAGTCGCACCGGTACGGAAGTGACCTCGAATCCCTGCTCTCCGGATTCAATTCTCGCAAGCTGAAGCAGGTCAAGAATCAGTTCTTCCAGCCGCTGTCCCTGCTCATCAATTCGCTGGAGGAATCGCCTGGCGTGTTCGGTGTCCTCTAACGCTCCATCCAGCAACGTTTCGGCGGCGGTTTGAATGATCGTCAACGGAGTCTTTAATTCGTGTGAGACGTTTGACGCAAAGTCTCGACGGATATTCTCCAGCCGGCGAAGTTCAGTCACGTCATGAAATACCAGCACAACGCCATGACTGGGATCTCCCGCGAGTGGGCTGGCTGCAATCTCGACCACGACTCCGTTTCGAGGCAGTTCACATTCGACGGAACGCTCAAGGCCTGTCATGGCCTGACGCACGACGGTTCGCACGGTTTCATTCCGCACACATTCCCAGACTGGTCTTCCGACGAGATCGCGATCACCGAAATCAAGCAGAGATCGGGCCGCCTCGTTGGCGAACAGAATGTTTTCATCATTGTCGACGGCGATTACTCCTTCGACCATCGACCCGAACACTGTCGACAGCAACCGGCTGCTTTCACGTAGTTCCTGGCTTGTCTGGTTCAGCTCGGACATGCGAGCCGCCAGTTCACAACTCATCGTGTTGAACGCTTCTGCGAGTGTACCGAGTTCGTCATGCTGATCGACGCAAACCATCTGGTGAAGCTCTCCGCCAGCGATCGCGTTCGCGGCTGTTTTCAGTGTCGTCAGCGGTTGGATGATTCTTCTCAGGATCAGAAACATCGGTGCCAGTGCCAGCAGACTCACGGCGACGGAAGTCACCACGACGAGCCTGTTCATGGAAGCCACTTCTGCCTCAACCGTGTCCAGCGGGACGGAAACTCGCACATACCCAACCGGCAAAGATGCTTCAGAAGCCGTCTTTTCAGATCCAGATCTATCGTTAGAGCGGATCGCCAGGTAAAGCATCGGAATTCTCAGCGTGGGACTGATTCTTCGGGCTGAGCCAGTTCCTTCCCGCCTGGCCTGCTGCACTTCGAGTCGCTGGGCGTGATTTTCCATCGTCTGTGCATCGCGTTCAGAGTCACTGACGACTGTTCCATCGTCAGCGATCAACGTGACTCGCGTGCCGTTCTCAGTCGCAATCACCTTGATCGACGCAATCAGCTTTTGATCCAGAGGAGCACCAAATGGATCTTCCAGAAGATTGAGCACCGTCACTGCTGAATCTTGAAGCCGTCGACGAACCTGGTCGTAAACGGCTTCTCGCTGACGATGTCCGAGGATCGTGATGATCGACAGGGCCGCGACGGCGGACAGCAACGAGTAAATACTGAACAGTTTCCAGAACAATCGGGATGAAAGCACGACTCAGATTCCGATATCAGACAGGACCAATCGAGTCACAGGAACATGAGCAGGAGACGTGCCAAAGTCAACTCGCTGGGATTCAGCTCGGCTCGCGTCAGACTCTTCGGCGGAAGCAGCACGACTTCGGTGTCGGTGTTCTGGCTGAGGTAGCTGGTCGGTTTTTCTCTCCACGCCCGAGCGTCCAATGCACGTCATTCTCCAGCCTTGGCACATTCTGTTCGCCGTCCTCTGCGGATGGTTCAACGAACGCGAGCACCGGGTCATCGAGTTCCAGAACGACCAGATCGAAGCGTTGCCGGGAAAGCTCGGGAAGAAGCGTGTGCCGTTGACTGACAACCGGCGTCGCGTGCTGGCTGAGTGACGTAAACCGCTGCCGTGATCCGATTGAGGGCGCTCAGGTCGCTTCTTCGATCCCGGCTGTAGTCATATTTGGACGCGTCGGTCGCGCAGACCGGAAGCACGAGCGATACCGAAAGTGAATCAATTTGACTACGCCCGGCAAGCGAGTTCTAGTTCTTCATTGAGTCAGATTGTTGCCTACACCAGTGCGAGGGACATCCACTCGCAACTCGAACTCGCTCCAGTGTTGTCGATCAGAGGCAAGGGAGACTTCGGCGCGTTGCCTGCCGGTCTGCGTCTTATGGCTTCGAAGGCGAATTTGCGAAACTCGACTGAACTTTTCCAAAATAGGTGTCTGGAATCGCCTGCGGCGGTACTTGGAGAGCAGGAGAACAACGCTTTGGACGAAACACCGCTAATTCAACAGTACCTGCAGTTTCGCAGCGAATTCATGGGGTATCTGTACGCCATGACACGCGACGCGGAGCTGTCCGAAGAGGTCTACCAGAACGCGGCGGTCGTGGTCATGGAACAGTCGCAGAAGGATGAACCCATTCGCAACTTTCGGGCCTGGGCGAAAGAGGTGATTCGACGGCAGGCTCTACATGCGATTCGTGCGCGGGCCGTTTCGACAAAACGGTCTCAAGCAGTCTCGCCGGAACTTCTGGATGCTGTTTCGAATGTCTTCCTGCAGGATGATTCTAAGGATTCCGTCGCTCGCGACGAAGCGGGTGCGTTGAAACTATGCCTGAATGATCTGCCCGATGACAAACGTCAGTTGATCGCCATGCGATACGAGGGCAGCTCCAGCTTTGACGAAATCTCAGAGCACGTTGGTTCGACACCGGCGGCTGTTCAACGGGCTCTCAGTCGAGTCAGAAAAATGTTGCACGGATGCGTTCAGCGGCGAATGCGACTGGCAGAGGGGACGTCATGAACGACATCGCAGACGATCACAACCACATCGAGGAACTCGTTGTCGGGCATTTTGATGGGACTCTGACCGAGAAACAGGAAAAGGAACTCGCCGAAAAGCTGGCCGCATCGGCTTCGGCGAAGCAACTGTTTCTGTCGTATATGCGGATGGAAGGACGGCTTCATTCGCTGGGCCGCGACGGTTTTCTGCGTGAACCCATTCTCGAGACGCAGGACGTCGATGCACGACCTGCTGATTCAACACACGGCGTTCGGAATCATCCCGCCCCAGAACGGTCGCGGCGTTCCCATGTCTGGACCGTATCAACCTCTCTGGCTGTCTGTGCGTCCGTGATGATCACCTGGATTTTGTGGCCGTCGTCCGTCAGTGCCGGCAGTGTGCTGGAGAGAGCTCAGCAGGCGGCCGCGGAAATGGTCGATCGCACGTACCGACTGGTCATGTCTCATCCAGATTCCGAAGGCGAACCGACAACGCGCGAGCTGACGATTACCGTTCGCGGTGGAGGCCGCTTTGTCATTCAACCGGAACATGACGCGTATGTCATGGGAAGTGACGGGACCGACTACTGGATGGCTCGACGGAACGGACCGGTCTTCATCACTGGCGACTTCCGGGCGCTTGCTCCTGAGTTGCAGCGGCAGATTCCGAACAGGCGGCTACTGAATGACGTTCTGGCTTCTCCCAACGAACCACTGCTGCTTGGTATTTCAGATCTGCTTCAGTTGATTGAACGCCGGTACGACGTTGAACTGGTTGATTCGGCCAATCCTGCAGAGCACCACGTGCGGGCGACTCGTCGATCGAATGTCCGTCGCCAGCCTTCGATCATCAACCTCCATGCAGATGCTGAAACAGGAGTTGTGCTCAAAGCAGAAGTGAATTTCCCAGACTCGCGGCAACGAAGGTGGGAACTCATCGAAACGTCAAACCTGTCGGATCAGTGGTATCATCATTCTCAGCACGCTCCGGACAGGCAAGTGAAGCGTCTGGATGCACCAACTGATTGAAGTCGCGCTGCATCCGCAAACAGAATCGTAGACTCTGATCGCCAAAGAAAGAACTATGAAGAAAACCAATCTGAACTTCGTCTGTTTGGCAATAGCGTTGCTGATCGGGTCCCCGAACGCGAATGCGGACGATGCGATCAAGCAGCAAATTCTCAAACTATTCCCGCAGGCCGATACTGACAAAGACGGCGTTATCTCCGATGCAGAAGAAGCGGCGGCCCGACAGCAGGTTGTGAAGCGATTCCCGCAGGCCGACAAGGACGGAGATGGCGTTCTTTCCGATGCGGAAACGAAAGCTGTACTACGGCAAGCCGCCAGACGAGCCAAAAAGAACAATCCGAATCCAGGCAACGCGCGAGCCAACCAGGCGAAGAAGAAGCCAACTCACGCCAACGTCAAGTACGGCAAACACGAGCGACACGTTTTCGACATCTGGCTGGCAGACTCATCGAAGCCGACGCCGTTGGCGATCTACATTCATGGCGGAGGCTTTAAGTCAGGCAGCAAAGAGAAACTCAAAGCCGACCAATTGTCTCAACTACTGAAGTCCGGAATCTCGGTCGCGGCGATCAACTACCGGTACATGACAATGGCCCCTATGCCAACTCCGCATCACGACGCGCGACGAGCGTTGCAGTTTATGCGTTCCAAAGCGAGCGAATGGAACATCGACAAGAATAGAGTTGCCGCATTCGGAGGTTCCGCTGGCGCTCAAATCTGCATGTGGCTGGCGTTCACCGATGACATGGCGAAGCCCGACAGCGCCGACCTGATCGAACGAGAGTCAACGCGACTGACCTGCGTTGCAACCGCTGGCGGACAGACAAACAACAGTCACGAATTCTGGAAACAGACGATTGGTCATCTGCTCCCTGAGGGCAAGAGCGGATCGCTCCTGATCCCGGCTAACGGCGAGCAAGACCCCGAAAAACTGCGTATCGCAATGTGGGGTGCAAAGACTCTGGAGGAAGCAAACAGAATCGCCGCTCGCCACGCGGCTATCAACATCGTCTCAGCCGACGACCCACCGATCTTCATGAGCTACGGATCGTCACCTGGTGACAAACCGCCGACCGACCCAAAGAAACTTCGCGGCTGGCTGATTCATCACGTGAACCTCGGCATCGCGCTCAAAGAAAAAACGGACGCGATCAAACACGAAGCTCACCTGAGTTATCCCGGTGCGAAATGCAAATACAATTCACAGGTTGAGTTCTTCGTCGACAAATTGCTGAAGAAGAAAGAGCAAACCACGAAATGAGCATGCGATCCGCAATCATCGCCGTTGCCGTTCTTTGTACCTGCTTAAACGCGGATGCTGAAGAGACCGTTACGCTCGCTCCTCATACGTTCTCGATCCCGGACGGCTATGAACTGAAACGGGTTGCCGCGTCACCGCTGGTGGAGCGGCCCATTCATCTGTGCTTCGATGTCGATGGGGTTCTGTACGTCACTGACAGTTCGGGTGACACAAGGAAGGCGCCGATTCAGGTCAAGGACCCGCAGCATCGTGTGTTGAGATTGGTGGATCACGATGGGGATGGCACGTTTGATGAATCAACGGTGTTCGCCGACAAGGTGCCGCTGCCTCAGGGCATTCTTGTTCATGACGGTGCAGTCTTCGTCGGTGCTCCGCCGCACATTTGGAAGCTCCGTGATACCGACGGTGATCATGTCGCCGATGAACGAACCGTTTGGTTCGACGGCGGTTCAATCGAACGGTGCGGCAACGATATGCACGGCCCGTATCTTGCGCCGGATGGCTTCTTCTACTGGTGCAAGGGAGCGTTCGCCGGGCAAAAGCACGAGCTGACCAACGGGCGAACGCGGAACTCGCACGCGGCCCACATCTATCGTGCTCGGCCCGACGGCAGTCAGTTGGAACGGATCATTACCGGCGGGATGAACAATCCCGTTGGTCTGGCATTTAGTAAAACGAACGAGCGATTTCTCAGTGGAACATTCTTCGACTTGTCTGAGCCAGGACGGCGTGACGGCATTCTGCATGCCGTGTACGGAGGCATGTACGGTCGGGAAAATAGACGCGTGCTCGCTCCGCATCCCAGCACCGGTGGCTTGTTGCCAATTCTGAAGCAAATGGGACCGGCCGCTCCTTCGGGGATTGCGATGCCTCGGCATGACGCGTTGGGCCTGGACGGCGAACTGATTTGCACGGAATTCAATACACACCGGGTCTCAAGGCACCGACTGTCCAGGCTTGGCTCAACCTGTTCCGCAGAAATGACCACACTGCTTGAAAGTGACCAATCCGATTTTCATCCGACGGATGTGATCAAAGATGCGGACGGCAGCTTGCTGGTCGCCGACACGGGCAGTTGGTACATGATCTGTTGCCCGACTTCGAAGATCGCCAAACCAGACGTGCTCGGAGCGATCTATCGGATTCAAAAAAAGGATGCTCGTTCCCACGATGATGCTCGCGGCTTGAAGCTTGATTGGAACAAGCCGCAGATTGGCTGGCTTTCCGACAAACGCCCCGACGTCGTCAAGCGTGCGATCGATGCGTTGGCCAGGGAAGACAACATCGACGCGCTGCGCAAAGCGACTTTAGCGGAAGCTCGCATCTCTGCGGTCTGGTCTTTGCATCGAATCTCTGGTGAGCACGCACGAAGTGCGGTTCGAGAATCCCTGAACGCAGACGACTCACAAGTTCGCGCAGCGGCCATTCATAGTGCCGCACTGTGGCGTGATAAAGCCGCGTTGAAACCCTTAATCGACCTGCTTTCCGAAAATGATCCACAACTTCGTCGCCTGTCGGCAATGGCACTGGGCAGAATCGGAGAAGACAAAGCTGTTCGGCCGCTGTTGAATGCGTGGACGAATGCGGGCGATCCGTTTCTGAGGCACGCCATCACCTACGCGCTGTTTGAAATCGGAGACGTACGCAGCCTGCCAACCGGCCATCCGTTGGGCAAACCGATTCGTCGCATGCTGGAACTCGATCAACGAAATGTTCCTCTCGGCGACTATCCGGAAATTCAACTCGCTGAAGAACAAAAACCAAATCCCGGTAGGCTGGCCCAACAGAAGAAACGCCTCGATGAACTTGCCGCGTTTCTGCCAACCGGCGATGTGGATCGCGGGAAGAAACTCTTCAGCAATCGCGACAGATCGAAGTGCATCACCTGTCACCTTAAAGGCGATCAGGGTGTCCGTTTGGGGCCTGACCTGACGTGGATTGGAGCGATCCGCAGCAAACGCGATCTGCTTGAAGCCATCGTTTTCCCAAGTGCATCGATCGCTCGATACCACGAAATCGTCAACGTCGTGACGACGGACGGCAAGACAGTTTCCGGTCTGATGGTGAAGGAAACCGCGGACAAGATGTTCCTCTCGTCGGCGGAAGGCGTCGCCCAATCAGTCGCCTATCGCGACATTGAACAGGCCAGATACTCGAACGTCTCATTGATGCCCGAGGGCATGGACAAAATCTTAAAGCCGGAAGAAATCGCAGACCTGGTGGCTTATCTGAAAGCATCAAAGCCGCCCGCAACTCACACAAAAAGGCAGCAGAATGAACAATAACAACGACTCCGAACCGAACATCAGACGCCGCGAAGTGATCAAAGGGGCGGCCGCTGCCGGACTGATTGCTGCAACGGGAACGCACGCTCTTGTGAACGCCGCTGAGACCAAAGCAGCTCGAAGCGATTTGATCAAGCGTGAGAATGCCAAACCCGGCACGCGCGACTGGTTGCTGACCAAGACTCGCCAGCTCCCCGGGAAGATCAACAAAATCCTTAACAACGGGCGTTGCCCCTGGATCGAGGGCTACTGCAGTGCCAACAGCGTGCGGGCCGGCGAGAAACTGCAGGTGATGGTCAGCACGAACCCGGAATCTAACTTCAAGTTGGAGATCTTTCGCACCGGCTACTACAACGGTGATGGAGCCCGGCTTGTCAGAACATTTGAATCGCTCAAAGGCACCACACAACCGGATCCTCCCGTCGGTGAAAACTACGTGCGCGAATGCCAATGGGAACCTTCCGTCGAATTTGAAATCCCCAAGGACTGGCTGAGCGGTGTGTACCTTGGAAAACTGACCGCCAGGAAAAGTGGAATACAGAGCTACGTCATCTTCGTTGTCCGGGACGATCGACCCTGCGACCTGCTGTTTCAAACCAGCGACCTGACCTGGTCCGCTTACAACCGCTGGCCCGCCGATTACTCGATCTATACAACGCATCCTGGGTTCTCCAGCACCGGCGTTCCCAGCGGAACGGTCAGTTTTGATCGGCCTTATGGCTTGTTCACACATCCCGTCAACAAGTTGAAGAAATCCGGAGGCAGCGGCGAATACCTGCCCTGGGAATTCCCATTGTCGTTTTGGATGGAACAGCACGGTTACGATGTTTCCTACATCTCCAACATCGACACGCACAATGACCCAGTCGGTCTACTCCGCGCGAAAGGCTTCATCTCCGTCGGGCACGACGAATACTGGAGCCTGGAAATGTACGACAATGCCATCAAGGCTCGTGACTCAGGAGTCAGCCTGGCGTTTTTCGGTGGCAATTCTGTTCTCTGCGTCGTTCCGTTGTTGCCGACGGCAAGCGGCACGCCAAACAGAAACATCCGCCGGGAAGGCTGGTTCATGCCGTTCCCTGAAAACGCCTCAAACGCCGACAAGCAAAGACTCCTGGCCAGGGTACTCAACGACAAGAGCTTCGAACCAAACATGGGCCCGGACGGTGCTCTGTTGATGGGAGGACGACTTGACCGCGAAGGCAGTGGCCGTGGTCTTGGCGCGGGCGACTGGACGTGTGCCATGCCGGACCACTGGCTGTTTGCCGACACTGGCATGAAGAAAGGTGATTCCATCAAAGGGCTACTTGGCTGGGAATGGCACGGAGCGCCCAGAATGGACCTGCCGGGAATGAACGTCGTCGCAGCAGGAGACGCAACAGTAAACGGAAGAACGGTCGGCCGCTACACCGCAACCGTCTACGACGGCCCGAAAGGCAACGTCGTCTTCAACGCCGCCACAATCTGGTGGGCCAACGGAATTTCCAGTCCGCCAGGACACATGAATCCTGTTCGCCACGGAGTCAGGCAGCAGGGACCCGACAAGCGCGTCCAGCGGATTACTCGCAACCTATTTCAGCGAATGACCGGCTAATACTTATTAATTCTCATCTTACACATTGCCTTGATTCGATCCGTCTCCACGCTCTCTGCAGACTGAGCAATGGGGAGTGAGAGGCTTGGTCCGGTTTATCCAATGAAATACGTTTCTCTAATACCGTTCCTGTTACTTGCCGCCAGTTGCGGCGAGAAGGTTGTACACGCGCAACCCGCTCGCACTGAGCAGGAAGCAAAAACAGAGAAACAAGCGTCTGTTCCCAACGCTGTGCAACTCAATCCGAAAATCCTTTCCGGTTTCATTGCCGGCCATTGCGTAAAATGCCACGGTCCCGACAAACAGGAAGGAGAAACCCGGCTCGATGCGCTCACGCTGCGAATTGCCGATAGCGATACGGCTTTACATTGGCAGGAAGTTCTCGACGTGCTGAACCTCGGTGAGATGCCGCCAGAAGATGAGCCTGCTCCCACGGATGAACAACTGCGAAAAGTGCTGGCTCATTTAACCGAAGCACTTACGGAGTCAAAGAAGCGGCTGTCGGAGACCGGTGGCGATGTCGCACTGCGTCGAATCAATCGGCGTGAATACAAATACACGATCGATAAGTTGTTCGGACTGCGCGTGCCGGAGGACTTGCTCCCGCCGGACGACATCGCCGAAGGCTACGACACGGTCGGCCACGACCAGCAGTTTTCCAGCTACCACTTCGATGACTACTTTGCAGCTGCGAAGACGATCGTGAAAGTTGCTCTCGATTGGGTCGATCGACCTCGCGAGAAAGCTGAAGTGCAGAAGTCGGAGCCGGAGCGAGCCAACTCGAGGACACAGGCCTATATCGACGACTACGACAAAAAGATGGCTCGCATCAGAAAGGGAGCAACCTACCAGCAATTCCCGGACGGATGTTTTTTTGGGCTGGGGCCGGTGAGTTTCGCGCCGGGCGGGGCGAATGGCCGCTGGCGGGCGTGGCTGTCGCGGGATGTGGACCGACCGGGCGGCTCGGATCGTCG
>Ga0316208_1003842_pt1 | contig 10430 bp, 13 predicted proteins | sample 3monopyrite_MG_FD_204944 | JGI IMG/M metagenome (GOLD analysis project Ga0316208, IMG submission 204944) | Microbial mat bacterial communities from mineral coupon in-situ incubated in ocean water Damariscotta River, Maine, United States -... | ecosystem: Environmental > Aquatic > Marine >...
AAGAAAACATTTAAGGACTTTACCAATAGTGAAGAAGCTATAGCTACTAACATATTAACCGTACGAATGAAAAATTTGGTAGAATTGAATCTTGTATCAAAAAGCAAGCTTCCTTCGAACAAAAAGTCAGTTTATTATCATTTGACAGAGAAAGGACTTTCTATAGCACCAATAATTATCGAATTAGCACTTTGGGCTGGTGAAACACTCAAGCCTTTAAATAGTGCAATGGTCGAGCCAAGGAAGATGGGCTTAAACCAATCAAACAAAGAGGAGTATATAAATAACTTAGTCGCAAATTATAAAGAAAAACTGGCTACAACAATGTATATAAAATCATAGCACCCTACGGGATGCTACGCTTCATATACAAATCCGTTAGCTTTAATGTAAACCAACCATTGAACTTGAAGAAAAAGAAAAAAAACATTACATACCAAAAAATTCGCTCTAAATACGAAGCAAAAAGAAGAACGAAAAAGTGGAAAGAAAAGAAACGAAAAGCTATAATACACAGAAAAGGTGAGTTTATAGCTAGACAAAAATATGTAGCGAAACCTTACACAAACCACAAAGCACCTGATAATATGTCATTTATCGACAATACAGACGAAGTAATGACTTATTTTAATGATTCTCATAAACTTTTTAAAAAGAAAGAAAAAGTAGAATTTGATATTAAAGATATAACGAACCTAACACCTGATACAATCACTTTAATGATTGCTAATCTAAAAGACCCAAACTTTACAAAAAATGGTGAATTTAGAGGTGAAGCACCTACAGAACCGAAATTAAAAAAACTGTTTTTAGAATCAGGGTTTTACAATTTTGTTGCAACTTCAAAACAGAATAAAGAAAAAGCTACTAATCTATTACATAAAGAAACTGATTATAAAGTTCGCCCGAACATAGCTAAAACAGCTTGTATTTTTGGTATGGAACACGCATTAAAAACAACAGAACCATTTGAGCCTTTATATGAAATCTTAATCGAATGTATGCAAAACACAAATAATCACGCAAGTGCTGATGATGAAGAAAAATGTAAATGGTGGTTGTTTGTTTACAACTGTAAAGAAACGAATACTTCAAAATATTCATTTTTAGATTTAGGAGTTGGTATCTTTGAAAGTATTATCGTTAAAAATTATATAACAAAAGCAGCAAAAAAGATTGGAGCATTACCGAATACTCATTTTGTTAAAGATTTATTGAATGGAAACATCCAATCTAGAATTGAAAAAGACAATGAAATACGAGGTAAAGGAATCCCACAAATAGTTGCTCATTCGAGCTTTGAAGAATTTAAAGAATTTAAAATTATAAGTAATGATGTCAAAATAGATTTAAAAAACAAGACTCACGAAAAATTAAATAATAACTTTAGTGGTACTTTTTATTATTGGGAAATAAAAAACATAGCATAATGGAGATAAAAGATAAAATTATAGTAAAAACAGATTTCTCAGATACACCTGGAGCCAGATATAAATCAGATGGTCCAAATTCTGGAGAACTATTCTTAGAAAAATTTCTAACAAAAAAATTTAACAATGCAGTTAATGGAAATTACAAAATATTGATTGATTTAGATGGTGTTTGGGGTTACCCTTCATCATTCGTTTCAGGCAGTTTTGGTAAATTATCTATCGACTTTGGAGCGGAAAAAGTTTTAAATCACATTACTTTTAAATCAGACGACAATTCAATTCGATTAGAAAATATATTAAAAGAAATCAAAAACCCAAAAAAGAAAGACCAATGAAGCAAAAGCAGAAAATTGTCATTGGTGTAGTTTTTTTTCTAATTTTATTAGGAGGTATTTGCATAGGTGTTTTTGTTAAAAATTTTCCAATCTTAGAATTTGAGCGAAAAATTTCAGTTTTAGAAACACTAACTTTCATAGTTACTTTAGCAATAGGAATTGTTTTTCCGTTTCTAATAAAAAAATGGGTAGATGATAATCAAACAATTAAAAATTATTTAGTTCAAGAAATAGAGCAACTAATTTCTGAAATAAAAGAAAACAAAACCTTAATTGCTCAATCATTTACAGATGGAGAGTTTAAAAGCTCTCAAAGAGATAAAATAAACTTTACTTTCCATAGTACTGAATTACAAATTGAATCCATTCAAAAACAATTTGAAGTTTCATTTCCAAACTCATTATTAATTGTAGAAGATATGAAAGATTCCTTCAGAGTTTATAAAGACTATCTAACAGGTGGAGAATTGATGATTTCAACTTTTGATAAAATAGAATTACCTTTTTATAGAGAACATTCTAATGAGTATAACAAGTTTGAATCACATTTAAAAGAAATGATTCATAAAATACATCGAATATAAAACACTAAAGCTAACAACGTATAAAATTAATTGCTGGTTCTAGCCTACTTACGAAAGTCCTCGCGGACTTTCTATCTGTGCTTTATTTACTAACTTTAGTGCTTAAACCACGCAACTAATCTTATACAACAACGTTGGCAGTAATTCAAGAAAAGCATTCGAAATGACTAAAGTATCACTAAAAGGAAAACTCACTACTTACGCTGAACAAGGAATGGAAGGAGGAGTTTTATGCTTTCAAGATGCAAGTCAAATCAAATTGACTAACATAAAGTCTCCATTTGGATTACATGAAAACAGAAAAGTTTGGGATAAAAATGACACTAAAAGAATAGGTGTGATATCGAATCTTGAGTTATTGATTGAAGGAGAGTGGAGAAGCTATATGGATCCAATAACCAAAGATCAAGATTATAAAATTTCATCATTGTATTGTGGGGAATTAAAAGGTGACAAAGACGCTGATAAACGTCTTGCAAATAAGTACGGTTTTAAAATAAAATATTCGACTGAAAGACTAAATGACTCATACGGAAAAGGTAATTGGAAAATAGTTGGAAGTTTACCAAATGTTATTCTAAAGGATGGCACTAAAGTTCATTTTGGTGATAGCCCATCAACATTACCTCAAAGACCTTATGGTATACCTCAAGATGCACAAACAAGGGTATCTGTTTATTGGAATGATGGTATAACAGAAAAAGAAAAACTGACAAAAGAATTATTGATTGAAACATGGGATTTTAAAGGACTGCATCAATTAAAGGAAACTGATTACTTGAAGGTATTTTCAGTAGATAACAAGATTGTTGTTTATGAAGGTCTAGTAAGTGAAATTCCTTTAAGATTATTTAGTCAAACTTTTAAAGGTCATTTTGATCAAGTCATTGGTGTAGATTGTAAAAATTGGGAAACATATTTTACTGATAAATATAATGCTGAATTAATAAGATAAAAAACTACTGCCAACAAAACCTATACGCAATACCCTTCGGGATACTGCGCATAGCCAAACCGTTGTGCACAAGCTAAAAGAACAAACGTTTCCAAATGAAATTAACACTTACAGCCATATTATTTTGCCTTCTAAATCTTGCTTTTGGACAGACTGTAAAGGAACACCCAATTGACCTTGAATTGCAAAACTGCCTTGACTCAAGTGAGAACTATACGACAAAAGGAATGACTGATTGCGTTATTCGAGCAACTGAAAAATGGGACGAAGAACTCAATAAAAATTATCAAGAACTGTTGACCCTTTTGACAGCTGAACAAAAAGATAAACTGAAAATCGCTCAAAGAAAATGGGTTATATATCGAAACAACGAGATTGAATTTTCAAATCAACTCTACTACGATATGCAAGGAACAATGTGGATTACAGTAGCAGCGCAAACAAAACTTGACTTGACTAAAAAAAGAACAAAAGAATTTGAAAGTTACATAGCTAATTTGACTGTTGACAAGTAATGGAGCAAGAACCGACACCAATAATTGAACTTTTGACTCTGATTTTATTTTTAGGGTCGATGACGTTTTTATTGGGAGCGATTTTTCAAGGATATGTACTTTACAAGAACAGAAAGTCATTGCCGACAAGCATTGCGGTAATTATCCTGACAAGAATACTGACTATCATAAGTTCATATTTTATTTGGGCATTTTGGAGTTTACAGATTGACATTATGTTTTTGATTCTCTATTTGCCAGCAGTTTTGCCTGAACTGATATTCAGCCCATTAATTCTGAAACTATTTGGAAACGAAATAATTAAAAAGAAAAAAGCCAGTGCACAACATCGGCTATAGCAAATGCGGGCTGAGTGCTTAAAAATGAGATATTACAACTAAATAAATTTACGGTAGGCGGACAAGTAAGCGGTCTCAAAATCCCGCACTTGCCATAGCCAAGGCCGTTAGCAAACATAAAATTGAGAATAGCCATGGAAAGATTGGCAATCTGTAATGACGGAAAAATGAAAATTTAATCAATAAACAAGAAAATGAAAAATATAATTTTAATTACTATTTTTTTTAGTAAATATTTACTGATATTTGGTCAAACACCAATTAACGATCCTCATTGGCAACTTATTTGGGAGGATCAATTCAACTCCTTTGATGATACAAAATGGAGGAAAACAAACAATTGCGATCATGGAGGAGAGCCACAACTTTATGTATCACAAAATGTAAACACTATGTTTGGCATGTTGTTACTTACTCTTAAAAGAGAAGATATTAATTGTACTCCAAATGCTCCTGTCAATGTATGGGAATGCGGGTCTTGTACTCCGGGTATAAAAAAATACACTTCAGGTATGGTAATATCTCAAGTCTCAGAACAAGTCAAATATGGTTATATCGAAGCTCGAATAGCAATACCTTATGGAGTTGGTTATTGGCCAGCTTTCTGGACTTGGGTAGGGACTCCTGATTATGAAGAAATCGATATATTTGAAATGCTCGGCGGTATTAATGATGCGTGTGAACCAGGACTATACCACAATCAAAATGTAATGACTTCAAACATGCATTATTGCGGAGGATGTATTCCTGGAGACTTTTTTTGTGTTGGTAAATATCAAACTTCACACATCAATGATTACACACAATGGCACAAATATGCGATTGAATGGTCTCCAAGTAAAATCACCTGGTATGTAGATGACATACCTTACAGAACCGAAGTCAATGATAACAAATTTGATTTCACAAATATTATATTCAATTTCGCATTGAACAATCATAATTTTTCGAATGAATATAATTATGGTGGCTTGGCATACGGACAAAGTGCGACAATGCTCGTAGATTACGTAAAATATTACAAACTAGCGAATAATTGCTCTGTGACTCCCCCAATTTGCGCCTATAATTTTTCAACACATACTAACACAGTTAAAAATTCCATCATATTCGGAAATAATTCATGTTCAATATCTGTTCCATCAGATCATCCGTATTATTTTCGTGCCTCTGAACAAATATTAATAAATGGTGATTTTACCGTGCCAATTGGCTCAGAAATCTATATGGACGTTAACCCTTGTTATTAACAATAAACTTTATGAAAAAAATACTACCAATAGCTATTTCAATTTTTCTTTTTTTAGGCTGTAATAAGAATAAACCTAAAATAGGTGATTATGAGGCTAGATTTTATTGTAATCAGCCTAATTTACAGCAATTTGTTGGAGATTACCGTTATCAGGAATTTGCCATTGTAGAGGTAAACAATACAGAAATCTCTATTTCTATTTATGATGATGAAACCATAAGTAGCATATTAACGAAAGATGGAAAAATAATATCTGGAACATTTATTATGCCAGGGCCAGGAGGGGCGGGCGGACCAAGTCACCCCTCTAACGAAATATATATCACAGGTACTTGGAAAAAAGAGAATGGGAAATATAAAATAACCGGATTTCATCAATATATATATTACGACGTGGATGTTCAAAGTCAAGAAATTAATGAATATGTCGTGAGTGGAGAATTTGAAATAAAATCTAAATAAAATCTAAAACTATGAAAACAAAATCAATTATATTATCTGCAATTTTTGCAGTTTTCACTATGTCAACTTTTGCTCAACTTAAAGTTGACTCGTACGGTCGAATCGGCATGGGAACAAATTGGCCTAATTCAGCATACAAATGTCATGTAGCTGGTAATTTATTATGTACAAGTTACCCAGCCAATCCATATTACGAATTAAGACTAAAAGTTGGTAATGGTTGGCCTGGTTGTGAATTTGGAGCTTCAAGCGATATTATCGCTTTTTGGACAAGTGAATATGGTTACACCTCATTGAGGGCATCGGACTTTACAAAAATGTCGGATAGTACAATGAAAAGTAATATTGTTCCAATAGAAAATTCATTGGACAGGATTATGAAAGTGAGACCCGTATATTATTCAGTTGAAGACAATAAAATTAATGGTACAACAGGTGAAAAAATACTACGAAACAAGAATGAATTTGGATTTTTATCTCAACAAATCAGAGACTTATATCCAGAAGTGAACATAACTTCAGTTGATCATAACAACCTGATTTTATTGGACTATGATCAAATCATCCCATTAGCCGTAGCAGCTATTCAAGACCAACAAAATATAATAGACTCCTTAAAGAAAGAGTTTACAACTTTAAGAAATCAGATTAATTCATCTAATTCTACAGATAATTCTTTGTCTAGTAATGACAATGTTTTAAATCAAAATACCCCAAATCCATTTAATGAAAAATCTGAAATCAAATTTCAAATTAGTGAACAAAACTTCAGAAATGCTTCTATTGTGATTTTTGATTTAAATGGTTTGTTAATCAAGAAATATGAAATCAATAAAGCTGGAAAAGGTTCTATTCAAATAGATGGGAGTCAACTGAAAGCAGGGATGTATATTTATACTTTAATTGTTAATCAAAGAGAAATCGACTCAAAGAGAATGATTCTACTAAACTAACAGTTTGCTAACAAAACCTAAGAAAACATAGCCGCCCCTTCGGGGACGGCAACGTTTCTTAGCTTTAGCCGTTGGCAACAAGCTGAAAAAACCGAGAATGGAAACAAAATCAATCGATCAATTAGAAAAAGATATTTGGAAAAAGCCTTCCGAATTTCCGACTGATATGGTTGAAAAATGTTATCGTTTTCGGAAAATAAGTATTGCGGAATTAACTAACGAACAAATAAGACTACTGATTTCTCAACAAATCGGAGTTGAATATCTAATCGGCATCGCACTCGAAAAACTCGAACGAAATATTTTGACCGAATGTGATTTTTACGAGGGCGATTTACTTGTCGCTGTTTCGAGTTTACCGACTGAATTTTGGAATGAAAATCAAACTGAATTTCTGACTTTTAAAAATATTGTGGAACTGAATTCGGAATTAATAAAGAATGAACTCGGAGAGAAAAAATTTGACCAAATAAATGAAAAAATAAAAACCAATTGGTAACACGTTAAAAAATGACAAGCGAAATAGCATTTGATGAAAATTTGTGGTTTAATCACAAAGGTTGCGAGGGCAAACATTATCTGATTGGTAATCCTCATACATTTCGTGGACGAATTTACGCTTGGTGTCCTAAAAAAGGAAAAAGTTTTTTCGTTTCATTATCTGAAATTGAAAAGATGTCGGAATTTTCAAAATACTGGATAAACGGATATTTGAATGGAAATCAACCCGAACCACCAATTGATTCAAATGGCGATGTGGATTTTGACAGTGCTGAATATAAAAAATGGACGAAATCAATCGATTTATTTACTCGAACAGGATATTGGACTGACGAAAAACGGAATTGTGAAAAATGCGGAGCTGAATTGCTTAACTCTGAACTGAATGAAATTTGTGGAAACTGTTAATAGAAAAAAAGCCAGTTGCCAACACCGTATAAAATTAATTGCTTGCTTTTAGCTTACTTACGAAAGTCCTCGCGGACTTTCTATCTGTGATTTATTTGCTAAATTTAGTGCTTAAACCACGCAACTAATCTTATACAAAAACGTTAGCTTGCATTAAAAAACCGAATCGAACATTGAACAAGATTGGAATAAAAATAAAGGAAGTATACCTACCATTTTTAGTTGTCTCAATTGGGACTATTCTTTTTTACAACCTATTCAGGTGGACTTTTGACATTAAACTCGGAGTTCTTCCATTAAAAGAAGACTTGCTTAATTTTTGGATTCCTTTTGCTCTTCCGTGGGTACCAATACTAATTTGGCTTAGAAGGAGAATCAGAGTTCTAAATATAAGAGGTAAAAGAGATAACGGATATTTCGGCTATCAATTTGCTATGGCGGCAGCAATTGCAATTCCAATAATTGTAAGCCAGAATTATATCGAAAAAGCCTCATTTGAACTAGTGTCAATCTCTAGTCCATATGAAGTTAAAAATGAAACTAATGAAAAGTACTTTGACATCAGTTCATTTCAAGTTTCCAAAAATGCTAGCCTGCCATATGTTACAGCTAGGACTTCAGGCAGAAACAATGACAATTTAAACTTCTATCTATATCTAGCCTGTCCTTTTGAAAATTCCGATAATGTTTGGTACGGAGTTGAGTACTCCAAGAATTTGAGCAATCGAATTAGTGACGATAAAAAAGATACGGAATACAGAAGTTTTCTTCAGAAATCTGAAAGAGAATTTGATACTTATGATTTCCAAAATGCGAAATACTTTGAAAAACTTGGTTACTCGGACGACAGAGACGGTTTTATAGAAGCAATCAAAGAAAAGAATCCCAATATCAAAGAATCGGAGCAAATCATTCTTGTTCCTAAATCTGACGTTTTTGAGAAAAGGCTTGGGAATACCTTTCTTTGGATATTCGGTTCATTTGGGATAGGAGCTTTTGTTCTGCTATTGATGGTGCTTATTCCAAAAATTGACGAAAAAGAACTAAGAGACTTTAAAAAGGATAAGCCATTAAAAGAAGACGACCTTAAAGATATGCTGGAGTTTTTAGACCCGAGAGGACCTAATAAAGCTACTGCAATCCTACTTCTATTAAATATTGCTGTTTTCGTAATAATGATTTTCGCAGGACTGAATATTGTCTCACCGACACCTAAAGAACTTTTGGAGATTGGAGGAAATAGGCGATTTGAAGTAATGAATGGAGAATATTGGAGACTTTTCACTTCGATATTTATCCACGGTGGATTGATGCACCTTTTTATGAATTTGTTCGGTTTGGGATTAGGAGCAAGTTTGCTAGAGGGAATTCTCGGAAGAACTCAACTAGTAATAAGCTTCATAGTTTGTGGTATTCTAGCCAGTATTGCAAGTATCTATTGGCACGAGAATACAGTAAGTGTAGGTGCATCAGGTGCAATATTTGGACTGTATGGATTGATTTTGGCTTTTACTGTTTTCAAAATTTATCCGACATATATGCGTGGAATGACTTGGATGCTTCTAGGACTTTATGCAGGAGTTAGTCTGCTGTTCGGGTTCTTAGGTGGTATAGACAATGCAGCTCATTTTGGTGGACTAATAAGCGGATTTATACTAGGAGCAATTTTGATACTAATTGAAAAAGAAAAATTAATAAAAAACGCAAGCTAACAAGGTGTATAGTGCATAGCTACCCTGCGGGATAGCTACGACACCATACACAAACCGTTGTGCTTCATTATCAGAAACCGCTAACCAATGATAAAATTCTTTAGAAAAATTCGCCAAAACTTGCTTATGGAAAACAAAACTGGAAAGTATTTTAAATATGCCATTGGAGAAATTGTATTAGTTGTTATCGGAATTTTAATTGCATTACAGATTAATAATTGGAATGAAAGCCGAAAGAAAAAAAAACAGTTAGATGTAATATATACCTCTATTGAGCAAAATCTTAAAACAGACCTTAAAACCATCAAAGAGCCAATAGAATTCTATGAAAACTTGGACAGTACCCTTACAAAAATATTGACAACAACATATCCAACATCCTTTTTAGATTCTATCAATGAAGACAATTATTTAGATTGCTTACCTTGTAAAAGCAACATTAATAGGTATAATGTTTTTCAAAAACAAGATAACGGATTTGAACTTCTTAAAAAGTATGAAGATGATGAATCCATCGAAGACTCTAATTTTTCGCAAGAAATCATTGAATTCTATACAAATCAAGGCAACAGATTGTCAGATTTTATTGATTTTATATCTAATGAATCCTATACTAATTTAAAATACTACGAACAGTTTCCTTGGTATTCAGATTACAGTTTAAATAAGTATAACGCAGAAGCGGTAGCCTACTTCCTTAATGACCAAAACTATAAAAACAAAGCTGCTAACTTCAAAATTCTTATAGGTCGCAACTATTTGAGAAGTTTAAAAAACTATCAAAAAACAGCTAATGAAATTATCACTAAAATTGAAAAGAGACGTCAATAAATGGAGCACGTAGTAAAATGATTAAAATATAAATAACGAAAGCACAACAATGAACTGTGGTAAATTCCAAACAATTTCATCTTTTTTTTCTTAAAAAAGTGCCAATTCATTTTTCACACTTCTAAAATTTTCATCATACACAGATCGGAAG
>Ga0316208_1003843_pt1 | contig 10425 bp, 7 predicted proteins | sample 3monopyrite_MG_FD_204944 | JGI IMG/M metagenome (GOLD analysis project Ga0316208, IMG submission 204944) | Microbial mat bacterial communities from mineral coupon in-situ incubated in ocean water Damariscotta River, Maine, United States -... | ecosystem: Environmental > Aquatic > Marine > Coastal...
GGCCACGATGATCTCTGACTGCACGGCTACGGACGCGTCTGACGCGAGGTCATGCTGACACCGACTGGCTTGACAACGCGAGCCCTCAGCCTGACGTTTTGAAGTTGCACGGTTTCCGTAGGGTATGACAAGCGCAGCGCCGGCATACCAACCACTTGTGAGCAGAGACATCGTGATGGTATGCCGGCGCTGCGCTTGTCATACCCTACAAACTTGCGTCGCTTTGAACTGCCTTGAAACACGGAGTCGAGCAGCAACTCAAACCGGAAGTGTGCAACTTCAAAAGTCTGAAGCCGCGATCAGAGCCACGCGGCAGCCGCGTAATGAGCCGTCACGATTCCGACTGCGGCTGCGGCACCTACTCGGATGTTGTCGTCAATGCGTGACTTGACCGATTCGCAGATCGCCGCCAACAGAGTTGCCGATCCCCCAACAGCGAGAGCCAGCGGAAACGAAACCGCCGGTCGCGATTCGCCCCAATAGACCATCGCCGACCAGGGGACGGCGAACGCCAGGAAGCACAGAAAGCCGGCCCAGCTCTTCTGCTTGTTCCACGGAAGCCGAGGGCCGGGCAGCAGCAGACCGCCGACGGTCGCAAATCCGTCGCCAAATGAAATGATCGCCAGAGTCGCCAGTCCAAGCTGAGCGTGCGCTGGAATCAGCATCAGCAGCAGAAACACCGGCACGGTGTATCCAAGGATGCAGGCCGGATTGCTGGACTCGCCGCGGCGGGCGATGCGGCGATACTTCACCGCCGTGGCGATGCCGATTCCGCCGATGATCAGCCCCAGCCACGCGCGGCAGTCCCACGACAACGGATCGCGATGCGGGATAAACCATAGAATCGTTGGCAGAAGTCCCGGGAGAATATGGAGCAGTCTCCGCTTGCACTCGGTCGCAGACATCCGACCAAACATCTGAGGTCGGCGTCGGGCGAGATCGATGTGCGGAGCCGGTACTGAGTTCGTGACCGCTCCCGGCCGCAGATTCTTTGTCCGGGCCTGCGACTGTGCGGGTGAATGCTGAGAAGCGGCAGCGGCAGCGGACGATGAGCGGGACGATGAGGGTGTTGCAAAGTCAGACATCGAATTCTCGATCTGGCACGAAGCTCAAAGGCGGCCACGTAGGGGAAGTCCGTTTCCAACGGTGCAGATTCACTCAACTTCGTATCGACCAGCTCGACTGAGCGGAATCAGGCAAATTGACACCCTGTTTGAGACTGCTAAAGTCGTTCCGGTCGGCCCGGCGGAACCGCGACAAGACGTTCCCTCGCCAGCCAATCACCCCTGCCTGGGCGATCGCCAGAGCAGCTGAATCCTCATAAACCTGTTTTGGCCAATGTGTTCCGACAAGTACGCATCACCAGTCTGGCTCGCACTTCATGTCCCAGGAAATTCCCGACTTTTACCTCGGCACTCGCATCGACGGCGTCCATCTGAACGCAGAGCAGCTCAATGTGAGGTCAACTGACCTGAACGATTTAATCGGTTCTGTCAGTCACACCGAGGCTCTCTTCAACATTCTCCTGAATCGGCTTCCTTCCGACGATGAGAAACGGCTGTTCGACATCGTCCTCGTCGCGTTCCACGCCGGCTGGGGAGTACTTCCGCCGACCACGCTGGTTCCGAGAATCGTCGCCGGCACCGGAGTCAACACGGCTCAGGCAATGGCGGCCGGATTCCTCGCCAGCGGCCCGTACCATGTCGGAGCGATCGAGCACGGCATGAAGCTCTACAAGACGATTGCCGAAGAGTTCCTCGCTCAGCAGTCGGACAATCCGACTTCCGCCGACGTCGAGCAGTTTGCCTTCGACGCGACCGCTCGCCGCATTGAATCCGGCGAGATTCTCGGCGGTTATGGACACCCTCTGCTGCGAAAGGATCCCCGCCCGATTCACATGCGAAGACTGATGTGCGAGATGAATGCCGAGGGCATTTACGTCGACATTTACGACGGCGTGGTCCGAGCCATGCTCGACAAGAAGGGCGTCGTTCCGAACGTCGACGGCATGACCGGAGCGATCCTGCTGCACCTGGGTTTTCAGGTCGAGCACGGAACCGGCCTCTTTCTGCACGCTCGATCGGCCGCCATGCTGGCACACATCATCGAAGAACAGACCGAGATGCCGTATCAGACGATGCGGCGTTTCATGTTCATGCCCATCGCAATGCCGAAGCTGTTCAACGCCGACTTCAAAAAGCTCAACAAAAAGTTCAACGGCCTGCGAGATTCAAAAGTCTTTCAACTAATGAAGAATGCAGTCAACTCGTCAACGCGGAAAGCCAAAGAAAAGGCGGCCGAGAAGGAGCAGACCGACCAGCAGCAGATCGACGAACATCGCAAAGCTCGAGGATCCGCGCCGGTCGACGTTTCAGTCCTCGGCAGCAACGCCGAATCGGTCGACCGCACGACTCGTCAGAAAGGATTTGACACCGAAGAAGAACTGACAGAAACACTACCGGAAGATGGCCTCTTCTCAGAAGAAGTGATTACAGACTGCTCGTCTCCCGAGTTGCTGGCCGGTGCCGCGTTCTTCCTGTCGAGTTGCCTCCAGTCAATAACCGAAGACGAAACAGGCGGAGCAGATAGCTCACAAAAAGCTAAAACCGAAGCACTGGTCAACTCAGCCCTCGAACTGGTCCGCCAGGCAGCCGACACCGACACCGACACCGACACCGACACCGACACCGACACCGACACCGACACCGACACCGACACCGACACCGACACCGACAACTCATAGGGGCTGTGAGTATTTTGCAGGCTGGAACAAGCTCCGCGCTGTTCCGGCAATCCGAACGGTTTTGACTCTCGACTGCCGGAACAGCGCGGAGCTTGTTCCAGCCTACTATCATGCCACCATATCTACCAATGCAGGAAATTAGCCACACAAGCACAGAGAACTCAAAGAATCTTCTCGGCAGTATTTCTCCGTGATCTCTGTGCCTCTGTGGTTAGAAATCTTAGAGTTGAACAAGAAGAGGACTTAAGCAAGGAGCCTTCTTTTTCAACGGCTGACCACGCGGACGACAGAAAAGGCGAACATGCCAGAATCATATATTGTGCGATACGGATCGACTCGAACCGTCGCTGAGTTCAGCTTCAAAGGGCCTCAACAGTTTGAGCGATCAGACTCGGTGCTGATCCGAAGTAGCCGAGGCACCGAATGGGGTGAAGTGCTCTGCCCGGCGTCCGACGCAACACGCAAGTATCTCAAGAGTGAAGAACAGGCCGGTCGAATTCTCCGCGGCGCTGACGACGAAGCATCGTCTAAACGTGACGAAATGCTGGCTCGCGAACAGGACGTGTTCAAAGAGGGTCGGCAGATCATTCGCGACCACAAGCTGAACATGAACCTCGTCGACGTCGAGTGCATCTTCGGCGGTGAACGAGTCGTCTTTTACTACCTGGCTGAACAACGGGTCGACTTCCGCGAACTCGTCAAAACGCTCGCTCGCAAGTTTCAGTCGCGCATCGAAATGCGTCAGATCGGCGTTCGCGACGAAGCAAAACTGCTCGCCGATTTCGGAGACTGTGGACGCCCGGTCTGCTGCGGAACTCACCTCACCGAGATGCCGCCCGTCTCGATGAAGATGGCCAAAATGCAGAAGGCGACACTGGACCCAAACAAGATTTCGGGCCGATGCGGACGCCTGAAATGTTGCCTGCGTTACGAATTCGACACCTACGAAGAGTACCGTCGCGAACTCCCGTCCAACGGCACGATCGTTGTGACAAAACAGGGACAGGGGAAAGTCGTCGCCCAGGAAATCCTCGCTAAAAAAGTGCTCGTCTCTTACGACGGCGGTCGAAGAATGATCGTCGACCTTTCCGAAATACTGACCACCGTCAGCACGAAGAAAGGCGGATCAAACGCTGGCGGAAAGTCGAAACCGAACCAGGAGAGTTCGCCGGACACACCGGGCAACGATGCTGGCAACAAATCGAAGCCTACTGAAGCAACCAGGAGCCCATCACCTGGCGATTCAAACCCCGATCGACCGCAACCGTAGGGTGGGCACCTCAGAGTGGCACTGGTTGCTTGCAACCAGTGTCGCGCAGCGACAAGAGGTGATTCCAGGTTGAACTCGATTTACCTCTTGCGGCTTCGCCGCTCAGGTTGCAAGCAACCTGAGCCACCCCAGTGAAATGTCGCTGTCAGCACCAATCGCTAATTCTGATTTTCACTTTGGAACCCGCCGACGTGCCGATCATCCCTCTTGAACTCCTCGCGGCCGGCGAACGAGCCCGCATCGCCGAAATCGACGGTGACGACGCCTTCGTCAATCGCTTGAACGAAATGGGCCTTGGCGAGGACGTGGAGATCAAAATGGTCCAGTCAGGCAGCCCGTGCATCATCGCCTTGGACAATCACCGCCTCAGCTTCCGAGGAGAGGAAGCTGGCATGATCTTTGTGGATACCGACTAAGGATCAGTCCCGTAATAGATTCCCGATTTCCGTAGCCTTGTTCGACCCGAAGCCGCAGGCGATGGTGTTTTGAATGCGTGCCGGCGTCTGAAACACCATCGCCTGCGGCTTCGGGTCAAACAAGGAACTTATTTCGGGACAGTTCCTAAGTTCAACATCAGAGACTTCGCCCTCTCCCAAAGGGAGAGTTAATTGCAGATTCGGGAATTGAGTCCCCATGTCCGTCGCATCGCCCGCCCAAACTGCGGAGACTCGCATCCTGCCGATCCGGCGGCGAGCGGACCTTGTGTGCCGCGAGCAGCACCTTGGCGGCAGCCGTTACTGGCACGTTAAAGACCCAATTTCACTGAGGTATTATCAGCTCAGCCCGGAAGAACACGCTGTGCTGATGATGCTGGACGGGACGGTCTCGCTTCAGGAAATCCGGCGACGATTCGAAATCGAATTTGCACCTCAGCGACTGTCGCTTCCCCAGGTGCAGTCGTTCCTTGCGATGCTGCACAGCTCCGGTCTGGTCATCTCCGATTCGCCCGGACAGGCAGAAATCCTAACGTCACGAACTCGCAACGAGCGAAGCCAGCGACTGCTCAAACAGTTTTCAAACGTGCTGGCCATCAAGTTTCGAGGTTTCGACCCGCACGGCTTTCTCAACTGGCTGGTTCCACAAACCCGTTTTCTGTTCGCTCCGTGGTGCGTCACGTTTTGCGTGGGCTTGATGCTGGCAGCCGGAGTTCTGGCGGCGGCCCGCATCGACACGCTGCAATCGAGACTTCCGCACTTTCACGAATTCTTCGGGGCGACAAACCTGATCCTGCTGGCGGCGACGCTGGCTGTGACGAAAGTGTTGCACGAGCTCGGCCACGCTGTTTCATGCCGTCACTTTGGTGGCGAGTGTCACGAGATGGGTGTCATGCTGCTCGTCCTGACGCCGTGCCTTTACTGCAACGTTTCGGACGCCTGGATGCTGCCCAGCCGCTGGCAACGTATCGTCATCAGCGCCGCCGGGATTTACGTCGAGCTGCTGCTGTCGGCGGTTTGCCTGTTTATGTGGTGGTTCACCGTTCCGGGCGCATTCAACTCGCTGTGCCTGAATGTCGTCTTCGTTTGCTCGGTCAGTACCGTGCTGTTTAACGGTAATCCGCTGCTTCGATACGACGGCTACTACATCCTCTCAGACCTTGTCGAGATCCCCAATCTTCGTCAGCAGGCAGGAGCACTCTTTCGCAACTGGATGAGCGTCTGGTTTCTCGATACCGAACTCGCCAACCAACGACTCCTGCCGCAACGCCGCCAGGCGTTCCTCGTCACCTGGCACGTCGCCTCATGGCTGTATCGCCTGCTGGTCATTTGGGGAATCATGTGGTTTGTCCACCGCGTTCTTGATCCTTATGGTCTGGAACCTTTCGTCGTCGTACTGGCCGCATTGACGGTCGTCGGAATGTTTCTCTCACCAATCGTCAGCTTGTTCAATCTGCTGACCAGCCCGTTCTGGAGTCGAACTGTGAACTGGTCGCGATTCCGAATTCGGACGCTGTTCGTCTTCGGCCTGATCGGCGGCGTCCTGATGATCCCGTTCCCGTTTTCAGTCCGGACGCCGGCCGTCATTCGCCCCGAAAACGCTCGCAGCGTCTTCGTCCACCAGGAAGGCACGCTGCTTTGGGCCGTCGCTCCTGGGACACCAGTCGAGCAGGACGAGAAACTCGCAACATTCCGGAACCGCTCGCTCGACAGACTGATCGTCAAACTTGAAGGCGACGTCGCCCTGCTCGAACAGCGGCTCAAGAACTTCGCCGACCGACGGTTACGAGACGGCGACACAATCGACGCGTTAATCCCGGCGACGCAGGAACGTCTCCTGGAAAAGAAGGAAGAACTCGATCATCGCATCGTCGATCGAGAGCGACTGATTCTCCGAGCCCCGATCGCGGGTATCGTCATCCCTCCGGCAGCCGTGTCTCGTACGAAGGAGCAGGCAACGGTATCCACCGAGCTTCCACACTGGAGCGGCTCACCGCTCGACAAAGCGAACCTCGGAACAACGCTCGCCACCGGCACCGAACTATGCATGATCGGCCAGTCGGACGAGTTTGAAGCCATCATCGCGATCGACCAGGGAGACGTTGAATTCGTCGTTCCCGGCCAGAAGGTCGAGCTGCTGATCGACCACGTTCCCGACGAAATCCTCACCGGCGAGATCGTCGACATCGCCGAAATCGATCTCGACGTCGCACCGCGCGAACTGATCGAGCATGACGAATTCCCCACGCGTCTCGACGCCGACGGAATTCCTCGCCCACTGGCAACAGCGTACCAGGCCCGAGTCCGGCTGAATCCGGTCGCCTCGCAACTCATCGTACGAGCGACCGGGCTGGCAAAGATCCATTCCGTTCCCCAGTCCGCTGGCCAAAGACTGCTGAGATTCTTCCGCCAGACATTCCGCTTCCGGTAGCCAATTCCTGGGTAGGGTATGTCAAGCGCAGCGCAGGCGTACCAACCTGCATGGTCCGATCCTGGTGAAAATGGCACGCCCGCGCTTCGCTTGACGATGCCCTACACAGCCGCGAAAGCAGAACACCAGACTTCTGCTACACCCAAATCATCATTCGTTCGCGTAGTTCCGGGGGCACGCGTTTCGCGACGGCTTTCTCAAGCTGGAAGTCGTGATATCGCGTGCTCAGATGGCCGACGATGATCAGTTCGTTTTTGAATTTTTCCTTCCGCTCGACAAAATCGTCGAGGTGCATGTGCCCGAACTTGTGAATCTTTTCCTTCCGGTGTTCGGGCCGAAAGAACGTCAGCTCCGTAATCAGAATCTGAGATTCAAAACACGGCTCATAACCGTCCAGCCCTGCCGGAGACGTGTCGCCGGTGTAGCAGACCAGCGGAACGCGCACTTCCGCCGTGACGTCCTCGCCCGCGAGTTTGCGATCGCGAATCTCGTTCTGAGGAAGACCGACCAGCTCCGGCTTCAGCTTTCGCCGACGATCCCACACCTGATACCCGACGGACGGAACCGTGTGCTTCGTCTTGAAGACAGTCACCACGTGCTCGCGCGACAACTCGAACTCGTCGCCCTCTTTGGCGCCTTTGAGTTCACAAACCATTCGGCCACGATCTAACCGCTGCCACGCCTGAAGCAGTCGATCGGTGTTCTCGACGATTTCCTCCGGGAGATAAATCGTCGGCGGCTCCATCTTCATCATTCGCCGCCGAGCGACAAACGCTGGCAACGCCGCCATGTGGTCGAGGTGTCCGTGCGTGATGAAAATCGTCGACGTTCCCGTGAAATCCCACGGGCTTCCGCCGAGATCGAAGCAGACTTTCAGCTCTGGAATACGCCAGTAACTCTGCACCGCCGCCCGAGAATACCCCTCGATCGTCAGTCCTTTGAATTCGTGCGTTTTGATCGGAAGGTTTTCAACCATGAAACTATCGATGACCGTTCTTTTGTGCCGTCACTTCGTCGAAACCGTGAGCCGCAAACGCTAACCAGCCTGGGAAGTTTTGTTAGCTGACTTTCGTTAGCCGGCCGGACGAGATGCTCTTTGCTTCGGCGTAGCAAAGTTTCAAAGCATCGCGAGCCAACGCCCCCGACAACATTTCTGGAGTCTCGCCGGAAACGACTCCGTTGACAGCTGCCTGGAGCTCGGCCGTGAATGCCGAACACCACTCGCTGCCGCCTTTAAGTTTTGGAGTCGTGACTTTTCTGCCCTTGTTCGTCATGAGCGTCAATTCGCGATCGACTTTCCATTCGCCACCGTAGGTTCCCGCGCTGAATGCGATCGTCGCTTCCTCGAGAAACAATTCAAAGCCATGAGCAAACGCGAGTCCTTGAGCCGCGATCCCGCCGCTCACGCACGAAACCGCCAGATCAGGGTCATCGTAGACATAGTTCGAATGAACATGGTTCACGAACCCTTCGATCAGAGTTCCCTGTGAAAAAACATGCTTCGGGACGCCGCAGAGCGTGCTGATGAAATGGTTGTCATGGATGTGCAGATCAACGCCCCATCCGCCAGCATTCCGAAAGTCCGAAAGACTCGACGACCACGCGGGTGGAGCAATCACTCGCCGAAAATGTGCGGCTCTCAGTTTTCCGTATTTACCGCTCTCGACAGCCGAAATGGCAAACTGAAACTCGGGAAAGAACGGCAGGACGTGAGCGACCATCAACTGCACATTGGCCTTCTCGGCAGCGGCAACCATTCGGTTCGCCGCTTTGAGATCGACCGAAATCGGTTTTTCGACAATCACGTGCTTGCCAGCTTTGATCGCTTCCAGAGTCACCTGCTCATGCTGTTCGACAGGCAGGCAGACGTCGATCAGATCAATTTCCGGATCGGCTAATAGATCGTGATAGTCAGAATACTTCGTGATACTCGACAGGTCGTTCAATGCTCCCGGAGGCCCGAAGTTCCCCTGGATCGATCGCCAGTCTCCATCGAGCTTCTTCGGGTTCCTGGTCGCGATGGCCGTGACCTTTGCGTTTTTCAGCTTCGACCCGGAAATGCGACGGCGGTCGGTCTTTGGATCATCCTTGAAACGGTTGGCCCCTTCAAAATGCGTCATGCCCATAAAGCCGAGGCCGATGATTCCGATTCTGACCATCTCAATCTTCTCCATTCGTTCCGAGCGGGGAATTCGCTATCAATGCTGTCTGATTGTCTGACTATCGCCGCGTGCTGCGAAGCAGGACGTTACCAGCAACGGACTTCAACAGAAGGCTGCCGTCGCTTCAAGCCACTGAGCTGGCGTATTCGTTCCTGGCAGAAGATCGGCACAATTCAGCGGCCTGGATCGCGCGCCGAGCACTTCTGCAGACCCGATATCTGCGGCAAACTCGGCTCCTGAGTCCGGAAGACTTTGCCAGAACGTGCAGCGTCACCGCATCCCCGCTCAACTCTCAGTCCTGCGCAGGTCAACACGCTCATCCGTAAACACTTTGTCTACCGAAAGTTACGACTCCCAAAAGCGAGGATTAAGAGAAGCAGGAATTCTGCAGAATCGCCGAAAATGAATGGACATCCGGGTGTGTCACGTTATCCTGACAGCCAGTTTGCTCGATATCAGACGGCGTATGGTGCGCCGTCCAGCTGCTTCGATTGGGTGGTACCTTGAAGCACACGCGGGCGACATCGTGGACTCTTCTATCCGAAGACTGCGTGATATCAGAAGAGCATGGATGCAAAGGTGGAACTCTCCAGTGAGGAGGCAACAGAATGTTGGTACTGTCAAGGAAGCCAGGCGAACGAATCCTGATCGGTGATCAAGTAGCGATTACCATTGTGCGAATCGGTCCAAACACCGTTCGACTCGGGATTGATGCACCACGCGAAATGAACATTGTGCGGGAAGAGCTGTGTGCTGAGAAAAGTGAAGAAGCCGAATTGGTTTCTCACCGACCGACTGCTCCCAGGTAACTGCAGAATGAAGACCAAATAAGCAGCCTGCCTTTTCGGCGGGCTGCTTTGCTATGCGCGGTGCTCAATGTTGATGTCGAAAACGTGTTGAAAGTCGCAAGTGCCGTGAGGAAGGCGGTCTGGTCGGCCAGGATCTCGCGAGCAAGACGGGATTCGGGGCGTACTCACTCGACAGCTTGAGGATCGATCAGAAATTTCTTCAGCCCCCGCGAAGAGGCGGCTCGAACTTTGTCGGATTCGCCCTTTGCAAACATGATATATCCCTCTGTTTTGCAGTGCTCATCGTCGTTGAGCAGGCGAATTCCGGCATCAGGCCCTAAAACGCTGACTGCTGAGGCGAGGCCATCTGCCATCATTCCAGTGCGGGCGATGATAGTCACACTGCTCCGCTGGTTGAGGCCAAGTCCGGTCTTTGGATCAACAATGTGCGAGAACCGGCGGCCATCGATGACGACACTCTGATAAGCATCTCCTGATGTGGCAACCGCCTCGTTGCACAGTTTCAAACGAGGAGTTGTGGTCGAATCCGGCTTTTCATCGTGCGGGGCAGTCGAATTTTGATCGGGGGAATGCGGC
>Ga0316208_1003846_pt1 | contig 10415 bp, 8 predicted proteins | sample 3monopyrite_MG_FD_204944 | JGI IMG/M metagenome (GOLD analysis project Ga0316208, IMG submission 204944) | Microbial mat bacterial communities from mineral coupon in-situ incubated in ocean water Damariscotta River, Maine, United States -... | ecosystem: Environmental > Aquatic > Marine > Coastal...
ACTTGGGCTTATAACCCCGCTTACTAATAATTTTTGCGACGGCTGTAACCGTGTACGCGTAACATGCACAGGCCGTATTTATATGTGCCTTGGTCAAGATGACCATGTTGACCTGCGCGCTGCGCTGCGCGGTAAGAACCCGGAAGACACTTTAACAAACTGCCTTGACCGCGCGATGGGCCTCAAACCCCTCGGCCATGACTTTGCTATATCTAACGGTAAAATGGTAGGCAAAATTTCGCGCCACATGAGCCAAACAGGTGGGTAAGTGCTCTTGGCTTCAATAGAAATTTTGCTTTGTTTATTTACACTTCGCGCTTCACTCCTTAAATATACTGGGGATATACTGGAACAAGACAGGCATTTTCCTCTATAGTATCTACCCTTAAGGGGCACAACAGAATGAAAATAGCAATCATTGCCAGCGAATTTGGTGAAGCAGGCAAAGCTGCCAAAGCACTCAAAAACAGATACCGCGCCGTGAGTGTGCGGGACGCAGACATTATTGTTGCGCTCGGCGGTGATGGTTTCATGCTGCAAACTTTGCATGCCTATATGAAACATAATAAACCAATTTTTGGGATGAACCGTGGCACGGTTGGGTTTCTGATGAATGAATATTCAGAAGATGACCTTTTAGAGCGTATAGAAAAGTCTGACAGCTTTAGTATGCACCCTTTGCGAATGCGCGTAACACGCTGTGACGGCGAAGTGGTTGAGCATTTGGCTATCAATGAAATTTCTCTACTCAGAGAAACACGCCAAGCCGCAAGCATACGCATTGCGGTTGACGGCAAAGTCTATATGACAGAACAAGTCGGAGATGGCCTTTTGGTCGCAACACCTGCGGGCAGTACGGCCTATAATTTATCAGCGCATGGACCTATTATACCTCTTGGGTCACAGCTTCTTGCCCTAACGCCGCTTTCCCCGTTTCGTCCCCGGCGGTGGCGCGGAGCGCTGTTGCCACATCATGCAACTGTTGAGCTTACAATCAATAACCCACAAAAACGTCCTGTTTCTGCAACGGCTGATATGCATGAAGTACGCGATGTGCGTAAAGTGGAAGTTGAAGAAGATACAAACATAGGTATTCGTTTGCTTTTTGATGCAGAGCACACTCTGGAAGAGCGTATTTTCACAGAACAATTCGCTTATTAAACTTATCTAAAATAAAACAGGCTCCGCGGTTTTCTCGCGGAGCCTGTAGTCCCGTCCCTTATGGGATAGTTATTATTCTTTAGATAAAGTTCGCATCTTCGGTAACACCGTCAGAGATTGGTATTGTAACCGTAAAACGACTGCCTTCATTTTCGATACTTGTTGCGACAATGTCTCCCCCCATTTTACGAGCAAGTTCACGGGAAATATGAAGACCAAGGCCTGTTCCTTCTTGCGCGCGGGAGTATATATGCTCGGTAACTTGCTGGAATTTTTCAAAAATGGCCGGGATGTTTTCTGTAGAAATACCGATGCCTGTATCCCAAACAGTCACGGACATAAACTGTTCATCCTCATCTTTCTCAATATCAATACCTATAGAGCCACCTTCAGGCGTAAATTTAATGGCATTGGAAAGTAGATTTAGGAGTATTTGAGTAAGCCGCCGGTCATCGGCTTTGACATATATGTCTGTAGACACCGTAAAGCCATCTGTATTGATATTTTTCTGGCGGGCAGACGCACTATTCATATGGGTTGCTTTGTTTATGACCTGCTCAAGCGACAGTTCATCAACCTTAAGGGATAACCCCCCACTTTCAATGACTGCCACATCAAGGATGTCATTGATAAGGCCGAGAAGATGTTCCCCTGATTTACGGATGTCTCCTGCGTAGCCAATATATTTATTTTCAAGGGAACCAAAAGTTTGGTGCTCGAACGCTTCAGCAAACCCGATGATGGCATTTAATGGTGTTCTTAGTTCATGGCTCATCGCTGCTAAAAATTCATTCTTAGCCCTGAGTGCGGTTGTTGCTTGCTCGCTTGCAACATCTAATGCCATATTTTTACGCGTTAGTTCTGCTAAAAGCTGCTCGAGGTTTTTACGAACAGTCGACGCTTCACTAGCTTGCCTGTACCGAGTAGTGACATCCATCCCAACACCGCGGTACCCCCGGAAATCACCGTTCTGGCGTTCAAAAACAGGGACCGCAGACAGATGGAATTTTAACTCTCCACCGCTTGGTTCAGAAACAACAAAAAGCTGCTCGCGGAAAGGTTTGCGCATTTTAATCGCTTTGGGACCATCAAGCCGACCATCAAGATTTTCTTCTAATCGGCCAAATTGTTCAAATTTCGATCCAAGGAAAAGCGACGCGGGTTGTCCGACAATGGCTGTGAAGCGCTCAGAGAGTGACCTGATACGCATATCCCCGTCACATTCAAAGAACCAGTCAGAACTTGCCCGAGTGAAGTCCTGAAAGCGTGCCTGCGTTTTATTGGCTTCTTCGATACCTCTAACTTGCGTTGTGACATCTTCATAGGTGCCCGCAACGGCAATTATTTCTTTCCGTTCATTACGCACTGGCGTATGGCGGCCAAGGAAAATGCGCTCACGCCCTGAAATATAAACAATTTCTTCGGATCGCACCGTTGTATCACCTGCAAGCACATCTTCAATAACCGGTTTAATAGACGGTACCTGGTAATTACCAACCGTATCCATATTGCCAGGAGCAAGTGCGTCGTCAGCGAGTGTACCATCAAGCCTTGAATAATGCTCGTTCACATGAATAACCGTGCCGTCAAGAACCGCGATATAGAATGGTAAGGATTCATCCACAAGCAAGTTGGATAAAATGCCCAATGCTTGCTCGTTGGCAGCGAGCTGTTTCGCTGAACCACGCGAAATAGTAGCGCCAAAAGCACCCTCTTCGTCTAAATCAGGTCTGTGGGCTGCTAAGTCCACAATATTTTTTCGTCCTACTGGCTTCTTGACCATAATGGTCTCCCCTAAACCAAGGGGGCAGCTCCATGCCCTTCTTGATTTATCCCACAGTTTCTAATTCTTCGATTGCTTCCTGATACGCATTATCTCGCTGCCATACATGCAAGGCACCTTTGGCATTTTCTTCTGTTGTCGTATCAAAAAGCTTTAAAATGTCCTTCAACACACCAGGGGATTTTACAGCTCCCCCCTCGCGGGCCTGCACTACTAATAAATAAATATTTGTAAATTGATTACGATCAATCCCAACGGCTTTCGCCAAAATGGCAAAACTTTCACCACCCTTGTCGGTAAAAATTCGCCATGCCGTTCTAAAATCTACATGGCTTAATTCTGCCATGCCTGCCACAAACACTGCTACCCGCTGTTGCCGAAGAGAGTTTAGTAAAAACTGTATAGAAAGTTCCCCATTTTCGGCCATTCGCCGCACGAGACGCTGTGCCCGAACATAGGCACTGGTTTCGTCACCATCATCAACTGCAACTGCCCCTGTAGCCCGTTTCACAGCCTGTTCAAAAACAACCGGATCAACTTCAAATTCAGTTAAGATTTTTTTGCGGAGTGCGGCAGAAACCCACCAATACATGCGGTAGGCCAGATCCCCCGGCAAGTCAGACCTGCCGAGTAACGGCTCCTGAAAACGGTCTACCCGCCGGGATTCTGCCACAAGATATTCCATCGCTCGTTTAGAAATTTGGCTATCATGGTTATTCAGCAGCGTTTCAATCACATCCTCGCTGCCATATTCAACAAGGGCATTGCTCACATGCTCGGAAATCTCTTCGCGCATGGCAATTGCCATGCGGTGCTCATCCGTCCGCATCCGAATAATTTCAACAAGGTCAGGGTCCCTCAATAGGGTGCTGCGCTCCAGAAGGGGGCGCGCAATTTCAGCATCATCTTGCGCTAAAAGCGCCGCCACGTCAGGCAGATCAATACCTGACTGCACCAGCGTTGCTGCAAGCTCTCTGCGAATATCAGCTTCAACTTTACCCACAAGCTTACCCAAAATATCAGACATTAAAGCGCGCTCATGTTCACTCAAGCGCCCATCATCCGACAAAAAGAGGTCGGTAATATTCTCAACGAGGCGAGAACGTGCGCCAGACGATTTCTCTTTCGCCAACAGCAACAATTCTTGCAACTCTTTACTGACCAAAGGACTTCTCCTAGTCATCCATGCATGGGCTACCCCCAAAGCGCTTGGCCCATGCACCAACCTCGAATACCTAATAATACAGATTCATATCTAAGAATCAACACCTTAGCAAATAGGCATACTAACCGATGTGCTTTAACACAGTACAAACCACTATATATCGAATCAAATAGATTCCCCGAGTCAACATATTGCGATTCGCTACATGTAAAAAAATGTTAAATTTTTGTTAATGATGTAAAAAAGACACGCTTTAAGGGTAAAAAGACACAAATCACTCTTTCAGCGGGCCCATCGTCATCCACTCTCCGTCGAGGTAACAAAGTGGCGCGGCTTCATCAAAAGAGGACATTTGTATATCAATAATGTCACCTATGACGATAGCGTGACTACCTGCATCAAGGATGCTGTCCACCTTGCAGTCAAAACTGACAAGTGCACCACGTAACAAGGGAGCCCCAGCTTTACCTGTCTGCCAATCTCCACTTTCAAAACGATCTGTTTCAGGAGTACCGTCCATACCCGCAAAAAGCATAGCCATTTCTTTGTGCTGAAGCCCAAGTACATTCACCGCCAAGCACCTGCCCTTCGAGATAATTTCATAGGTTGTACCCGCGCGGTTAATACAAGCAAGCAGTTTAGGCGGTTCTGCAGAAAGCGATGTAACAGCCGTTGCCGTTAATCCGGCATACACACCCTCATGGGCAGTGGTCACAATATTTACAGCCCCCCCAAGGCGGCGCATACCACGGCGAAAATAATCAGATGTGATAGACATATGACGTAACTCCCGTTCAATAAACGGGCTCAATGTAGTCATACAGACAAGAAATACAACGTCAAACGCTCTTCAAGGGTGGCCCTTGACATACTTCTACAAGAAGCGGAGCAAACTCAACTGGGAAAGAGACCCTACCGCCCGGTATGATGCCTCAAGCGCGATCTGGTCATTGTTCAATCGTGTAACAGCTTCTGCGATATCAACATCTTCCAAATCAGAAATAAAAGTTTCAAGAAATAACACAGTATCTTTATGCTGCTCATCCACAACATCAAGACGTTCATTGTTCAGCCCATTTGAAACCTGTACTTGGCGTACGCTGTCAATAGCGGTTTCTAACGAGGCAATCCGGCTCTGCAAAAAGCTGAACTGAGCAGCGTCCAGCTCACCATCAAAGGGCGTGGCTACATTCTGGTCATAAATTGCCCGCATTTCCTCAAAGATCTGCTGCCCAATATTATTAGCAAGAACGCCGAACTCAAGGTTAACGCCATCGGCAATTTTTGCTTCAAATGCTACAGAGGCATTATCAAAAGCGTCACTAACCGCGCCGCCGCCGCCTACAAGCGCTGAAAGCTCTGAAAGCGAATTAACATTCACTGGTTTTGTACCCGTTTCAGCACCGGAAAATAGATATGTTCCATCAAAGTTAGTATTCAGAGCGCTTGTTACAAACTTGAATGTTTGATCAAGAAAGTCTCCAAATCCTTCTGCCTGTGAATTCGCTAGCGACGTTTGAATAGTCTCTTTGAGTTTATCCATAGCATTGATGATACCACCAACTTGTACATCGTTGGCGTCCAGCTTGCCTTTAATGGTATTAATGGATGACTGATATGTTTCAATACGTGATTTAAAGGACCGTGAGCCAAGAACCGTTCCTGTCTCACCTGCAAGGCCTCGGTATTCATCCGTTTTTTTACCTGTGGAAATCTGACGTTGATCAGTGAATACTTTTTGCTGGTTATCCATGATCGAGCGGATCAAAACCTGTTGTTGGCCAAAACTGGATACTCTCACCATCTTAAATCTCCTTACACAGCTTGCAGCAAGGTGTCATAGAGCTGCTGTACACTAGACAGTATGCGCGCTGCCGCGTTATAGGCATTTTGATACACAACCAAATTTGCCAATTCTTCATCCAAATTTACCCCGGAAACATCTGAGTTTCTTTGTCCAACTTCCTCTTGCAAGGCTAAATTATCTTCTTCAAAATTGGTTGCTCTAGCGGCTTGCAAACCTGCATTACCGAGAAACCGAGACACGTACTGGGACAGCGTAACGCTTGTGGCTTGCAATTCACCGGCATCGCCGAACTCAACAAGAGAGGTTTCCAGATCTTGAAAAGCGAGAGCCCCGCGCTGGTCGCCATTTGTAAGTACAACATCATTTACCGCTCCAGATAGGTCAAAAACACTGAGCGCAAGCAAATTTGGGTCATTCTGTATCGTTGATTTGATCTGAAGATCCTTCGCCGCATCTATACGGAAGGAATCCCCAACGCCAAATGCTTGTGAAAAAGAGACACCGGTATTCGCTATTTCAGTATTATCCGATACGACCTGAAGCTTAGCGCCGTCATACCCGGTTTTTTCAGTCCACTGCAAAGCACCATCACTATCCAGAGAGAACGAAAAATATGCCCCAAGGCCAGTCACACTGTTCAGTTCTGTTAGCATATCGCCATATGTGGTGTTTGTACCGCTCACAGTTACTGTAACTGTTGTCAACTCCCGTGAATTGCTATCTGTCACCCGGAAATTAATCGTTTCTCCTGCAGTTATACCGTGAGCTTGGGTGCTCGTAACACCTGTTTCATAAATACCCTGCTTACTTGCCGTAACCAAATCATTCATACCAAAAAAATGGCTAAACCCCCGACCGGCCCGTTGACTGGGGTTTCCTGGCGTATCAACAATAGCAACACCGTTCCCCGCCGCTGTAGCATCCAGGGTCATGACACCGTCTACAAGAGAAAGTGTACCCGCCCCGTTTAAGCCAGAAGCCCCATTTACAAGCGTAACAAGGTCATTGAATGTTGCAGGTGCGCCCCCCGCGTCAAAGTCTACAGTTACCTTTGCCTGTAATTTATTATCGCCGTCTACAACAGCAAACGTCACTTCCCCTGTAAAGTTAAGAGCTTGGCTGCCATCAACAATGGTTTGTCTGCCTGTAAGTGTATTGGGGGGTGGTGCCGCTGAATATGTGTTCTGTATCTTGTTAAACTCATCAGCGACCCTTGCCCCAAGTTCACCAAGGGCAGTCGCTAGCGCTGGCAACTGGCGGTCCCGCATTTCCAACAGCCCAGCAAGTTTACCAGACCTAATATTTGGGGTCAGGTCGGCTGGTGTTGAGGTGGGCTCCAAAGTAAGAGCATTAACCCGGGACACCTTTATAGACGGGAAAACAGTATCTGCACTCACAATACCTGGTGCGCTGTATGTTAGCTGCGACAAGCCTGTATCAACAAGTGGATACCCATTTGAAGTAGATACATACACTGCACCGCTTGGCTGGCGGTCAACTTTAATGTCAATAAGTTCCGCAAGATCAGACAAGGCACTAGAAAGTTGCCCTTCAAGGCCGCCTGTATCAGCGCCTGCAGCACGCTGGCTAACAAGCAGAGGGTTTAAATTTTTAATGCGTTGCAGGTTTTCATTAATAGCCTCCACATTTTCAGAAAGTTGCTGGCTGGCTTCACCACGTAAATTTTGCAGCTGCGCTTGAAACAAACTTGATTGATCTAAAAAGTTTTGAAGTTCAGACAGTGTTTGCTGACGCCGAAGCACATCTGCAGGGCTAAGTGTTAAGTCCGCAACTGATTTAAATATCCGGTCAATACGAGAAGACAGAGAGCTTTTGGATGTCGGATCACCTAAAATCCCTTGTAACCGATCATGAAACTCGCGCTGGGCTGTAAACTCTGATGCGTTGGACGTTGCTGTTCGCAGAGCCGTTTCCAGAAACTGATCAACAACCCGGGATACATCGGCAACTTTTACACCTGCTGAGGTACCAGAGGAAACATTCGCCTCAAATTGAGCACGCACACGCGCATAATTTTCCGTGTTAACATTCGCAATGTTATTTGACGTTGCCCGCAACGCCGTTTGGTTTGCAAACAATCCCGAAAGAGATGTAGATATAATGCTATTTAGTGACATTTCATACCTTTCACCGCTGGGAATATCCTTCCCTTAGCCCCGGCAAATACAGACATATATGCAAACAGCTGCAAAACACCTACACCATAAGGCTGTAGCGTTTTAGTTATGTTTTTCAGTTGGTTATATGTCATCACACCTGCCTGCTTTATAGTCTATGCAGTTTATAAAACCGCATTACACATGGTTAAAAAGCAAAGAATGTGCCAAGAAAGACTAATATTTTAAGGTGGTTAGCCGGGGCTGAGTGTTTTAATGGCTTCATCAACAGGCATTGGCTTTCCGTAGAGCCAGCCTTGCGCATAGGTAACACCAATAGTTTCAAGGAAAGCGCGCTGTTCTTCCGTTTCCACACACTCACCGATCGTTTCTATATTCAACCCCTTACAAAGCTCTGCCATAGACCGCAGAAAAGAACGGTTTTCACTGTCTTCAAGGGCGTTGCGAATATAAACACCATCAATTTTCACGCAGTCCACTTTCAGCACCCTCAGATACTGCAAGCCTGCCGCCCCTGCCCCAAAGTCATCGAGCGCAACCTTATGCCCGAAGTCACGGATGCGCGATAATATACGGTTGGTAGTTTCCAAGTCATCAATTTGGCTCGATTCTGTCAGCTCAAACATCAGTAAGTGCCTGATGTCGTGACAGTCCTCTAACATTCGGAAGAAATGACGGAGAAATGCTTGAGATTGAATGGAACGGCCTGAAATATTCACTGCAATCGCCGCGTCATACCCCATACGGCGCATACGCTTAATCAGCGACACAACCTTAAGGGTCATGGCTAGATCAAACTCTTGAATGACACCAATATCCTCAGCAAAACTCATAAATTCAAACGGCGTGCCTGCATAATAATCCTTATCAAACCGTGCCAAAGCTTCAAAATGATGCAAATCACCGTCAGCAATATTTACAATAGGCTGCAAAGCGATTTCGAAGCGTTCTTGAACAACAATTTTTTTGAAGGCCCGCAATTGGTTTTTGGCAGTTTCCAGACGCTTTTCATACCCGCCCGTCAGAGCTTGCATTGTCTTGGCACGCCCTGTTGCTGCCGCTTTTTTCATGGCATAAACAGCGGCTTTGACGGCTTCCGCCTCTGAAATACCATCATCTCCCGCGACCGTTACATAATTTATTTCATTCCCTGTTTTAATGTAAGCGCCTCTGACAGCACTGGTCACTTTCAAATTATCCATCCCTGCGGTTTGTTCTAAACGGCGCTCAGGTTCCTCAAAGGCTTCTCTTTTATCCTGAGCAAGGTTTTTTGCTGCCCCCTCAGAGGCCGCATCATGCAACAAACGGTATAAGGCCCACAGGTTTGTCTCAGGGTCAGAGGCTGTAGCTTTACGCTCGCCAAGCCCTGCCAAATCAAGTAACGCAACACCAATGTTGGTGTTTGAACTTGCCGCATAATTTTGCAGCCGCGTCGCAAGCTGCTTAAAGTCAGCTTTGTCAAAAATTCGGGCGAAACTACTCTCAGGGCGTTTGTTTTCCCCAAGTGAGAGATGCCCTTGATACGGACTGAGCGACAATAAAATATGGTTTATTTTTCCACCAGACTGCGCAGCATATACCTCAAATGCGCCACGCTCACTGCCTTCATTTTTTAGCCGCAAAGGGATGGGGCCTACATGCTTTGTCTTCAAAAGACGGTGACGCATCAAATTCCAGACCGCAATATCTTTCTCATGGATAAATCCTGTGAAATTCACCCCTTCCAGCGCCCTTGTTTCCGCAGCGAGCAACGGCACAGGGTTACCCGACACATGGAGAACTGTGTTCTCTGTGTCAATTTCCAAGACAACCGGGGCCAAGGCTTTAAAGAGGCTTGAAAACCGCTCAAAGTCCGATGATGAAGAATCGGTCATATAGTTCCAGTCATCCTAAAAAGGCCCACACCGTTACACGATGAATATATCAAGTTTGCTAGAATATAGTTAACACCTTAACGCACAAGAAAGATTTACAAAAAATCACTAAAAGTAAAGTTTGTACTTTTCAAGCATGGGTAGATTTGCATAATAGAACAAAAGGAGAACATTATGAAATTTAAGCCCCCTGCTCACCCCCCTATCGCACACCCAGCAAATGCTTTCAGCCAACAGGCGCTTTCCCCTGCCCTGCTTCGGCAAAAAGCAGAGGTTTGTTTGCCCCGCGCACCCATTAAGGCAGGAGAATTTTTCAGTAATAGAAAAGACCTTCCTATCCGGGGCCGCGCCCAAGGCGGTGATGACGGCAGCCTCATCATTGAAGAACACCCCTTAGACTGGACATACAGGCCCGCAGACCTCCAAGGTGTTCATGGTGCCTTTGCCGTTTTTGTTACTGGTGATTCTATGGAACCCAAATATAAAA
>Ga0316208_1003847_pt1 | contig 10412 bp, 9 predicted proteins | sample 3monopyrite_MG_FD_204944 | JGI IMG/M metagenome (GOLD analysis project Ga0316208, IMG submission 204944) | Microbial mat bacterial communities from mineral coupon in-situ incubated in ocean water Damariscotta River, Maine, United States -... | ecosystem: Environmental > Aquatic > Marine > Coastal...
GTATGAAAAAAATACTATTCTACATTTTCGGTAGTCTGATACTGATCTACGGTCTACTCCTTATTCCAAATTCAAATTTAGTAACTATTGCAACGGAGGGAAATTCAACTCCTTTTATTTGGAATCAAGATGATCGTTGGAATGGTCTGGAAGACCAATTCAATCTAATAAGAGAATCTCCAAATCTGGTTGATGTAGATAAGATAAATGCGGGCATTGAGTTGATGAAGGAAATACTAGATGCGTTGGAAAAGGAATCATTTAGTTCTGATGATGAAAGATTGGATATCTTGCTAGATATCTTTTTTGAGACAGCCCCTTTTGTTGCAGCTCAGGTTAAACAAGAGCCTGCTTTTTTTGAAATATATGATCGCTCACGAAGAGTGCTAAAAGCGGCATCCATAAATTGGGACGTTGATTTACTTGAAACTAGGACATCATTATACAAAGTGATGTTTGGTATGCGAGCCACTGTTGAAGAGGTTTTACTTCAATCAAAAAATGAAATTGAACCGGTAATTTATGTAACCGAAGAAGCGTCCGCTACTCCATCAACTGAGTTATTTGGGATTACAGTGCATAGTGGTGATTTGCTAGTTTCCAGAGGTGGTGCAGAAGTTTCAGCATTGATTTCAAGAGGAAATGACTTTCCCGGAAATTTCTCGCATGTTGCTTTGATTTATGTAGAAGAAGGAACAAATATTGCTTACTTAATTGAAGCACACATCGAGCGAGGTGTAGCCATTGCATCAGCTTATGAATATGTGAATGACGGAAAACAACGATTTATGGTGCTTCGCCCTCGGGCAGATTTACCTGAATTATTGGAATATCCTATGCTTCCACATTTTGCTGCACAAGATGTTTATGAAGAGGTGAATGCACGCCATATCCCTTATGATTTTAAAATGGATTTCTATGATTCTGAGAAGATGTTTTGTTCAGAAGTTGGATCCTATGCCTACAAAAAAAGAGGAATAAAATTATGGGAATCAGAATCTACAATATCTTCAAATGGAGTTATTACACTTTTAAATACTTTTGGAGTGGAAAACTTTGTAACTCAAATGCCATCAGATTTAGAATATGACCCTAAGCTTTCGGTAGTTGCAGAATGGAGAGATACCAATGCTCTCTATGATGATCATGTGTATAATGCAGTAATTGATGCTATGCTGGAATGTGCTGAATTAGAGGTAGAAATTGAGGTGAATGAATGGATGCTGCCGGCTGTTCGATTGGTAAAAGGGTACAGTTTAGTTAAAAACTTAATGGGCAAAGAAGGACCTATACCGGCAGGGATGAATGCAACTCAAGCGCTAAAAAGTGATGCATTTATTAAACGGCATGAAGATTTAAAAATGATGACTAATTTTGATATTCAAGAATTTCTTAAAAAGGAAGATTATATACCACCCTATTGGGAGATGTTTAGAATGGCAAGAGAAAATGCGAGGTGTGCAACGTTTTAGAAAATAATGAAAAATAAAGTTCAACTAGTTTTAGGCAGCGGTGGAGCAAGAGGGATCGCTCATATAGCTGTGATTGAAGAATTGGAAAAACGCGGCTATGAAATCATTGAAATAGTTGGCTGCTCAATGGGTGCTGTAGTCGGTGGTATCTACGCTGCCGGACATCTCAAGGAATACAAAGAATGGCTATTTTCATTAGATCGAAATCAAGTATTCGAACTCACAGACTTTACTCTAAAAAGAGAAGGGTTTGTGAAAGGAGAGAAGATTTTTGCAAAACATCGTGAGATGACCGGGGATCTAAATATTGAAGATTTCAAGATTCCATTCACAGCTGTTTCTGTAGATGTGAAATCAGCTAAGGAAGTTCATTTTACATCCGGTGATTTATACAAAGCCTTACGAGCATCAGTCTCCATACCGGGAGTGTTTGTACCTGTTAATGAAGCCAATAAAATGCTAGTTGATGGTGGGGTATTAAATCCACTTCCAATCAATTTAACGCATAATATAAAAGATGCTATTGTTGTGGCAGTTGATTTAAATGCAGCCGGTAAACCCCTGATCAAAGAAAAGAAAAAGACGAAAGAGAAAACCCCGAAATGGTATGATATTGTAGTACCGAAAAATATATTAGAAAGAAGTCAAATCGAGACAAAGAAAGAGGAAGATACAATGTCTATTTTTGAATTAATGGAAAACACCTTTGTTTTAACTCAAAACCGCTTAAAAGAGTTAATGATTCAGGTATATCCACCAGATCTTCTAATCCGGATTCCAAGAAATACCTGTAGTACTTTTGAGTTTTGGAAAGCCGAGCATGTTTACAACACGGGGTTAAAAGCCTTTGAAAAGGCAATAGAAAAATCACCAATTATCCGTTCGGAAAGGAATAACGGGTAACCCCTCACGATTATAGAGCGAGACAAACGGATTATCTGCCCAAGCATATCGAACGGCAACGGGATTCGGAACCAGTTCTGAAAATACTCGGATTTTGTTTCCAACCATTTCGGCTTCAGCCCAATGAAAAACGGAATCAGAACCGGCTATTGCAAAGCCTTCTATTTTATCAGAATTCTTAATTTCCCAACCGTTATCAGCATAGCTAAATGTGATTTCTATGGCATCTTCAATAATTTCGTGTCTTTTATATTGCGGCCCTGAAAAGACAATATCTTCTTCATATACCACACTTCTAGCAGCTTGCCATAATCTATAACCTACATCTTTTTTATTTCTTGGATGGATGTCTTCAGCATCACCTATGTCGATTGTAACCGCCATCCCTGTATTTGGCAGATCCAACGTCTGGGTTTGAGCTTCTCGTAACAGAGCCCAATCAGAGTTTGTAGGCTTTCCATTCCTCTCTAAAAAATTAGCGAGTTGAACAAACAGGAACGAAAAATCTTTATCCCAAGCCTTTCTCCAGGACGTAATAACCTGTGAAAATAAATCATGATAATATTGATGCGCCCAAACATTGCTTTCACCTTGATACCATATAACACCTTGAATTGGAAAGTCCGTAATCGGGTGAATCATCGCATTATATAACACAGCAGGTGAGTGTTCATACCGAACGGTATTTGGCATAGGTGGCTCAACAATATTTGAAAATTTCCAGGTCCCTTCTAGTGATATTTTTTGCGAATTAGTTTCAATCCAGAACGCATCTTTTTTACCCAAAAAGGTTCGGTTGTCCCAGTCTTCTACGGTACGTATTGCAATTACATTTTCACCTTCAAGCAGAACGCTTTTATCAATATCTATAATTTTAGGATCGTCTGACCAAATCTTTTTATACACTTTTTCACCGTTTATAAATACAACCGTGAACTTACCGGGATTACCAAATGACAAACGGGCGTTTTCTACTTTTTCAAGTTCAAAAGATTTTCGTAACCAAACAAAATCATGAAGAGCATCCTTATTTGGCAGCTCGATTTCTTCCCACGCCGAATCATCAAAATGACTTAAATGAGCACCAAACGTCAAAAACTCTTGATCATCAAATACTCTGCGATACTTTTCTTCCGATTTAAGCTGGTTTTCTGCCAATCTATTTTCCCAATCAATGGAATCATCAAGCAATTCAAGGGCTTTAGCGCTGTAACCTTCCACATCAATTAGATTCTTTGTCGGTACCCACGCCTCAGCAGGCGTACCTCCCCAATTTGAATTGATGACACCAACAGGTATGTCTTTTTCTACGTGATTTAATTTTGCAAAATACCAAGCAACAGCAGAGAAATAGGGGCTGTTCTCTGGATTTGCAATACGCCAATCTCCACCCGATAATTTCAATTCTTCTTTAAAAGAAATACGTTTTGGGATTTCAAAAAAACGAATTTCGGGATAATCAGAATTAGCGACTTCCTCCTCCCAATTATCTACCACCATATTTAACTTCCATTCCATGTTTGATTGGCCACCGGCTACCCAAACATCTCCAAAATAAATATCATCAATGCCAATTTCTGATGAACCGTTGATCCTAATTTGAAATGGTCCCCCAGCCTTTTGTGGTGGAAAAATAACTTCCCAAAATCCATCCGAATCTGAAGTCGTTTTTAAGGATTCATCACCAAAAGTTACTTCAACATATTGTTCAGGAATATCCCAACCCCAAATTTTAAAAGGCTCGTTCCTTTGATACACCATGTGATCGCTAAATAAAAATGAGACGGATAGTTCTTGAGCTTGACTCATAGTTTGTACTGTAAATAATGCGAGCAGAAAGAAGGAAGTTTTCATCACTTTAAAGAATTGTGAAATGATGGAGTTTATTTGAGAATAACTTTTATTTAGAACATATTCAGCGAGGAATAAAAAGGAGTCATCAATGAGTAAAAAATTCATCCTCGCTATTGATCAGGGAACGACTAGCTCACGAGCTATTTTATTTGATCATTCAGGTAACATTCATATTGTAGCACAAAAAGAATTCACTCAACATTTTCCGGCAGATGCCTGGGTTGAGCACGATGCTAATGAAATCTGGGAATCACAGCAATTTGTAATTAATCAAGTGATGAAAGGCCACGAGGATGAAATTGCAGCGATTGGAATTACCAACCAACGAGAAACTACTATAGTTTGGGATAGGGAAACCGGTAAAACAGTTCATAATGCCATTGTGTGGCAAGACCGCCGAACATCAGATTATTGCGACTCACTAAAGGCTGACGGTTGGGCATCGAAGATTGCCGACAAAACCGGACTAGTGATAGATAGTTATTTCTCAGGAACCAAAGTGAGATGGATTCTTGAAAATGTTGATGGAGCCAAAGAAAAAGCACAGCAAGGTAAACTAGCATTTGGAACTGTTGATTCATGGCTAGTTTGGAAAATGACAGAAGGCAAAGTCCATGCTACAGATGTGACGAATGCATCAAGAACAATGCTATATAATATTCGCGATTTAAAGTGGGATTCTGAACTCCTAGAGTTAATGGGTATACCCGAATCGATGCTTCCAGAGGTTAAATCTTCTAGTGAAGTATACGCTGAATCAATGTATGGAATTCCAATTGCAGGTATTGCAGGAGACCAACAGGCAGCGATGTTTGGTCAAATGTGTATTCATCCAGGCATGTTAAAAAACACCTATGGAACTGGTTCATTCATTATGTTTAATACGGGTGAAGAAGCAATTGAATCAAAAAATAATCTACTTACTACTATCGGTTATGGTTTGGATGGAAAAGTCACCTATGCACTAGAAGGTTCTATTTTTATAGCGGGTGCAGTTGTACAGTGGCTTCGCGATGGATTGGGAATCATTAAAAACTCATCTGATGTCGAGGCATTGGCAAATACCGTTCCTGATAACGGAGGAGTATATTTGGTTCCGGCTTTTGCAGGATTAGGAGCGCCTCACTGGGATCAACGGGCTCGCGGAGCTATTTTTGGTTTAACCCGAGCCAGTACTGCCGGACATATTGCCCGAGCTGCGTTAGAAGGTATTGCTTATCAGGTTAAAGATGTTCTATCTGCAATGGAAGCAGATTCAGGAATCAAAATTCAGGAACTTCGAGTAGACGGCGGCGCCACCGTAAATGATACGTTAATGCAATTCCAATCCGATATTCTTCAAATTCCATTAGTGCGCCCAAAAGTATTGGAGACTACGGCACTTGGTGCTGCTTATTTAGCCGGGCTGGCAACTGGTTTTTGGAACGGAACCGAAGACTTAAGTTTACAGTGGCAAGAAGATAAAAGGTTTGAACCAAAAATGAGTGCTGATGAATCCGCCGGTTATTTAAAAAACTGGAACAAAGCCATCGAAAAAAGTAAGGGGTGGGATGCATAGGTTTTCGAGCCCAAATAATTCGACCCCATCTGCCTTCCCCTTGGTAAGGGGAAGGACGCCTTGGATGGATCAAAATCATAAAAAAAATCCTCCTCCTGATGCAGGAGGAGACAGAGGAAGTTTAAGATGAATAGATCAGAATTTCTCAACAGCATTCGGGAGAAAAACCAGTATTGGGATGTATTGATAATTGGTGGTGGTGCAACAGGTCTTGGTTGTGCAGTTGACGCCGCCTCGCGTGGTTATTCTACTGTATTGCTGGATATGCACGACTTTGCGAAAGGAACATCAAGCCGAAGTACAAAACTGGTACATGGCGGTGTTCGTTATCTGCAACAAGGGGATGTTTCTCTAGTGATCGAAGCATTAAAAGAGCGCGGACTTCTAATTCAAAATGCGCCTCACCTTGTTAGTCATCAGTCATTTATTGTGCCAAGTTATAAATGGTGGAGCGGCCCATTCTATGGGGTAGGTATGAAGGTCTATGATGTTTTAGCAGGAAAATTGAATATCAAAAAATCTAAAAACCTTTCTGTTAAAGAAACTCTGGAAAAAATTCCAACATTAGAAACGGAAGGATTGCTCGGCGGGACGATGTACTATGATGGTCAGTTTGATGACTCCAGACTTGCGTTAAATCTGGCACAAACGGCAGCAGATCATGGAGCCTTACCTTTAAATTATGTGAAAGTAACCGGCTTATTGAAAAACACTTCGGGTCTAATCAGTGGAGTTGAAGCTTTAGACATGGTTGATGGGGCTCGGTATTCGATTAATGCACGGGTGGTGATTAACGCAACGGGTATTTTTACAGACTCGATTATGAAAATGGATGATGAATTTCATGTGCCTATTATCCAGTGCGCCCAAGGTATTCATCTAGTCTTGGATAAAGAGTTTTTGCCAGGCGATACCGCAATTATGGTTCCTCATACGGATGACGGTCGCGTATTATTCGCCGTTCCTTGGCATGGAAAAGCGCTGGTTGGAACAACGGATACCCCAATCAAAAAACCAGATTTAGAACCTCGTGCACTTAAAGAAGAAATTGACTTTGTGTTACGCCATGCGGCTCGTTATTTGTCTAAAGATCCAAAAAGAGAAGATGTATTGAGCGTATTTGCAGGATTGCGCCCATTGGTAAAACCTGAGGATGCAAAATCAACTTCTCAGATTTCAAGAAGCCATCATTTACAAGTATCGGAATCCGGTTTAGTAATTATAGCAGGTGGAAAGTGGACGACGTATAGAAAAATGGCTGAAGACACCATTAATCAAGCAGCACTTGTTGCAGGGTTACAAGAAGTAAAATGCAGAACCGAAGGCTTGCGAATTCATGGTTGGCTTAAAAATGTGGATATGAACGATCATCTTCATGTTTATGGATCCGATAGGGTTGGAATTGACAAAATAATTAAAAAGAGACCGGAATTAGGAGAGCGAATCCATCCTGATTTACCGTATTTAAAAGCCGAAGTGGTTTGGGCAACAAAAAAAGAAATGGCCATTACTATCGACGATGTGCTTTCTAGAAGAACAAGAATGCTTTTATTAAACGCTCAGGCAGCTGTAGATTCAGCAGAAATCGTAGCAGAAATTTTAGCAGCTGAGTTCGGGAAAGATCAAGCTTGGATTGATCAGGAAGTAGCAGAATTTAAAGAACTTGCAATGCAATACACACTAACTTAGAAAATCTATGGAAGTATATTTAGGCGAAATAATAGGGACATTTCTTCTCATTCTTTTAGGCGATGGCGTTGTCGCCAACATGATTTTAAATAAAACAAAAGGTAATGGTGGAGGATGGATTGTAATATCATGGGGCTGGGGTATTGCGGTATTTGTAGCAGTATTTGTAACCGCAAGTATTAGTGGCGCTCATATTAATCCTGCTGTAACAATTGGATTGGCGATAGCCGGTAATTTTTCTTGGAATCTTGTGCTCGGCTATATTCTTGCTCAAATGATTGGGGCTTTTCTTGGAGCAGTCGTCGTTTGGCTACACTATCGTGATCACTTTAATGCAACAGCAGATCATGCTACAAAATTAGCAGTTTTCTCAACGGGGCCTGAAATTAGAAAAACATCAAGTAATTTAATTGCAGAGATAGTGGGTACTTTTGTGCTTGTATTTGGTGTGCTAAATATTGCAACACCTAATGTTGGCTTGGGTTCTTTGGATGCATTACCGGTGGCACTATTGGTTTTTGGAATCGGGTTGTCGCTTGGTGGAAATACCGGATATGCAATAAATCCTGCAAGAGATTTAGGTCCCCGTATTGCACACTTTTTATTGCCGATGAATAACAAAGGCGGAAGTGATTGGTCTTATTCATGGATTCCTGTTCTTGGACCAATAATTGGTGCGGCAATAGCAGCTCTTTTATATTCGAAATTAGGTTTCTAATACAAAAACCCTTCGAATGGAAGGGTTCATTCTATTTTTGAAGAATCACTATTTCTCTAATATATCAACAATACGCTCGTGGATCTCATTTACAGAACCTATGCCGGGAACTTCGAATGCTTTTTTTTGAGATAAATAATGATCAAAGACAGGTTTGGTTTCGTTTCTGTAAACAGATAAACGGTTTTGCATTCCTTCTTCCGTGTCATCCGTCCGTCCTTGTCCACGCGATAAAACGCGCCGAATGAGTTCTTCATCTGGTACAACAAGAGAAACTACAATGGTACTACCCGATTGCTTATTCTCCAGAATGTTATCCAATGATATTGCCTGAAATTCTGTTCTTGGAAAACCATCAAAAATACAACCGTTATCATACACTTCGTTTTCCAGGGCTTCTGCTACAATTTCAACAACAACCTCGTCGGGTACTAGTTCACCTTCATCGATAAATGCTTTTGCTTTTAAACCAACAGGCGTCTCATTTTTTATGGCTTCACGAAATATATTACCCGTTGAAAGATGCGGAAGGTTATACTTTTTAATAATTAACTCAGCTTGAGTTCCCTTTCCGGCTCCGGGTGGGCCAAATAATATGATATTCATATCAAGTTTTACGTAGTGAGAGAGTTAATAGAATGCATGAAGCTCAAAGCCTGAAAATCAAGCTTTGAGCTAAATACTACATTCAAAAAATGATAGAAGGATTACTTCTTTTTGCCTTTGGTTTCACGCTCTTTAATACGAGCAGCTTTACCGCGTAGCTCGCGAAGGTAGAAAAGTTTTGCACGACGTACATTGCCGCGGCGCTTAACCTCAATTTGAGCAATAAAAGGCGAATTGAGCGGAAAAATACGCTCAACCCCAATATTGCCACTCATTTTGCGAACGATAAATGTGCGGTTTGGTCCGCTACCACGCAATGAAATTACAACACCTTGGTACTGCTGAATTCTTTCCTTTTCACCTTCCTTTACGCGATAGTGAATATTTACTGTATCGCCGGAGATAAAATCTGGTAGGTTTTCTGATACAAGCGTTTGTTCTACTAATTTTAGCTTATCCATGTTTCTATATGTTTATCCCTGATTTAATCAGGAATGGTATGTTAATCTTCTTTCTTAAACTGTTTATATAAATCCGGTCTTCGTTCTTTTGTTTTCTTTAGGGATTGCTCATTCTGCCATTTATCAATCAGTTTAGGATTTCCTGATCGCAGCACTTCCGGAACAATGAGCCCATTGAAGTTGGCGGGTCGTGTATACACCGGCGCTTCGAGAAACCCATCCTGAAATGAATCTTTTAGGGCACTTTCTGCATCACCAATAGCACCAGGTAACAGCCGCACAATAGCATCTGCTATTACCATTGCAGGTAATTCCCCACCAGAAAGCACAAAATCACCAATTGAATATTCTTTGGTGATAAGTTCATCCCTAACACGCTGATCTACGCCTTTATAATGACCGCACAAAATGAGAATATTTTTTTTGAGCGATAACTCGTTGGCATCACCTTGATCAAACACTTTACCATCAGCAGCAGTAAAAATGAGTTCATCATAGCTTCTTTCTGAAGTTAGATGTTCAATACTGCTGAAGATTGGTTGTGGGGTCAACACCATTCCGGCATCACCACCGTATGGGTAATCGTCTACCTTTTTATGTTTGTCGTCAGTGAAATCTCTAAGATCATGAATGTAGATTTCAATCAACCCCTTATCACGAGCTCGTTTAATTATACTGTGATTAAGCGGTCCACTCAAAAGTGAAGGAACAGCAGAGATGATGTCAATTCTCATATCAACCCTCCAATAAATCTAAGTTTTTACACTGAATGATAGATTTTGAATCATCAATATTGTCGACAAATTGGTCAACCATCGGAATCATTAATGAGCCGGAAGTGGTTGCAACAACAATAACTATTTGTGCACCATTATCAATCTCATCAATAACCAATCCTTTATGTTGCTTGTTCGAATCAATTACTTCAAAATCTATAAAACCGGTATCCACCTCTTCTTCCTCACCAGAAAAGAAGTTTGATGTATCGTGTTCGATAAATACCATTTTTCCTCGTAGTGCTTCGGCGGCGTTACGGTCAGCGATGTGTTCAAAATGTACAAAGAACGAAAGTCGGCTTTCCTTGTCTTCAGATCGAATCTGTTTAATTCGACAAGGAAAAAAATCTCCACGGCTATTCTGCAAATACACCA
>Ga0316208_1003849_pt1 | contig 10410 bp, 4 predicted proteins | sample 3monopyrite_MG_FD_204944 | JGI IMG/M metagenome (GOLD analysis project Ga0316208, IMG submission 204944) | Microbial mat bacterial communities from mineral coupon in-situ incubated in ocean water Damariscotta River, Maine, United States -... | ecosystem: Environmental > Aquatic > Marine > Coastal...
CCCAACCTGAATAATTTGTGAACGTTAATATGTTTCGTCCAATAAGGCTTACTTTAACTGAATTAAAGAAAGGGATTTGTTTAGAGTCGAACGTATAAGACACAGAGGCTTCTTTTAATTTTAAGAAGGTTCCGTCTTCTACCCAGAAAGCATTATTTTGGTTAACATCATATAATGCTCCATAATACACTCTGGTCTTTTTCTCATTTTCTGGCTTACCAGCTTGATCCACTATAGCATTTCTTTCACTAATAGTTGTCCATTGTCCATTTACATTATAAATATCTCCTCCTTGTTTCCAATCCCATAACATATATACATCTAATTTTTTATAATTAAAATTAGAAACTATGCCTACATTAAAGTCTGCATTTTGATTACCAATTTGTCCAAACTTGGCATTTCCATCTGCATCGGTTTCAATAAAAGGTGCTTCATTAACTGTTCCTATGGCATCAGCTCTAACTACTACACCATCACTATTTACAACGTAATCGCTAATACTTGTTCCAGCTGGTAGTTGATTGGCCATAGTTGCTAAGTCGGTAACAAAATTTCTACCATACATAGCACCATACTCAATTCCTTCTCTTAACAAAAACAGTCCACTAGGGCCTACTTGTTGTTCAGGAGCATTTAGTTTTGTGATTTTTGAATCTACAGTTGTAAAGTTTACCCCTAAATTCCATTTAACATTTGGAGCATCGATAATTTGAGAATTTAATGATACCTCGAGAGTATTAGATTCTAAATCACCAACATTTTGCCATTGTCTATTTTTACCTGCATTAGCAGGTGCAAATAAATTAACTATCATGAACTGATCTGAAGTTACTTGATTAGAATAAGCAGCTTCTAAGGTAAATCTATCTAAGAAAGAGGCATTTAAACCAATTTCATTTTCAGTAGATGTTGATGGTCTTAAATCAGGATTTCCTTTAATTCGGTTTGACGAAAGAATTCCTCCAGAAAGAGCAGTTTGCTCATATTGCCAATTGAATCCTGGACGTTGCCCAGAAGTACCTCTTGCAAAATTAAGCTTTAACTCTTGTACACCTGGAATATCTATATCTTGAGTTATTCTATAGGCTCCTGAAACTCTGTAATAATTATTCCATCTGTTGTTAGCACCAAATAAAGAAGAACCATCTCTTCTAAATAGTGCATCTAAAATATATCGGTCTTTGTACACCAATCCACCAATAACAAACACATTTTGCGCACGTTCATCTTGTATGTTAGATTCTGCACTAACATTAGCAATGTCAAAGTTGTCTAGCGTAGGTAAGCCTCTAAATAAGTAATTTTGTCCTTCAGCATTAAATGATTCTATTGCCCTGTCTTCAATTAGGTAACTCAATTTTCCTTTTACTTCCAATTCTCCAAAAGTATCAGAATAGTTTATTGTTGCTTGTGCTTTTTGAGATAAATCGTAGGTGCTGCTTTTAGATAACGACCCTTGGCTATATCCAAAACCTATAGGATCACCAGTATTTATATAGGTTTCATATTTGTTGTTGCTTGTGAAACGGGAATTGTTACTTTCAAAAGCGTATTCCATCTCTGCTGTTACAGCATCAGAAAATCTTAAGTTTAATTGGTAAGACCCTAAAAAACGCTGTTGTTTTGAAGCTGCATCTCTATTATATAATAAATATAGAGGGTTGTTTATTTCAGATTCCCATGGGTCTGGCTTATACCAATAAGGTTGTCCATCAGGGTTATCAACAAACAAATTTGAGTCTGGTGATAATCTAGAAATGGTTCTATAAACATCGTCACCACCACCAGGTGAAAAATCATTTATCTTTACAAATGCATTACTGGTAGTAAACTTAATCCAGTCGTTAAAATAATAATCTCCATTTATACGCAAACTATTTCTTGTATAACCATCGGTTTCTTCTAAAACACCTTCAGATTCAGTGTTTTCTGAAGAAAAGAATACACGAGACTTTTCATTACCACTAGAAATAGAAGCATAGTTAGTTGTGTTGATGCCATTTTTAAAGAAAGCATCTTGAAAATCGTTATATACTCCATAAGGGTTGTCAGAATATCCATCTGGCGATGGGATTCTACTACCAATTACAGCGTTTACACCTGAAGCAGCCCAAACACCTTGGTAACCATCTGGATAAGTTACACCTGCATATTTAGTGTACTGTCCCTTATATTGCTCCCAATCTGGTGCTAGTTCGTAACCTTGAGATTGGTTAGTGTCAATATATTTGTTTATAGTAGCAAATCCAACTTCAGATCTAATTGTAATCTCAGATTTACCAAGTTTACCTCTTTTAGAAGTTATCGATATAACACCGTTACCTGCTCTAGAACCATATAATGAAGAAGCAGATGCACCTTTTACAATTTCAAAAGATTCAATATCATCAACATTGATATCACCAAGACCACCTTCAACAAAGACACCATCCAATAATACTAATGGTGCTTGAGAACCATAAAAATTGGCTGCACCTCTAAGTAGAATAGTAGCTCCTTGTCCTGGACGACCTAAATTTGTTACAGATACACCAGCAACTTTTCCTTGAAGGGCGCTAGCGGCTGAACCAGCTGGCACTTTTTCAATATCTTCAGTACTAACCTTTGCTACTGTAACCGATAGTTTTTTTCTAGATGTTGCACCAGCAACACCAGTTACAACTACCTCATCCAACAATGCAGCATCTTCTTCCATGGTTACATTAATTGTATTTGCGGCACCAACAGTTTGTTCAACTGTTTTTAAACCTACATAAGTAAAAGTTAATACGTTACCCTCATTGGCAGTAATACTATAATTACCATCAAAATCAGTTTGTGTACCATTGGTAGTTCCTTTTACAATAATATTAACTCCAGGGAGAGGCATTCCAGATTGATCTGAAACTGTTCCCGAAATTGTTTTTCCTTGTGCAAAGGATAATTGCACAACAAACGCTAGTAAAAGCGTTAAAATTCCACTAAACTTTGTTTTCATTTTATAATTTATTTGAATTAGTCAAGCCAAAAATCATAATAAAAAGTTAATAAAACAATTATTCTTTGCTAAAATTTTAATTTTTTAAAAAAAAAAGGGTTACTAAAACGTAAAAATTTTTAATATGTCATTTAAAACATAGTGAACATTTTAGTGCGTAATAGTTCTGTTTTTAATATTGTTGCTGAGGTTGTTCATTTATCTTTTTAACTTGAATGACTTGATAATAAACTACTTTTGGTAAGCTTTTGTTTTAGGATGCCAATACTACAATGTTAGTTAAAGTGGGCTTGAGAAATAAGTGTTTTATTAAAAAGGTGTGCTTAAATCAAACAAGATTTAAGCACACCTAAAATTAGCATAATTATTTTTTAATTATCCCAATCTACTCTTTGGAAAAGTATTTGGTCATCTCGTGCTGGTGCATTCGAATTAAATAAATACTCATTTTCAGGATAGTACCATCTTCTCGGTACTTCTGAACCTGCAACAGGAGTTAAACTTGGAATCCCTGTTCTTCTCCAGTCGCTAAATGCTTCAGGCTGTACAAATAAACCAATATATTTTTGCGTCATGATATGATCCATTGTTAAATTTCCAACACCTGGGTCAATGCCTGCTTGTGCAACATAAGTGCTATATTCTGTTGCTCCTAGCCCCACTTCTTCAAAAGAAGCCGTATAAAAATGTTTTTAAACGGCTTCTACTTTATGGTTTTATTATAGATTGATTTCTAGTTTTGATCAGACGGATTTATATTTGGATTTGCATCAATTTCTTTTTGTGGGATTTTAAAAATCCAAGCATCATTAACCGAAGGTCTGTCTTGTTGAAAACCACCTTGGTAAAGCACTTGAGAAGCTCCAGAACCTCCGTTAGCAGAATGGTCAATACCTTCATCCCAACGTATTTTATCTGTATAGCCAAATCCTTCACCCCATAATTCTAAACGTCGTTGAAACTTAATTTGATCCATTAAATCTGTTTGTGTATTGTAAACAGTAGCATTAAAAGCTGTATCTCGAGCACCTCCTAATGTTTGAAGAGCTGCTTGTGCAGGAGCAATATTATTCAACATAGTTTCAGCTTCAGCTTCAATTAAATACATTTCAGAAGAGCGCATATAAATGATGTCATCTGGATCTATAGTACCAGGGTTTTTTTGTCTCATTTTAACATGCATGTATGGGTGTTCATTATGAGCAGTTGTCCAACCATATAAGTCTCTGTAAAATTGTTCTGCGGCATCAAACTCAGCTTCAGTAGTATATAAAGGGTTGGTGTTATTGGCCCAACCACCCTCTCCATTAGCTGCAGAAGAATTTGTATTTGGTGCATCTATTAAAAACACATCTTTTCTGTAATCGGTAGCAGGAATAGCGTCAACTAGTCGTCTATCTGCAATTTTAGGATTATTTCTTACTTGACTTCCATTAAATGTATTAGACATTAAGTAAAAATAAGAACGGAAAAACGTAGTTTCAGTCTCTATTACATTACTACCCCATATTACTTCTGGAAGCAGCGTTGTATTAAATCCTGACTTCCAATCGTTTTCACTCATAATAGGATAATTTTGACGTGCTAAAATTGCTGCATCAGCTGCAATACGCCACTGTCCGCTATTTAATGCGATACGTGCTTTTATACCATATGCAACATCAATGTTTAGTTGTGATTTACCAGATGCACTACCCGTAGGTCTTGGAGAGGCACCGTCAAAAAAATCTATGGCCGTATTAATATCTGACATACATTGGTCGTAAACTTGCTGTACTGTTGATCTTGGTTCACTACTAAATGGTGGTTCAGATGCAAATAATATTGGTACTCCAGGGTCTGATGCTGGATTTCCAATTAAATAACCCCTTCCATAATGCTGAACTAATGAAAGATATGCGTAGGCTCTGTAAGTGTATGCCTGTCCTATAATTTCTTTTAGTCTTGCATCTAATGGCAAACTTCCATCAGTGGCTCTGTTGATAATGGCATTGGCACTTGCAATAATATTATAACGATGATACCATAATATTTCATTTGTCAATGATGTTTCTTGAGTATGATCAATCCATTGTGCTGTGCTTCTCCAACCTAAATTATTAGCACTCGCTGAATGTATTATACCTCCAGTAAGATTATCTCCCATTGGCACCCAAAAGTGTTCGCCTGCTCTTGCGGTATTACCACCAGGAAGAACGGTTTGAGATTGGGAATACAATCCACGATGTAAACCATTAAGTATAAGTGCCATATTTTCAGCGGTGGCTAAGGCATCAGCCGATGAAATTGCGTCTGTTGGTTTTGTTTCCAGAAAATCTTTTGAACATGATGTTATTGTAATAAACGCTATTACGAATAACAATAAATTTATTTTTCTTAACATAATCATTATGTTTTAATTATTAATCTATTAGAATGTAACATTTAAACCTAAAGAGAAAGTTCTTGAAGGGTTAAAGTCATTACCTGCAGGTGTTCCCGCCAAATTGTATTGAGGGTCTAAACCAGTTCTTTTACTCTTTATTAATAAGTTTTCTCCAGTTAAAGAAAGTCTTAAATTGTCCACACCAAGTCTGTCCGTAATAGAATTATTAAAAGAGTATCCTAAATTAACATTCTTCAATGTCCAAAACGAAGCATCTGTTAAAAACCTAGTTGATTGCGATTGTACTAAATCTGAATTCCCATTTTCTAATCTAGGTACATTTGTAATGTCACCTGGTTGACGCCATGCATTCAAAATATCTGGATTTAAAGATCTACCATAAGAAACAGTAGACATCATTGCTGAATATCCATTGTCTAAAAATTTACCTCCAATGCCGTAAGTTATCAATACATCTAATGAAAATCCTTTATAGCTAATACTGTTAGAAACTGAACCTAAAAGATCTGGTATAGTTTTATCTCCAGTATAAGCCCTTTCTGTATCTTGCCAATCGTTTGTAGTTTCTTGAACACCATTTGCATCTAGGACAGGGACACTATTACCATCAGCATCTATTTCAAACATCCAAAATAATTGATCTCCATTGTCAGGATCAACTCCTGCTGTTTGAAGTAAGTAAAAATCATATCTTGATCTACCTACTTCCCATCTTTTAGATCCATTTACAAACGGATCTGGTAAACTAGTAATTTCGTTTTTAAAGGTTGAGGCTTGTAATGTTAAATCCCATTTAAAATCACTGGTATTTACTAGATGTCCAGTTAAATCAAATTCCCAACCTGAATTAAACATATCGGCTACGTTTGCTGGGAATGAATTTAAACCATTACTAAGAGCTATTGGTAAATCATATAAAAGATCTGAAGAATTTCTCTTATAATACTCTATAGTACCATCTAAGAAATTATTAAACAAACCAAATTCTAAAGCTACATCCCAACTTTCAACGGTTTCCCATTGTAAATCGGCATTACCAATTTCACTCCATATAATTGCAGGGTCACCAGCATTAGATGTTAATCCATAACGGGGTTGAGATAAGAAAAAGTCTCCGAGGTCATCATTTCCAACTTCTCCATAAGACGCTCTTAGTTTAAGATTGTCAATATATGATATGTTTTGTATAAAGTCTTCTTGGTCTATACGCCAAGATCCACCTACAGAGTAAAAATTACCCCATCTTGCATCTGTGCTAAAAACGGATGAACCATCTCTTCTTGCTGAGGCACTTAAATAATATTTGTTATTGAAGTTGTAGTTAGCTCTTAAAAAATACCCTTCAATTGTTTTATTTGTCGTAGATCCTCCTAATCTAACTGGAGTTGCAAAGTTGTCAAATTCATAAATTCCTTCAGCGGTTTGTTCAATAGCCAAAGCATTTATAGAAGAAAACTGTCTATCAAAACTTTCATGACCCGCAGTAATATCTATATTGTGTGTATCATTAAAGCTTTTAGAATAGTTTAAAATTTGAGTGAAGTTCCTTACTTCTCTTCTAAACCTTACTTCATTATATCTTCCTGTTGGTTGAGCATCACCAATAATATTGTTTTCATATTCTTTGCTAAGACCTTCATTAATATCTCTACCATAGTTCACTTTAAAATTAAGCCCATCCATTATTTTAAAGTCTGCAAAATATCTAAAGCCGTATGTGTTATTTCTAGTTCGCTCATCATTTAAAAGCAGTTCTTGAAGGGCATGACGTCCTTGGTTGACAGGTCTAGAACCAATGTTATATTCTGGATAACCTTCTCCATTGTCAAAAATAGGTTTTCCGGCAGCATCAAGCACTAAATTTCCCTGTAAGTCATTTAAATATACAGGATAAATAGAGCCGATATTTTTAGCAAATCCAAATGGATTAACAATACTTCCTGAACCTGCTGAGGTTGGCCCTGTAGATTCTGCTATTGTAATATTAGCACTACCTCCCATTGTTAGCCAGTCATTCACTTCAAACTCGGCATTTAAACGTGTTGTTAAACGATTGTACCCTGTTGTTACTACATACCCTTCTTCATCTAAATAAGAAGCAGAGAAAAACACTTTATGTTTATCGCCTCCACCAGATACGTTTACGTTATAATTCGTTCTTACGCCTGTTTGTTCCATTACATCATACCAGTCCAAGCTTTTATAAATTAGATTTGCATTTGGGTTTAGTTTCCCATCTAAACCTACAATTTGATCGTTTGGAACGTCAAAAGGGTTATATCCTAGATTATTATAGATGTTTGCAGAAGCAAAAGCAGGATCTCCACCACCTGCACTTGAATTTTTCAAGGCTTCCCACATTGTTTCGTAATATTGCCCAGGAGTAACTTCTTCGTAATTAGAGATGCTTCTATCTACGAATCCAACCTGTGTTGAAAAACTTGTTTTTATAGCACCTTTTGAGCCACTTTTTGTAGTTATCAAAACCACTCCATTTGCTGCCCTAGAACCATATAAAGAAGTTGAAGCTGCATCTTTAAGAATTGTAAAAGATGATATATCTTCTTGATTAATTGTATTTAAACCACCTTCATATTGTATCCCATCAACAATGTAAAGTGGGCTAGCACTACCATTAAGTGTACCTACACCACGTATAACGATTCCAGGAGAAGAACCTGGTTGTCCTGAAGCTGAAATAAACTGAACCCCTGTAGCTTTACCTTCAATTGCTGCAATTGGTGAGGTAACGTTTCTTAATTCTAATTCTTTTGCACCAACAACGCTTGCTGATCCTGTGAATGCTTCTAAGCTAGATGTTCCGTAAGCAACGACAACAACTTCGTCAAGTACAGATGTGTCTTCTTCCATTCTTACATTAATTGTATTTGCAGCTCCAACAGTTTGCTCGACAGTTTTTAAACCTACATAGGAGAAAACTAATACATCACCCACATTTGCAGTAATGCTATAATTACCATCAAAATCAGTTTGTGTACCATTGGTGGTTCCCTTTACAATAATATTAACTCCAGGAAGAGGCATTCCAGATTGATCTGAAGCTGTTCCTGAAATTATTTTTCCTTGTGCAAAGGATATTTGCACAACAAACGCCAGTAATAGCGTTAAAATTCCACTAAACTTTGTTTTCATTATTATGTTTTATTTGAATTAGTCAAGCCAAAAATCATAATAAAAAGTTAATTAACCAATAAATAAGAGTTAATTTTTTCATTTTTTACAAATATCAATGCTATCAAAATTTAGTATTTAAGCTCAAATGAATTTTAGAATTGGAAAATTTTAACGATTGATTCTCTGTTTTACCATTAGCAAAAACAAGTTTTAATAAACCAGCTTTGGTTAAAACACCCAATCCAAATCCAAGCCCATATAATTTCTCGTTTAGGTTATCTAGACTATTATTAAGGTATGCAGCATCTGTAATAGTATGTATGTATATTGAAGGGCTTAAATTATATCTGTATTCTAAGTTAATAAAGCCAAATAATGTTGCCAGAAGGGTGTTTTCTTCAAAACCTCGTATGCTATTTATGCCTCCAAAACGTAGTAGTTCATTTGTAAAATAACTTTCTGATTGAACGCCTTGCGATTTTACTCGCAAAAAAATGTTGTTTTTTATATTTAAATTAAAAATTTTGTAAACGTTTACTTCATAAAGTGCCTGATTTACTCTGTTTCCATTATTTTTCCTATTTCCTAAACCTATTTTAACATCAAAATTAAAGTTGCTAGGAAACAGTAAATTAGTGTACTGTGGTTTAATAATTTGATATTGCAAATTATAGAATATAGAATTATAATCCTCAATATTTGAAATACTGTTTAGCAAATTATTTGATTGTATTGAAGTGAAGCCAGCAGATATGATTTGTTGATCGTTTATGGGGTAAAATAAATGTCCAGATTGACTAACTGTTGTAAACGTTGAGTCTTTCTTGAATATTTCAAGATTAACTTGAATACCTAAAGGGGATTTAAATATATATGGTGCTTTAATGTCAACATTAAACGTTTTTTGTTCATTTTCATCGCTCTTGTAAATTAGGTTAATAGATTCGCCATAATTTAAATTATTAGTAAGGGCAAAATCTAAGTAGCCATCAAATTCAAGTTTGCCAGTTGTTTCATTAGTTCCAAACCCTAAAAAGCCATCAAACGTGTTGCTTTTTCTCTTTTCAAGGTATAAATAAATTGTAGAAGAGTCTTTTGTAAATAAAATCTCTGGATCTCGAGCTAGATTTGTAAATGGTAATGAATTTAAAATTTTAGCTTTCTCTTTTAAGGTATTTATGTTTAAGCTTGTGTTGGGTTTAATTTTTAGATAATGTTTTAAAAATGATTTTGGAAAATTTTCATAACCTTTAACAATCACTTCATCAATTGTTCTTTCAGTATTTGTGTTAGTAACTAATTTTGCTTCTAGATTTTTGCTGTCATGTCTCTTGTTTAAATAATTTAATTTTACGCTAGAAAAGGGATAACCATTGTTAACTAAGTAGGAATTTATTTTAGATAGAACTGTAGCAATATTATTGATATTGGTTTTAAAATACTCCTTTTCTATGTCCAATGGTAACAACTTCAAATAATCTTCAGGAACAATATTATTTTCGTAGTATATATATATGGTGTGATATTTTTTACCTAATCGTATTTTACTGTGGTATGTCGAGTCGTTTTCTTTTTTCGTTTCTAAAACTTTATTTTCAATAAAACCAATTTTTTGTAAGTCATCTTTAAGGCTCATAATTTCATCTTGCAACGATTTAAAATTTAAAAATGTTTTTTTATACCCAACAGAATCAATAACTCTTGATTCATTATCGGATTCTCCAGAAATAACCAAGCTTAGATTTTGTGAGTACAAACTATTACTAAGCAATAAGCCATAAGCGAAACATAAAATAACAATTCTAATAATTTTCAAGCCTTAAATTTGAGTATAAAACTAACGGAAATAAACATCAAATAATATAGAGTGAAAATTAATTTTTAATGAAGAGTGAAAATTAATTATTTA
>Ga0316208_1003850_pt1 | contig 10408 bp, 5 predicted proteins | sample 3monopyrite_MG_FD_204944 | JGI IMG/M metagenome (GOLD analysis project Ga0316208, IMG submission 204944) | Microbial mat bacterial communities from mineral coupon in-situ incubated in ocean water Damariscotta River, Maine, United States -... | ecosystem: Environmental > Aquatic > Marine > Coastal...
CTCTGATCAAAGAAATGACTTTGGCGGCCGACGGTTATCACATCGACGCCAAGGTCACCGCAATCGCCCACGACGACGTCGCCCGCGGTCGCGACCTCACCTTTGCTTTAGGGACTGGTGGTGGCATCCGCATCACCGCAGATAACTTCTATCCCAACCCCTATGTCGGTGCTGGCTTGCGCGAGTACGGCGAGCTGGAATCGGTCGACTTCTACTTGGCCGACGGCGATTACTCGCAGAGCCGTGCGGCGATGGAGCGTTGGACGGCGTCCAACATTCCTTTTGTGGTAGAAGGCTCCAAGTACTTCTTGTCGATCATTGGCATGAAGGGCCAGCGCGGATTTCAGGGTGCAGTCGCCGAGACCTTGTTCGATGACCTGGAGGCCACGGCCGCCATCATGGAAAGCGGGAGTCAGGCCACGGCCATTGACCCGACTTCGCCGTTCTGGAAGCGTGCCTCGATTCATGGCAACTTCCAACTGCACATTGCGGCGCTAGACGCCCCCGCAACGAGTGAGTTTCGCTGGTACATTGGTCCTAAGGACCCGCGCATCTTGACCGGGGAAGTTTACGGCGACATGGCCGAGGTCGTGCACTACGCGGACTATGGCCGCAGCTTCTTCTATCGCATGTTCCTGACCCAGTACATCGCTCCGGTGATTTTGTGGATCATGAGCATGTTCCACGCCATTACCGGAAACTGGGGCATTGCCATCATCTTGCTTACGGTAGTGGTCAAGGCGGCGGTGTTCCCGATCATGCGCCATAGCCAGGTCAAGATGGCGACCTACCAGGCCAAGATGGCCAAGGTCAAGCCGCAGCTTGAGGCCATCAACAAGAAGTACAAGGACGAACCACAGAAGAAGAATCAAGAGACGATGAAGCTGTATCAGCAGCACAAGTTGTCTCCGCCTTTGGGTGGTTGCCTGCCGATCTTCTTGCAGATGCCGATTTTCGTTGGCCTGTTCCAGGCTTTGCGTTCGTCGATTTTGCTGCGCCATGAACCATTCACGGCATGGATTGGCGACCTCGCCGAACCCGATGCCCTGATTGACTTCGGCGGTCCCATCCTTGGCTTCTTCCCATTCAGTGGCGTGACTTCGCTGAACCTGTTGCCGATCTTGATGGTGGTGTTGTGGATTTTCCACCAGCGCTCGATGCCCAAGCCGACCGATCCGCAACAAGCGCAAATGCATAAGATGATGGCCTTCATGCCAGTGATCTTTGGCTTTGTGCTGTACAACTACGCGTCGGGTTTGTCGCTGTACATGATTACCAGTTCGGCTCTCGGTATTTTCGAGCAGCGCGTGATTCGCAAGCGTTGGCCGGTGCCGGGTTCCGAGCAAGCCAAGGCTCTGGCGAGCGGTGACAAGTGATGCACGCCTAGATGGCATTCTGGCCCCGGCAACCGCACCGGGGCCAGCCAATCGCGCCGTCTTGCGTCTATCTGGGCCGCGCCTATTGGCGCAGGCAGCGACCTTCTTGCCAAGTGAATTGCCGCGGCCGCAGGGGCAGCGCGAAGTCCTGCAAGGGGAATGGCAGGCCTTTCCTGGAGTTTCCCTGCCGGTATCCCTGCTGTGCTTTCCCGGCCCTCATTCCGCGACCGGGGAAGATGTCTTGGAGTTGCACTTGGTGTCTTCGGCACCAGCTTTGCGTGCACTCGAAGAACATTTGCTGGCGCAGGGTTTGCGTTATGCCGAACCCGGAGAATTCACGCGCCGCGCGTTCTTGCATCAGCGTTTAGATTTGACCCAAGCCGAGGCCGTATTGGATTTGGTTCACGCGCATGGTGCCGGCGAGGCTCGCCAAGCGGCATCGCGCTTACAAGGGGGGCTCCGAGATAGTTTGGCCGAAACTCGTGAGGCATTAATGGCTTCCTTGGTCGAGCTAGAGGCCGGTTTGGATTTTGAAGAAGGCGACTCGCAGGATCTTGCGCCAGGGGAAATCGCTCAGCACCTCGACCGCGCAGAGAGAGCGCTACGCGAAGGCTTGCAAGCGCAAGGGCAACATCAATTGCGTGCGCGGCCAGCTTGGGAAATCTTGTTGCTTGGCCCGGCCAATGCCGGGAAGACTTCCTTGTTTCAAACCCTGACCGGGCAAGGAGCTTTGGTTTCCTCTGAGGCGGGTACGACACGGGATCGCCGTGATGCGCCATGGCAATGCCAGACTGCCGCGCAGGATCCAGCCGACGACTTGCCCTGGATGTTGTGGGATTTGCCGGGTCTCGGTGGGGAAGCTGCCGATGCTCGCGATCTTGCCGCGCGTGAGCACACCGAACAGGAACTGGCTTCCGGGATTCACGCCGACCTTTTGCTGCTGGTATTGGCTCCTGAAACACAGATGGAAGCATTGCCGCAGGGTCTCCCAGCGATCCCCACGCTGTTGCTTTGGAGCCAAAGTGATCGCCAGACTCTTCCTTCGGCGGCTTTGCGCGCCGCCTTGGCGCGGCAACTTCCCGCGGATACGGTCGAGTTGCGGATTGGCGATGAGGGTCGCCAGGGCCGGCAGGAATTGGAGCATGCCGTAGCCAAGGAACTTTCCCGATTGGCGGGGCAGCGTGAGGCCAGGACGCAGCATTCGGAGCGGCATCAGGCTGCTCTCCAGGAGGCGCTGATTGCCGTGGCGCGAGCCCAGGAATGGGTCGCGGCCTCGGGTCCTCAGGACCTTGTCGCCGAAGAATTGCGCGTGGCACTCTTGGCCTTGGCCGCTCTAATGGGGGAAACCACCCCAGAAGACCTGCTCGACCGGCTTTTCTCCTCCTTTTGCATCGGCAAATAGGGGTTTCGCGCCTAGAGGACCACAACCAGTTGTGGTAGAACGGGGCAGCACCCGCTTGCGGGAGCCTCCCCAATGCGCTGCCCCTACTGCAACACCGATAACGATCGGGTGATTGATTCTCGATCTGCCGCGGATGGTTTTTCCATTCGCCGTCGTCGTGAGTGCCTAGCCTGCGCGCGCCGTTTCACCACCTACGAACGCATGGAAGAAACGCCCTTGCGTGTGGTGAAGAAAGATGGCTCTCGGGTTCCTTTTGATCGCGGGCAGATTTTGAAGGGCATGCTCAAGGCATGCGAGAAGCGTCCGGTTTCGATGGAGGATTTGGAGAAAATCACCGCCACGATTGAGCGCAAGCTCACCGAGATGTTCGACCGTGAAGTTGGAAGCAAATACATCGGCTCCTTGGTCATGGAAGAGTTGAAGAAGTTGGACCAGGTGGCCTACGTGCGCTTCGCCTCGGTCTATCGAGAGTTCAAAGATGTGGAGCAGTTCGTGCAAGAGCTGCGCCCCTTGCTCGAGAACCAAGTCAGCTCCCGCGGTGGCGGCTCCGCCTAGCCTGCAACGCGTCGTTAAGCGCGACGGATTCGAAGAGCAATACGATCCGCTCAAACTTCGCGAAACCTTAGCCGCTGCGCTTGAGGGCGTCGGCGAAAGTGAAGCCTTGCGCGAGCAGTTCGCCATCACCATTGAAATGCGCATGGGGCGCGAGCATGGACGCTTGGTCGAGACTGCTGCCTTGGCCGCGACCGCAGTGCAAGTCTTTGAAGAGTACGATTGCCGTGCAGCCGCGCATGCCTTTGCAGATTACCGCAGCAGCGAGGAAGAGTGTTTAGCTGACTTGAGGATTCACGGTTCGGGCGGCAACCGTCGACGTGGCGAACAGGTGCAGCGACCTTGGGATCGCTCACGCCTGCAGCGATCACTCATGCGCGATCGCCATTTGGAGCGTGCTGTGGCCCGTTTACTTGCGCGTCGGGTCGAGCGACGGCTGTCCTGTTTGGGCTTTCGTCACCTCACGACGCGCTTGCTTGCAGCCATTGCCGACAATGAAGCACGCGTCCTGGGCTTGCGCGCCGATCCCCTTGAGGGGAGCTCTTTTGGCTTCAGCCGCGCCGAATTGCGCGCTTGGTTGGGTGGAGCTTGCTTGCCGGCCATGGCTGGCGGGGGCGCTTCTCCCGCATTAGACGACGGCGCAACTGACCCGCGTCCTTTGCTTGGTGAAGAAGTGCTTGCCCGATTTGCTCTGGAAGAGCTGTGGTCGCCGAGTCAACGCGAAGCACAATTGGCAGGGGACTATGAGGTCCTTGCTTTGGGAGATTGGACTCGACCGCTTCGGCTTTGGCTTCATCCCCAAGCCGAAGAATCGGAAGAGGCATTCTGGCATCGTGTCGCCGAAGCCTTTGGACACGCGCATGAAGTGCAAGTTCACTGGCCTGCCCAGCACCCAGTGACCGTGTTGTCGGAACAGGCTCCGCGTTGGTTGGCAGCGGGTGGCAGGAGTCTTCGTCTCGCTACTTCCTCTCCACAGTTGGCAGCAAGCTGGATGGCTGCCGAGCAATTCGTGGCGATGCCGGTAGCGGCTTTTCTCGCCTTGTCGCAGGCCTTGCAACAATCTCTTGCTGGCTATGGCCGACTGCGCTTGCAATGGCAACCGCCGTCCCGTCTGCCCAACGCGAAAGAGCGCCTGGAGCGATCGTTGCAGGCCGCTGCCGTCGTCAACTTGGTGCCGCCTGCTGTGGAGGCCGGTGCCTTTGCGCTCGAAGAGTTTCTGCGCCACTGCAACGAGCGTCTAACCGCGGCGGCCGAGGCCTTACAAGTCTTGCTGCAGCGAGCCGGGGCCGCCGAAGGAGCAGCCGTCGCCCTCATTCCAGCTGGATTGGGCCACGCCCTGGACATCCTCTTGCCCGACGCAGCTCTGCGCCGCAGTCGTGGTAAACGCCTCCTATTGGATCTACGTCCAGCCTTCGAGCGGGCTGCGCGCCGGGCCGGGTTGCGCCTCGATGATGCTTTCCCGCCGCACCCGCAGGCGGCTGGGACCCATCTCGCGCAGCGCGACGGCCTGGAGCTGAGTTCGGCCTATGCCTGCGGCTGGTGGCCCGGAGGGGAGCTAGGAGCCAGCCTCACCTTGGGCCTCGATGCCGCTCCATGGCTCGAAGGCGCTCCAGAGCAGTTCGCGATCCCAGCTTGCGAGAGCCGTCTGCGCGGGCTTTCCGCGCGCCAAACGCCTAGGCAAAGCTCCCGCGAAGCCTAGAATGGAGTCTGCTGTCTCCATGGCGCCCCCGCAGGTGGTTACCCACAAGCTGTTGTGGTAGAACGGCTTCCACCGCGGCCCTGCCACCACCTCTGGCCCCTGTCGCGCCGCCTCCTGCCCTGCCCGCCTGCATGTACCTGAAACGCATTGAACTCGAAGGATTTAAATCCTTCGCAGACCGCACCGTAATCCCGGTAGAACGCGGTCTTACTGGCATTGTTGGCCCGAACGGCTGCGGCAAGTCCAATGTCGTCGATGCTCTGCTGTGGGTGATGGGTGAGCGCTCGGCGAAGGCCCTGCGCGCCGACGCCATGGAAGATGTCATCTTCAAAGGCGCGGAAGGACGCAAAGGCGCGCCCTACTCCATGGTCGAGGTCATCCTCGGCGACCCCGAAGGCAAAGTGGTGGAACCAGGCGGTGAGGTGGCCGTCGGGCGTCGTTTGTTTGCAACCGGAGAGTCGGAGTTCCTGCTGCACGGTCGCAAGGTGCGTCGCAAAGACGTTCGCGAAGTGCTGCTCGACACCGGTTTGGGTGTGCGCGGCTACATGGTGTTGGCTCAGGGCAAGATCGATGCCGTTCTCGCCGCCAACCCCGATGAACGTCGCAGTGTTTTCGAAGAAGCTGCTGGCATCTCGCGCTTTAAAGCGCGCAAGCATGAAACCAAACTCAAACTGAAGCGCGTCGACGCCGACATGACCCGTGTCGAAGACGTGTTGCAAGAGGTTTCTCGTGCGGTACGTTCGCTGAAGATTCAGGCTGGCAAAGCGCAGCGCTTCTTGGAAGTGCGCGACCGTTATCGCGAGTTACGCGTGCGTTTGGCTTGCGCCGACATGTTGACCGGAAGCGAAGAAGCGCGCACGCTGCATGAGCGCAGCGAAGAACTCGAAGGACAAGTCCATTCCCTGCGTGGGGCACGTCAAAAGGCCCAAGAGCAGCTCGCTGAATTGGAGCGCGAAGAAGCTGTACTGCGCGAACGCCACGAAGGCCTGGTCGCAGAAGCTGGCGAAGTCAAAGAACGCGCAGCTGGCTTGGAAGAGCGTGTACGTGGTTTAGAAGCACGCGCACATGAAGCCGAACAACGCGCTGCCCGCGATGGTGGCCGCCTGCAAAGCCTTCAGGGGGAAGCCCAAGAAGAAGGCGTGCAAGAACAAGAACTTGTCGCCGAAGAGGCGCGTTTGGCCGAAGAATCGCAGGCGGCGCAAGCCCTACTCACAGCTGCAGAGGCCACGTTCCAGCGTGCTCGTGATGCACGCCAAGAGTTGCGTCAGCAAATGGAAACGCTGCGCAAACAGGTATTGCAGGCATTGCAGGACCGCACGACCTGGCACAACCGCGTCGCCGAAGCCGCCCGCCAGCGTTCCGAGGCCGAAGGTGGCCTGCGCGCTTTAGAGCGCCGCCGTCAGGAGCGTGAAGGGGAAATTCAAGCCTCGGCAGAGGCCTTGGCTGCGCTGGAGCTGGAACTTACTTCCGTGATCGAAGAGGACGATGCCGCGCAGGCGCGTCTGCTGGAAGGTCGTGAGGTCGTCGGTGGCTTACGTGACCAACGTGCCGGCTTCTCCGCCGCCGCGCACGAGATGCGTCAACAACGCGCCGCTCACGAAGCCCGCTTGGCCGCACTGCAAGTTGTCGACGACGAGATGCCCGGAGTGCCCAAGCACTTGCGCTCCTTGCTCGAACCCGGAAGTGATCAGGGCGTGAGTTGGATGCTCGAAAAGGTCTCTGTCGCGGCACCCTGGGATCGTCAGTTGGAGTCTCTGCTAGGGCGCTTGCAACATGCCTTGTGGCTTGAAAACGGAGAGCTAGACATTCCCACCGAAGGCGGTGTGGTTGACCTCTTCTTTGCTGGTGCGCAAATCGCCAACACTCGCGCACCCGAAATTGCTGGTGCGCCAAGTTTGCGTTCCATGCTCAGCGGTGACGATGCCGTCGCCGACGCCTTGTGTCACCGCTTAGGCGCCATCTACTGTGTCGAAGATAGTGCGCATGCCAAAGCCCTGGCAGACAAGCACACAGATTCACTGTTTCTGAGTGCTGACGGTGAATTGCATGCCCATGGCTACCGTCGCCAAGGTCGTCGCGCCGATGATGGTGCTGGCCCCTTGGTTCGCCGCAACGAGTTGGCTTCCAGTCAACGCGCCTTTGCCCAAGCCGATGCCGAGTTCCAAAGTGCCCATGCACTCGAGGAAGAGACCGCCGCCAAGTTGCAAGCAGCCGAAGCCGAATTGCAGTCCTTGCAGGAAAAGGCTCGGGTTAGCGCTCACCGCCGCGAAGAGTTGAGCCGTCGCCGCGATGATCTACAGCGCCGCGACCAAGCCTTGCAGCAAGAAGCCATGGCGATGGAGCAAGAGCGCGCCCAACTCGCTGGCATGCTCGAAGAGAGCACCGCTGCGGAAGTCGAAGCCAGTCGCAAGCGCGATGAAATCGAACAGGAGCGTGCCCAGGCCAACGATGAACTGGAGTCGCTTCAAGCCACCTTGGAGCAGCGCGACGCCACCGCAGATGAAACCGCGACGGCCCAACAGGAAGCTCGCGTGGTGTTCCAGCGGGTAGAGCAAGAGCAGAAGCATTGGCGTCAACGCCACTCCGCGCTTTTGGCGCGCAGAGATCGCCAGAGTCGCGAATGTGGCACTCTCGAACAAGAGATTGCCTCTTTGCAGGAGCTGGTCGTGAGTTTGCGCGAAGACGCCGAAAAGGCGCGCGAGCAACGCACGGTGTTGTTGGCTCGACGCAACGACCTTGCCGAGCGCGTGGAAGAAGCTGGCGTGCAGCGCGGCCGTGCTTCCGAGGTATTGCAGTCGGCGCGAGCCAGCCAGCAAGGTGAAGAAGGCCAGCTCGAAGGCATGATGGACGAGCGTCAGCGGGTTGCCCTGGAAGTACAGCGCGTGGAACTGCAGCTAGAAGAGTTGCGCCGTGCTTTGCAGGCCGAGTTCTCGCAGCCACTCGAGGAGTTAGCGCGGAGCTTGGATATCCAACCGCAGGCGCCGCTTGCTGAAGACGTCGAAGAAGCCCCCTTGCGCGATGAGCTTGCTGAGCTACGCAAGCGCCTCGACAGCATTGGTTCCGTCAACCTCGATGCTGTAGAGGAATTGGAGGAGCGTCAAGAGCGCGAAACTTTCTTGCTCCGAGAGCGCGACGACCTGCGCGAGGCCCAGCACAATTTGCTGGCTAGCTTGGAAGAGCTGGATCAGGTTTGTCGTTCGCGCTTCCAAGAGACCTTCGATGTGGTGCAATCCCAATTCGAATCGATCTTCCGCCGCCTATTCCGCGGCGGTCGCGCCAGCATCTCTCTAGAAGAGGGCGTCGATCCACTCGAAGCCGGCATCGACATCAATGTCCGTCCTCCGGGCAAAGAACTGCGTTCCATCAACCTGCTTTCCGGCGGGGAGCGCACGCTAACGGCCTTGGCCTTGTTGCTGGCCGTGTTCCAATCGCGCCCGTCGCCCTTCTGTCTACTGGACGAAGTGGATGCCGCCTTGGACGACGCCAACGTGGAGCGTTTCGTGGATGTCCTCGGCGACTTCACCGATTCGACTCAGTTCCTGGTCGTGACTCACAACCGCATCACCATGTCGCGGTGTGAACGATTGTTCGGCGTCACCATGCGGAAGCGTGGCGTATCGATGGTGGTTTCGGTCGAGCTCTCACAGCTTGCTGGAGAAGGCGAGTTGGACTTAAGCCAATCCGCTGCGGTCAGTCCAACCGACACCGCTCGAGTCGTGGAGCCGGAGCCGATTGCGGCGACCGATCCTCCACGCGCGCTCACGCCTGAGCGTGAGCTCGAAGCTTAAGGCCCATCCTTAGTCGTCAGAACGAAACTCGTGTTCGATCGTCGGGATGGCGGCGAGCACCAGTCGACCGACTCGACCGAGTGACTCAGCGCTAACCTTATCTAAGGTGTCTTCGCGCGAGTGCCAGTAGCGATTGCCGGGGCCGAAGTTGAAGTCAATCAGGTCAATCGCGGCAATTCCGCGACGGCGGAAGTGAATGTGGTCATCTTTGATATCCCGTTCACCGACAAACAGCTTGTCATCTTTGAGTGCGCGAGCGGTGTCTTCAAACACCCGCTTCAGACGGATATCCGAGCCACTTTCTTTGAGAAGGCCGAGTTGCTTGTCCCCAACCATGTCCAACAGAACAAAGGCATTGATGTTGGTGATGGTTTTGTTCTCCTCCATGCGCTCGGCCAAGCTGCGCGAGCCAAAGGTGGAGTTGGTGAGGTCATCCCAAGGTAGGGGGCCAAACTTTTCTTCTCCGTCGAACCAAACCATGACAATGCTCATGCCTTCGCGCGGTTCTTCGCCTGCAAGGCAACGCGCCAATTCCATCAGCGTCACGGTGGAGGAACCGCCATCATTCGCGCCAATAAAGTTGGGCTGATCAAAGGTGTCGTAGTGACTGGCAATCCACAGCTCTCCGGGCACCGTTCCCGCGCGCCGGGCAATGAGATTGACGCCAGGGATTTCGCCTTTGCGTCGGGCGCCTTCTGGTGCCTTGGCAATAAAGTTGTCGCGCTCAATCGTCCAGCCAGGCAACTCCTTCATGACGCCCTCAACCCACTTGCGAAACTCCTCTGCTCCAGTGGTGCCGATGCGGCGTTCTGGAAACTCGGTGGTCATGTGCTCCAAAAGGGCAAAAGCGCGTTTTTCATCGAAGGGTTCCCCTGCGGGAGTGACCTGGGTAGTCATGGCTCCCGTGCCGCCGCAGGCGACAAGGAGCGGAAAAAGCAAAGGGAGGAGAATGCGCATGGGCGGATAACCGCAAGCATTCTACCTTCCGACTTGTGGCAAAAAAAACGCCGTTAAGTCCAAATATTAGGGAATCTTCACAAAAATGCAGTGTCTTGGCTGATACATTCGACTTACCGCGCATCCAAAGGGTTTCCCCCGAAACCTCGCGCTTCCCCCTTAACGTAAAGGTTCTCTCATGATTTCCCTCGTCTTGATGGCTGCCCAAGTAGCAGCCCCGCAAATGTACGACCACAACGGCAACACGTTGAACAACGGCCCCGTGTCGCGTGCTGCTGGCTCGATTCTGAGCACAGTGGTTGGTCCTGCTTCCCCTTCTTCCGGTGCTGGCTTTGATGGCACTAACCTCACCGTAACCAGTGGCTACGATGGCGCCGCAGTGATCTATACCGTGGACCAGGCAACTGGTGGTAGCCTCGGTACTGTGCCTATTCTGAACTCCGGCGACTTCGGTCTCGGTTACGACGACAGCCGTGCACTGCACGTCACGTCGAACGCTAGCACTGACGTGATTAGCACCTTCACCAGCGCTGGTGTCCAGCTCAACAGCTGGTTCGTCGGTGGTGGCCCTGTTGGTGTCGCTTACGACAACGTCCGTGACGCCTACTGGGTTGTCGATTGGTCCGCCAACACG
>Ga0316208_1003854_pt1 | contig 10393 bp, 11 predicted proteins | sample 3monopyrite_MG_FD_204944 | JGI IMG/M metagenome (GOLD analysis project Ga0316208, IMG submission 204944) | Microbial mat bacterial communities from mineral coupon in-situ incubated in ocean water Damariscotta River, Maine, United States -... | ecosystem: Environmental > Aquatic > Marine >...
TCCAGGCACGCTATCACATCAATCAATGGAAGGAAGACTACAACCACAACAGACCACACTCATCATTGGGCAATCTCACGCCCGCAGAATACGCCACGCAAATGGCTTTGCAAAAACAGGCCGCATAAGGTCAAAATCGAACACACAGATTCTCCAATTACCCGGAGGAAAGATGGGTCTCAGGTCATGAACAATAGATATGGGGGGAAAATGCAGCAACTATGCCCTATGTAATGCGGGGATAGTTGACCATGTCCGTCGTCAGGGTTTTTGGAACAGATGGCTGTTTGATGCAGGGGAGGACTGAGCAGAGTTAGATCCTGTCTTTGGAACAGGATCGTTACGCCCTTCCCCAAATTCGAAATGTCCGCTGCCCGGTGAGCTCACGCAGAAGACCGGCTTCTGTCATAGCGTTGCAGATGCGGGCCGCGGATTGGACGGTGAGGCCCGTCGCCTCTTCGATGGAATTGGACGAGACAATTCCCTTCTTGGCAACAAGATCAAGGATGTCGATCGCGTGAGACGAGGACCGCCTCATTTTCAGAAACCCCCCTGCCCGTTCGCGCCAGAGATCGAGCGCGTCAAACACAAACATCCCCGACCTTGCTGAGGCCTCGACCGCCTGCAGAAACCTCTCCTCAAAGTCGTAGCCGATACTGTAGGGCACGTTGGGGGGCACATCAAAGGGAGCAGGTCAGTCACGTACAGAAGAACTAGCAGCGTCGAGCGGTGACGTGACCGCTGAACACGCCCCGGTCTCACGATCAAAGGCACATAGGAGTTGCGTTCACCGATGCAGTGGATGGTGCAAAACCTGCTATCTCTGACGAATATTCAAAACAAGAGGCTCTCTGGGATGCATCGTAATCTGCGCTAGCGGGTAAGGTTTACTCCCCTCTGGAAGCGAAAATTGGAACTTTGAGAGCCAAACACTAAGAACCACCATTATTTGGGTGATGGCAAAATGCGCACCGATGCAAATTTTCGGTCCAGCCCCGAAGGGAATATATGCAAACTTGTGAATATGTTGCTTTTTCTCCGAACTGAATCGGGTTGGATCAAAATAGTCAGGACGCTCCCACAAGCGTCGATGCCGGTGAATAATGTAGGGGCTTATAAACATAACTGACCCACGTGGAATAACATGGCCGAGGATTTTGTCGTCCCTACGAGCATCACGGCCAGTATGCGGCAATGGCGGATAGAGCCGAAGTGCTTCATCTACAACCATCCGCAACCCCTTAAGTTGCTCAACATCCCCAGCATCTAGTGAACCCCTATTAAGGACAGACGCTACCTCCTCTGCAATTACATTTTGTACTTTCGGAAACAGCGCAAGCAAATAGAGAGCCCAGCCGATCGAAGCGGCAGTTGTCTCATGACCAGCCGCAAACATGAATGCAACATTGTCTCGGATCAACTCATCATCGAACTCAAACCCGCTTTCTGCGTCACGTGCTTTGAGCATCAAGCCAAGCAAATCAGATCCAGGGTCAGTCATCTTTCTTCGACAGGAAACTTCGTCAAAAAGCAGAAATTCAAATCGCTCCACCACCCGTTTTGCTCGCATGCGGGAGAAGGAAGGAATCCATGGCGGCAGATTCAAAAATGTTCCTATGTCAATTTGCCCCGCAGAGTTGCGATAGAAGGTTGAAGCAGCCCTCAACTCATTCAGAGAACGATGATCCCCCCAAGAAAACATCGTTTGCGCAAGTGCGACCAAAGCGGTCGCCCCAGACGCTTCACTAACATTGACTTGGTGCAATCCAGCGCTCATCCATTGATATGCTGTGTCACGCGCTGATTGCTCTATCGAAGGAATATACTTATCTGATGAAGCAGGTCGAAAAGCAGGTGCCAGTGCACGCCGCTGTTGTCTCCAACGCGTTCCTTCCGCCAAAGGCAAACTTTCACCAATGGCTGGCTTCAGAAGCCGCTGCGCAGAACGCGAAACACCATAGGCCCCTGTCTTATCAACCAGTATTTTGGCAATACTATCTGGCTCTGATACAAAAAAAAGGTTGAGAAATGGCGAGCAGCGATCAACGATCCATTCTTCATAGGCCACATCAGCCCATGCTTCTATTGGATTTCTATACATTGATAAGAACAGCTGAGGCATCCGAGCCCAACCATTTGTTGGCACCGGCGCGGCTGGTCTAATATCATCGCCCTCCGCAAGGGCTTTTTCAATTTGTACTGCTACATCCATCACTTTCGCCTTTCGCTTGTGGCAGGTTCAGCAAGCTAAAAGTGGTAGCTAGCGAAAACACTCACGCTATCTGCATCGCGAACAGCCCTCAGTCGACTATCATTTGATGTATTAGAAAAAACGCGTGCGGCAACACCTAGACGCACCTCATCACTTACCCGCCGACTTGCTGATGCATCAAATATGAATTCGCCGCTCTTCACGTCCGTAATGATGAAAGCTTCAAACCTACTTCCTTCTACGTCATTGGCATCCGCCGAGACCCCAACGAACAAATCTCGCGCAAAAGGCGTTGGTGCGTTTTCTCCACGGGTATCATAAGCAAACTCCACTATTCCAGTTATCGACACGCCGCCCCCAACAAACGGATCGAGAACTTGTTCAAAGCCAAATGTAGTACTAACTAAATCGCCGCTGGATCCATCGATACGCGTATCATCGGTAACGTATGCCGCTTCTAGCTTCACCGTACTTTCTCCGCGTGTGTCCAATCGTTGTGAAACGTAGCCGCCAAACCGATGCCCAGCCCTGAATACAGGTACCAAAGAAACGCTCCCGTCAGCGCTAAACCTGGTCAGAAAGCCCGGGTTCCGTCCGTAGACAAACCCATAAACCACACCGATCTTTGTGTCTTCTTCACTGAAATCAAAAAGCGCTCCAAAGTTAGGGAGCCATTTTCCAAGTGCGTGAGAAAAACGAACCTCACTTTCGTCGACATCCAGTCCAGACCCATCCCTGGCTCCATCACCTGCTAGTCGGGGCATAATAAAGTAAGGCAAATACGACACTTCGAATGTCGATTGATCAAAATAGTGTTTTCTACCCAGAAGAGGCTGACCCAGTTTACCCGGATTGCGATTCGGACTGGTCAAGTCCCGTTGATTGATAAAATCAACAGGGCTAACCGTCTCAACAACATTCCATGAGAGCGTGTCATAGCCAATAATGGTCTCCGTGTCCCTATCTGCCCATTTGAGATGCAGCTCGCCAATAGCCAAAATATTAGCGTCCGGATCCGCACTATCTGTTTCCGCGAACACCCGCCCTGCAAAGGAGATGTTTTCTGACTGGGTATCAGAAAGAACACCTTCCGCTGAAAGCTCTCCTCTCCATTTTCGTGTAGATTCACCACGTCCGCGAGTATCTGACTTGATGTATGATCGAAAGCTAATTTCTGAATTTCCTGCCCACGTAATTTCAGCAGCAAGGCTTGCATCAACATTTAGAAACAACTGGATCGAAGTGACCAGAGAAACGCTGAACAATATTCGAAGCATCGCTAACGCCCCAGTCTTCTCGGGTCAAAATCTCGAAGACTATAATTCTGAGAGAGATCAAAACCTGACCAATTCATCTGGGTGCTTCTTTGAGTCAAAAGGTTTGTCATTGTCGCATCCCTTACCCGCCACAGAACTTCATCTACTTTTTCGTGTCGATGAACATCGAGAGTTTTGATATGACGCCCCTGCTTGTCATAAAAATCTATCTGATGAGTCAGAAGCAAGGTTCGGTCAATCCAAACAACCGACTTGGAATACCCACTATATTCATCTAACGGGGTCCGCTCGATGACATCGCAAACCAGGAGGGAAGGTACGTCAGATGAGTTCGGGCAAGCTTCGTCATTTATCCACCTGAAACTAAACTTCTCTACTTTAGGGGAAGACAAGTCTTCGTATGAAAACTCACTACCCAAAAAGGAATTGGAACTAGAGGCACCACTGATCCTTTTCACTCGCCCAAGACTTTTCAGAAAAATCCATTGATTGTCTTGACCGTCAGCCACTCCGTGAGTTAAGAGCTTTACGCCTTTTACCTCTGCGGGAGTCACAAACTCAATTAGAGATCTGTTGTACCCCTCAGGGTCGTCCAAAACATGACTATCAAATCTCCGTTCATTCTCATGTCCATTTGGATCACGCAACGTCATCAGACCTTCGGCAGAAATACTGCCAAATCCAGAATGGGATTGTTCGGCTGCACGCGCTATCTCCGTACCACGGTCCACTGAGGAGACTTGTTCTCCGGCCGTGGCCACCAAGGCACCAAAGCAAGTTGCAACACCAACCCAAAACGCACGGACAAGGAAACTACTTCCCTTCACCTTTCACTCCATTTTCAAGAGATGACAAAAGAACTGGCAAATAGAACAGGTCTAGAGCTAGCGCCAGAAGGATTGTGCTACCGACCATCACCCCTTGTGTCGCACTCAGTTCAAAACTGGAGAACCCAAGCAGAAAAAAGCCAATACCAAGTGACACAGTGGTGAAACACAATGCAGGTGCAGCAGTTCTAATTGCATATGCAATACTCTCATCTACCGTTTCCCCACTGCGTAACGCTCTCACATATTTCGATAGAAGGTGTATGGTGTCATCGACAACAATGCCCAGGGAAATGCTGAACATCGTTACCGCCGCCAAATTTAGCTGACCGTCGAGAATACCCCACGCACCATACACCATCAAAATGGGAGCCCCGTTGGGTATCAGGCTAATTAGCCCATATTTGAGAGAGCGGAACGCAATTGTTATTGTTAGCGTAATTAGTACAAGAGCGGCGCTAGACCCAACGATCATGCCAAATAGATTTTCTTGAGAAATATGCGCAAACATGAGTGGAACGCTTGCGCCAACATTCTTTGGGTCCAAAGCATTGTCTGACAACCAGTTAGATGCCCGCTGCTCAAATTCAAGATATTCTCGGTTGTTCAGATTTGACAAGTTCACGACAATCCGAGCCTCTCTTTTGTCGATACTCAATAATCCTTGAAGCCCTCTCCATGAGGGCACGGACAACTCGTATAGAAGTAGATATTCTGCCGCCGCGCTGCGTGTGCGGGGAAGCTGTAGGAATTCGGGGTCGCTTTCGTGCAGTTTAAAATTTAGGTCTTTAAGCACATCAAGATAGCTTCTGACCTGCACAACCTCGTCTTGCCTAGAAAGCCAATCTGAGAAAAGCTGCACTTGCTGAATATACGCAAGCTTCGTCACCCCATCAGCTTCACCGCTATCAAGCGAATAGGAAATATTGCGCAGGCCGGTTAAACGGCCTGCTGCAAAATCGGTGGCACGACGGAATTCTATTTCTTCAGAGAACCACTTGAATGAATCATCATTCAATTCGTTACGACCTATAGGCAAACTGAAGAGGATCGCAGCGAAGGATATGGACACCACTAGGACAACCCGGCGCCTTGTCAGGAAGAGCGCGAAGCGCGACCAGAAAACATCGTGCTGTGGAGGCAATGCCCGTCGATTCCCTGGCAAAACCGTCGCAATAAACGGAACAATTCCTATGGTAACAAATAGCGCCATAAAAACACCTACAGCGGTAAAAACACCCAACTCCTGAACAGGAGGAGAGGAGCTAAAACCAAGTCCCAAAAAACCAATACTTGTTGTCAGGGACGTTAAAAACATGGGTTGTAGGTTTATGGTCAAGCTCTCCAACATGGCCTTATCGACATTTACGTCCTCCCGCAGCGCGGAAAGATAGTTTGAGATTAGGTGGACAGAGTCAGCCACCGACAACGTGCTGATGATGAGTATGGCAGAAAAGGTCAGGACATTGACATTGTAGTTCCACCAGCCAGCCAGGCCAAAGGTAGCCAGTACTGATAACAACAAAGCAAAAACAATGAGACTGGGCAGAGCAATCGACCTAAAAACAAAGACCAGCAGAGCAAAAACGAACAACGCCGCCCACGGAATCAGAGTTCGGGCGTCCAGACGAATAACGTCGACCATCGCTTGATCGAACATCAACAATCCACCGATATAGAGGTTTAGATCGGGGTTTTCAGCTAAGAACTCCTGGCTAAGGTCACGGGAGGCCTCGGCTACTTCTTGCACACCCGCAGTTCTGTTCCCCAACAAGGAAAAATTCGCAATAACTACGGCAGCATCGTACGTTGTTGAAACATAGTGCCCCAATAGGCCAGGCGTGCGAGAAACTTCATCCAAAATAATTTGGATGCGCGCTTCGTCCAACTCAACGCCAACGGGCACCAAATCCTCGGCGAAAATATCATCTCCTGTGACGTAAAACCGTTGGGTATTCGTAATGGCTTCCACTTCGACCACAAAAGGTAACCGCTTTACGCCATCAACAAGTTCTCCCAGCGCACTCAAATCAGCAATGCTCAGAACATCTCCGTCCAGCGCATGAACAATAAAGACAACAGTGTCTTCATTGGATGCATAGGTCTCCTCCATTGCCTCAAGAGATTGCCGGTAGGCATTTTCTGGCTCTACAAAAATTTTGTAGTTTGTGTCAAACCCCAACCGGGATGCACCTGCACAAAAAAATAGTAGAATGATCAACGATAGGAGCGCAACTCGTCCCTTGTACTCAGTAATAGAATTAGCAATCGCGAATTCTAGTGACTTGGATTCTTTATTGCCCGCCATGTTAAACTTTCTGAAATGCGCACAAATAGATGACGCGAGGACCACCTTCGCTCAACGCATACTGCCCGGAGAATGGATTATAATGCAGGTTGCGAGACATTTTGGGTCTCAGTCCTGCTGACTGAGCCCATTCGATCATCTCATCTTTCCTGATCAGCCCACGATAGGTATGAGTACCAACGGGCAATAAGCGCAATACCCACTCCCCAATCGCAACAATGCTCAACCATGAAACCAAGGTACGGTCGATGGTAGAAAGAACAATGGTGCCGCCAGGAGCCAGCATTTGCGAACAAGCTTTGATTACGGATTTCGGATCAGGAACATGCTCCAGCATTTCTACGCACGTTATTAGGTCATACTTTTGGGAGCATTCAGAACAGAGATCTTCCGCCGTGATAACATCATAACGCACCGCCAGCTCAGCCGTACCTGCATGTCCACGAGCGGCACCAACAGCTACCTTGCTTGCGTCAATGCCGAACACATCAGCCCCACGACGAGCCATTGCCTCTGATAAGATACCGCCGCCGCACCCAACGTCTAGGACTTTGGCATCCGTTAAGTTGACGAATTTCTCGATAAACAAAATGCGCAGAGGGGTTATTTTGTGCAGACCATCAGCCGGTCCAGCCAAGTCCCACCACGCGTCGAGGTAACCGTCAAACTTCTGGAGCTCCGCAGGGTTGATATTGGTCTGGCTCATCTCCTACTCCCCTTCACGGGCGCTGTAGACGACTGAGTAGATGTATGTTGGCTTCGTTCTCGATGACCACCATAATAGTGTTTCTTTAGAAGACGACGTTGTGCATGCATCGCGTGGTCAAATCTCCCGCCAACCATCGGCGCTGCATCAATATCTTTCACCATCAGGTGATCAAGCATATCCATGTCTGCTTGCAACTCTGAATCAACGATCATTTTTCCTATGTACGACACGATTGGTCGCAACAAGGCGGAAGAATATAGGTGCTTTTTGCTCATACAGAGAAATGCAAAAACCTCCGATGAGCTCTCTGTTTCAGGTCGAAAGTACATATGCATTTTGGTCAACAAAGCGAGCGAGTCGTCCTTGCTGCGTCTGGTATAATGGTTATAGCAAATGCGTAGTGGATCAAACTCCGCCTCAAATTCATCCACGAACAAATCCTTACCCTTGAAACCAAGCAACAAGGACAACGGCCACAAAAGGCGCTTGGGAGGTCCTTCGTTAGTCACCCGAATACGAGCATCGTCGATCTCAATATCACATTTCAATTCGGTAACACGGCGTTCGTCATAACCAAAAATGGAATGGGTCGTGGTCGTATGTTCTGCCTCTAGAAAAATATCCAGCATCAACTCAATCGGCACAGAAGCGCTGGAGCGCGTCACGGCAACAAGTTGAACATCTGAGCTCTCCAAGCAAGGGAGAGCGGACTCGTTCATTCCACTCTTAGTCCAAATTACACCACTGTATTCCGCTGCCTGATACCGGGCAGTATTCGACCCCGCTTGTTTCCCGTCTGAGTCCAACACAACACCATCTGCATGATATTGCCAGCCATGGAACGGGCATTTGAGCGCACCTGCACAGACCTTCCCAAGGGACAGACGCATATTTCGATGGATACATCTATCTTCCAACACAACCGGTTGCCCGCTCTTCCCCCTAAAGACAACCAATTGCTTACCGCCAAGAGAAAAGGCCCGAGGCAACTTCAACAAATCCGAAGCAAGACACACTGGATGCCAGTTTGTAGATCCGACCATTTTTCTTAGTCCCCAGCACTAACTAGTAAAGAAGAGGGCACAATTGTTTGATGCACAGCCTGAAGACGCTCGACTTCAACGAGAAATGCGTTGCGCGGCCATCCCCACTTTGACATCACAGCAATAAACTTGGACATCGCTTGGACCCCAATTCTGTCCAAGCATCTCAATGCTTGGAATAACCAGTATTTTCGGATTGTTGCCGAGTACAAAATGTGAATAGAAGCAAGAGCCATATGTCGACTGCATATGCTCTCCCATAGACTTCCACTCGTCCGGGAAACTCATCTTCTCAAGACGGATCTCGTCAGCTACCAACAGTTGGTCAAAAACCTCCGAACCAAGAATAACGAAAGCGCCTTCGCGTTCATTCCCGCACACTATCTGCTCAATCTGTTGGAGAGTTTCTTCGGCGGAGTTCTTACGACTGAATGAAGTTGGCAACATCTCACCGTTCATTGCCTTTTCTTTCTACATAGTAACATGAATCATTCATTATATATATGTTCAAACTACAATGAAGAAACCGTTTAGTCGAGCGGATTATGCCGCCGGTCATCAGCTAAGCTGAAGTGAACTTCATGAGTGACGGCAAGCGAAACGACTCGGTGATGTGGCAAATTAGATTGTCACCACGCACGATCTGATATGACTTGATTGCAATGCCACAAGAAGGCAGCAGTTTCGGCGGAGCCAAGACCACCCGCTTTGATTCAACATTACATTCCGAGAGAAGCCGCCCCAACCCGATTTCTTTGCCTGCAACGCCTCGGGCAAAATCGCGGGGCATCGAACTAAGGAAAAGATACGCGGTAGCGTCACACAGAAGAGTTCCGCTGTGCTTGGCGTACAGCCTGCTCTTGCGTTCAAGTGGTGGTTCACCGGGTTGCACGCCCAATATGTATCTGGGAATTGCTCCGGGTGAGCATGTCCGTTGTGACTGAACATCGACAACAACGGGCTCTTCGGCTAGAGCCTCAAGGAAGACTGTCGTGGAGCCGTCAGTGCTGAGCAAGCAACGAAGTAGAGCCGTAAAGCCTTCGTGCCTTGGCGTTTCGTCGCTATTCAAGGAGGCCGTGTCTACGAGAGGAGACGCAAATTTTTCGTTCAAGCAACCGCTCCCATCCATATAGTAAAACTAAAATGATACGAATATTTTAAAATGCTATAGTTATGCTTGTGAGATGTCACAAAAACTGCAAACTCGCTGAGTTTACCCTCAGCTAATTTCAATGATTGAAGTGATCCTGACGCGCGTTCTCGCGGGTTTTGTAGGTTTTGCGTCTGATCCGCTCGGTTTTGAGCAAGTGGAAGAAGCTCTCGGCAACCGCGTTATCCCCCGGGTCAAGCCCGAGGAGAGGCTCCACAGTTTCCTCGTCGGCTCATGCTGGCTTCCAGATTGTGGCTCAGCAGAAATGACTGCCATTCATGGCTGGTAAACTGCGCGCCCTGATCACAATGAACGATGACCTTGGCTTTGGGTTTGCGTCGCCAGAGAGCGCCTTGAACTTGAGACAGGTGCCGAGATTAGCAACTCGCAATCACACAGCGTCCGACGCGGTTTTTACCGCGCCTAGGGTCGGGCGCAACGGGCCTCTCCGGAGGGCCGCTTCCTCTGTGTGTGCGGTATTGCTAACTCGTTGTTGCCCGGCCACCAGACCGGGTGAAGAGCGAATCCAGGGATCCAGGGTGGATCCAGGCAGGCGGGAGGAAGAATTGAAAGATCTCGAACAAGAAGCAATACTTCTGGTGAATTATCGTAAGCTTCCTTACCAGCTCCGGCAGAGTCTGATTGAGACAATTGAATGGCTCGCCCAGGCGAAAGGCCCTGAGAAGGCTCTGTCTTCTTTCCCTGTGCAGCCGAGGGCGGGCGGCGGCGCAATGGGAAGAGATGCAGGGGAGGACTGAGCAGAGTTAGATCCTGTCTTTGGAACAGGATCGTTACGCCCTTCCCCAAATTCGAAATGTCCGCTGCCCGGTGAGCTCACGCAGAAGACCGGCTTCTGTCATAGCGTTG